>Ga0182024_10004263_pt1 | contig 33109 bp, 35 predicted proteins | sample P32metaG_FD_120480 | JGI IMG/M metagenome (GOLD analysis project Ga0182024, IMG submission 120480) | Permafrost microbial communities from Stordalen Mire, Sweden - P3-2 metaG (Illumina Assembly) | ecosystem: Environmental > Terrestrial > Soil > Wetlands > Permafrost | place: Sweden: Stordalen... | reverse complement strand
TGGGGCGTGACATTGACGCTGCCCTTCATTCACCTCTTCTTCGCAGAGGTATGGGGCGAGTGTTATTGGAATGCAACGCCAACCCTCTACTACTTCTCAGGCTTCATCGGCTATGCCGTACTGGCCGCCTACATCAAGCGATTCTGGATGGCGTCTTCGTCGCGTATCGACTGGCTCGCAATCGGCATGATTGTGGTGGGTTACTCCGCTACCGCTGGAGGGTTTCTCTACAGACTTCGTTACGAGCACGAAGTAAAAAGCCTCGAGCTGACGTGGAACTTCACCACGCTGAACGTTGCGATCATGACAGCAGGACTCTTCCTGCTCTTCCGAAACATTCATGCGAATCGCGGCAACAGCCTCCTATGGCGATTTATAGACGATCTTTCGCGCATGAGCTATGGCATGTACCTGGCGCACATCATCGTACTCAACGCCATTCATACCCGCATGGCGCCCATAATCGGGAATGCGTTTGTGCGCATTCCAGCGATCGCATTCACTACTTTCCTTATTACCTATCTCGGGCTCAAGCTGCTCTCGCTGTTGCCGGGGAGCAAATACCTCATCGGCTAAAGCCCCCAAACATCGGTCGCTCGGCCTTTTTGGCGAGTTTGAGAAGCACCGCAAGGGATTCTGCTCCCAAGCCGGTCTTCACCATTTTCCTGCCTCAAAAGCGCTCCCCACCAGAGCAGTTGATCAATCTCAGGGCCCATGGCACTTTCCACGGACCGTCTGCACTTCGAGATTCTTGATTTACGCCAACAGGCCAATGCACGTTTCAAACTCTGAACTGGCTCAAGTTGACGTTCGACGATTGGGTAATAATGATTGCGAAAGCTTGGCGGGCGAGATGTGGGGCACTGGTACCCGCAAAGTCCAATCACCACCCATGTTCCTGTAGTGATTGCCATCACAGATATACAGATATACTTAGAGATTAAGCCGTAGTTTGGGAGTGGCATGTATCTGGTCTGGCTGAGGGTGGCGGCGGTGTTGTACGCGGTTGCAGCATTGACCGCGCTGCCGGCCGTTCTCTACGCCTTTCCCCGCTGGCGCAGAGCCTGTATGCCGGCCACCGCGCTGGCGTTTTTCTTTCACGCCGTTTCAGTGACGGAGATGCTCGGCCTCGCCCATCGCTGGGTGCCAGTAGGCTACGGAGAGGTTGAATCACTCCTCGGACTCCTGATTGCCGGAATTTTCCTCGCCATCGGTGGAATCTACGGAACCGTTTCATTCGGAGTCTTCGCCCTTCCGGCTTCTTTCATACTGGTATTTGTGCCGGCGCTGGGCGGTGGGCGATATACCTTTCCCTCGGAAGGCGTGCGGACAGGCTGGCTGGTAGTGCACATTTCGTTTCTGCTCGCGGCGTACGCTTCTCTGGCCTTCAGCATGGTGGCCAGCTTCCTCTATCTGGTGCAGGAGCGGCGTTTGAAGAGCCGCTACGCAGTGCTGTCAACGACCGGGCAGTCTTCCTGGTGGATGGCTTTCGACCGTTTGCCTCCGCTCGATACGCTGGAGCGGATCGCGCATTCGACCTTGCTCTTTGGCTTCCCCTGCATGACGTTTGGCCTGCTGGTTGGCTCGCTGCTCGCCCAGGAAAGCGTCGGTCCCGCCTACTTTGCCGATCCCAAGGTGCTGCTCTCTTTCGCCATGTGGATTCTCTACGTGGTGCTTCTCTATATCCGGCGGAGCGCCGGGTTGCGCGGGCGTCGCGCGGCATTCTTATCGAGCGGGGTTTTCGCAGTGATGCTCATCGTCTACGCCGCCAATCAGTTCAGCCAGGTCCACAGGTTTACGGCGCCATGACCCTCATTCTGCTGGGCATCAACCACAAGACGGCGCCAATCGAACTGCGGGAGCGGGTAGCCATCGCGCGCGAAGATCTTGCCGATGCGGCGCGGTCGCTGGCCGGTGAGTCAGGTGTGCGCGAGGCGATGATTCTCTCCACCTGCAACCGAGTTGAAATGCTGATCGCGGTCGAATCTTTAGATGTGGATATCGCCAGTTTTCTTCACCGCCATCTCTCCATTGAACCCTCCATGCTGAGGCCACATTTGTACGAATATCGCGATCGGGAGGCGATTCGGCATCTCTTTCGCGTAGCTGCCAGTCTGGATTCGATGGTCGTGGGTGAGCCGCAAATTCTAGGTCAGGTGAAGGAGGCGTACACGATCGCCCGCGAGGCCGGCACGGTCTCCACCCAGCTCGAACCGCTGCTGCAATCGGCCTTTGCCGCGGCGAAAAAGGTGAGATCCGAGACTGAAATCGGAAGCACGACGGTGTCGATAGCCTCCGTAGCAGTCGATCTGGCCCAGAAGATTTTTGGCTCGCTGCATGGGAAGACTGTCTTCCTGGTAGGCGCAGGCAAGATGAGCGAACTGGCGGCGCGGCACCTGATACGGCATGGCGCGGACAGGATTCTGATAGCCAACAGGACAGACGAGCGCGCGAGTCGACTCGCCCAGCAGTTCGCGGATACGGTTGCGCCTCAGGTTATTCCCTGGTCCGAGATGCATCGGGCGGCTAGTCAGGCCGATATTGTCATCACGTCGACGGGCGCGCAGCAGCCGATCTTCCGCAAAGAGGATGGCCACGCTTTCCTCCACAAACGCAAGAATCGGCCTATGTTCTTCATCGATATCGCGGTGCCTCGCGATGTCGATCCGGAGATGAACCGGCTGGAGGGGATTTTCCTCTACGACATCGACGATTTGCAGTCGGTAGCAGCCGCGCATCTGGCCGAGCGCACGCGCGAGGCGGCGGACGCGGAAGCGATGATTGCCGCTGAAGTTGAGCGCTACCACCTTAAGCTGAAGGCGGTAAACGTGGCTCCGGCGATCGTCAGCCTGCAGCAGCGCGCCGAGGATCTGCGCCAGGCGGAGTTGCGTCGAGTGCAGGCGCGCTTGGGATCGCTGACAACAGAGCAGGCTGCTGCGGTCGAGGCGCTCAGCCGATCGCTGGTGAACAAGTTTCTTCATCTGCCCATGCAGGCGCTGAAGCAGGCTGCGCGCGAGGGCGATCTGGCGCGGATCGAGGCCATTTGCGAGACGTACGGGTTGAACCCCGAACCCGGCGTTGTCGCGCCCGAGGCAGAGCTCACGAATGCTCTGGCCGATGTGATCGAAGCCGAAGTTTTCGAAGTTGCCGTAGAGGAAGTTCCAATAGAAAAGGTGCGGTCGTGATTCGCATCGGTTCGCGTGGCTCGCAACTGGCGTTATGGCAGGCGCACCACGTCGCTGCGCTGCTGCGCAGCGAGGGCCATTCCGTCGAGATTGAGGTCATCAAAACCACCGGCGACCGCTTGCAGGAGGTCACATTTGCTCAGGTTGGCACGAAGGGCATGTTTACCCTCGAAATTGAAGAAGCCCTCGATGCCGGGCGCGTCGATCTCGCAGTGCATAGCCTGAAGGATTTGCCGACTCAGTTGCCTGCGCAATTTACGCTTGGAGCGATTCCGCCTCGGGTCGATCCGCGTGATGTAGTTGTTTCCAGGGATTTCGCGAGTCTTGAGGAGTTGCCCGCTGGTGCGCGGCTGGGCACGAGCAGTTTGCGCCGGCGTTCGCAGTTGCGGAATCTGCGACCGGACCTGGAGTATGTCGAGTTTCGCGGCAACGTGGATACGCGCCTGCGAAAGCTGGGTGAGGGGCAGGTGGAGGCGATCATTCTGGCGGCGGCCGGGTTGGATCGGCTGGAAAAGACCGAGTGGATCCGCCAGCGCCTGGAACCGGAGATTGTTTGCCCGTCGGCTGGACAGGGTGCGCTGGCAATTGAGATTCGCGCCGGGGATAAGCGGATGACGGATGCTGTCGCGTTTCTCGACGATGCCGTCACGCGATTTGCAGTGACCGCGGAACGTATTGCTCTCGATGCGCTCGGCGGTGGATGCCAGGTGCCGATTGGCGTGCATTGCCGGAAGCTGAACGATAGGGAGTACGAGATTCTTGGCGCCGTCGCTCATCCGGATGGAAGCCGGGTTGTTCGCAGCCGGGCTGTTGGCGGCGATGCGGAAGATCTGGGTCATGCCGTCGCGGCTGACCTGTTGCAGCAAGGGGCAAGTGAACTGTTTGAAGGAATCGGGACCCATTGAATGAAGTGCTACGGAACGAGACGCTGCCGTTAGCGGGAAAGCGAGTCCTCGTGACTCGCGCAGTGCAGCAGGCAGGCAAGCTCAGCGATGGACTGAAGGCGCAGGGGGCTATTCCGGTTGAAGTGCCGGTGCTGGAGATTCGTCCGCCGGCTTCTTTCGAGCCACTGGATGCAGCGCTCCGCAAGCTTGACCGCTTCGATTGGCTGATTCTGACCAGCGTGAATACCGCGCAAACTGTGGCGGCTCGGTGCACGATGCTGGGGCTGGATGTTTCCGAGATCAAGCTGCTTAGTGTGGCGGCTGTCGGCAGCGCGACTTCTGAGGCTGCGCGAAAAGCCGGCTTTCGAGTGACGGTCGTGCCGGATAGTTACAACTCTGAAGGCGTCGTTGCTGCGCTCGGTAATGCAGTTGCCGGTAAACGCGTGTTGCTGGCGCGGGCTGTGGTGGTTAGAGATGTCATTCCCGATGCTCTGACGAAAGCAGGCGCGGAGATGACGGTCGTAGATGCTTATCAGACTGTGCTGCCCGAGGGTTCGCGCGAACTTCTTGCTGAGGCGCTGAAAACGGGTCTCGATGCTGCTACCTTCACCAGTTCGTCCAGCGTGCGGAATCTCGTCGAAGTGGCGCGCGAAGCCGGGACTGACTTCCCGTTCAGGAATGTGCCCGGAGTTTCGATCGGGCCGGTTACTTCGGCCACGATGCGCGAGTTTGGATGGGAGCCGGCGGGCGAGGCTTTGGCTTCGGATATTCCGGGGCTGATTGCGGCTGTGGTGCAAGTGCTGGCTCCGTAACGTTAAGCTAAGTGCTCCCATGCCATTGCAGAAACTCAAACTTGTATTGCTGCCCGGGCTGGACGGCACAGGTGAATTGTTTGTCGACTTTGTGAAGGCGCTTCCCGATGCGTTCGAAGTCGCGGTCATTCGATATCCCGTTGATGTTTGCCTGTCCTACGCGCAACTTGCGGAGTTGGTGGTTGACGCGATTCCGGTCTCGGAGCCGTTTGTGCTGCTGGCCGAGTCCTTTTCGACACCGCTGGCGATTCACTTTGCGGCCACGAATCCAGTGAATTTACAAGCCTTGGTTCTTTGTGCCGGCTTTGCTTCGAGTCCAGTTAAGGGCTGGCTGAGATTCATTTGCGCGAAGCTTGCGCCGATAGCGTTTCGCGTAGCGATTCCAGACATTGGCATCAGGCTCCTGCTCATTGGTGCGGATGCGCCGGACTCGTTGGTGGCCGCTGTGCGAGCTGCGATTTCGTCCGTGCTGCCATTGGTGATTTCGACGCGGGTTCATGAAGTGCTTTTGTGTGACAAGCGGGCCGAGTTAGAACGGATAGCCGCACCAATCCTGTACATACGGGGCGAACAGGATCGTCTGGTTCGTGCGCGGTGTCTTGCAGAGATCATCGAAATCAGGCCGGAGACAGTTGTGATGTCGCTCAGGGCAGCGCATCTCCTGCTGCAGCGAGAGCCGAGACAGACGGCAGAGATTGTTGCGAACTTCTTCCAGGAACTCGGATAAAGCCGGTGGATGCAGAGTCGCTGGTGTCCTGGTTAGCTGGTCCAGAAGCCTTCGTGGACTTGTCCTGCTTCTTCTTCAATAAAGGGGCCGTCGACCTGGATTTGTTTCTGTCCGTGCGCCAGAACTTCGCGGCAAGGCAGGTGCATTGTGGAATTTTCTTCGTGGCTGCCGGTGTAGCGAAACAGGCCCTCCTGTGAGAGCGCGTAAACGACGCGGCCGATGCCGGTCCAGTAGATAGCTCCGGCGCACATCGGGCATGGCTCGGCGCTGGTGTATAGCGTACATTTGTTGAGAGCGGCTTCGCTGAACAACTTGCCGGCTTTGGAGCAGGCGAGTCTTTCTGCGTGTTGCGTGGGGTCGCCGAGGGGCCGCACGGCGTTGTTGCGGGCGGTGACGATGACCTGGCCGTGCTCGTCGACGATCAGCGAGCCGAAGGGATGCGCTCCGTGGGCTTTTGCTGCGCGGGCCAGATCGATCGCTTGCCTTAAGAAAACCAGATCCTGTTCGGTTACGGATTCGTGGGTCACAGTGGTTTCATCATACCGTCGGTGTGCGCGCGCGAGAGCAGATTCCAGGGAGACAACAGCAGATCCTTCACTGCGTTCAGGATGACAAGGGCATGAAGGCAAGAGCAAATGCGGCGAAATCTAATCCGCTCACGTGTTGTTCCACGCAGCTCATTTCGCCACATCCCCGTTCGCTGTAACAAGGCACATCAGGCCTATAAATTTCGCAACTCTAACCTGTTGCAACCAAGCCACTTCCAACATTCCTCGCCAAGGTGCTCGCCACTCACTGGAGAGTGCTCTACGTGGAACAATTTTGCAGCGCGGTTGGCGCTGCAAGACCAGAAGCAGAGCAGCTCTCTGCAACGCGGGCTTCAAGGCTCATGAACTCCAGGTTTTGTCGGGGGCGTGGCACAGGGTTTCGAGGGGGCAGGCGGCGCATTTGGGTTTGCGGGCTTCGCAGATCAGGCGGCCGTGATGGATCAGTTCGTGAGAGAACTGGATCCATCGATCTTTTGGGATGACCTTCATCAGGTCCTGCTCGACGGCTTGCGGAGTTTCGCTGCGGGTCAGGCCGAGGCGGCGGGAGATGCGAAAGACGTGCGTGTCGACGACGATGCCTTCGGCTTTGCCGTAGGCCACGCCGAGGACGACGTTAGCAGTCTTGCGGGCGGCTCCGGGGACGGTGAGCAACTCGTCCATGGTCTGCGGAACCTTGCCGTCGAATTGTTCGCTGATGACGCGGCCTGCACCCTGAATCGACTTTGCCTTGTTGTGGTAAAAGCCGGTGGTGCGGATGAGCTCTTCGAGGGCTTCGATGGGGGCGTTGGCCATTGCCTGCGGGGTTGGATAAGTGGCGAAGAGTTTTGGAGTGACCATGTTCACGCGTACGTCGGTGCATTGCGCGGAGAGGATGGTGGCTACGAGTAGTTGCCACGGTGATGTGTGAACCAGCGCGCACTCGACGTCGGGGTAGGTCTCGCGCAAGATCTCGAGGATTGCGTTGATTCTCTCGGGGTCGAGATCGCGCTTGGCCGCGGGGCGCTTGGGAAGGTCGGCGGAGGCACGCTTCGCAACCGGCTCACGGTTGGCGGGCAGAGGTTTCGTGAGAGAACGCTTCGTCGCGGCCTTTTTCGCGGGAAGCTTTTTGGTGGCAGATTTCTTTGCAGCGGCCTTCTTCGGCGTCGGCTTTGATTTCGTCTTCGCGGATTTTGTCGCCATTGTCTACAGGCTCCCTGACAGCCAGCTTCCCAGCTTATCGAAAGGCAGGCGTACGCCGACGTAGAAACTGCCGAAGAGGGCGTATTTGGCGCTGACTTCGTCGAACCGCATCTCGTAGATGAGTTTTTTGAAGACGACGGGATCGTTGGCGAAGAGGTCTACGCCCCACTCCCAATCATCGAGACCGATGGAGCCGGAGATGATCTGGCGCACGTCGTCAGCATAGCGGCGGCCGATCATGCCGTGCTCGTGCATCATGCGCTGGCGGTCGGCCATCGATTCGAGATACCAGTTGATTTCTTCGTCGCGCTTGCGATCCATGGGATAGAAGCATGCGTAGGTTGTCTCGGGAATCGCGGGGAAAAGACGCGTCGCCATGGCGGTGGCCTGACGGTCGAGCGTCTCTTTGATGGCTGCATTCCACTCCGGGGAGTGCGGGGCGATGTCGCGCGCGGCCAGCCCCGTGTAGGTCTTCGCGGAGGACTCGTAAAGGCCGAGCTCGACCACCGAAAGATAGGAATAGGTCTGTTCAAGGAAGTCGTAGAGCTCAAGCTGCGCCAGTTGCAGCTCAAGCTTGTTGAGCGTCTCTATCGAGTCCCGCAGATGGATTAGCATGAGGTCGCCCTTGTGGCCGAGCTGCGAGAAGAGGGCGGTCTGGTGTCTGGTGCTGTTCTCCTGATCGTGGACGATCTCTTTTAGCTTGCCGGCGGCGGCGGTCACGATGCGTTGCTGCTCGGCGGGGGAAAGAGCGCGCCATGCCTTCCAGTTGAAGCGGAAGATCTGGTGCAGCATGCTGGAGCCTTCGATGGTCAGGGGAACTGCAGGAGATTCAGCCAATGTCATTGCCCTCAGTTCTAGCTTACTGCGAGAGGGTGATGTGTCGGTTCCTGTCAATTATGAATCCCAGGTCTCAGAATCGACACCTGGGGCACCCGCCTCCGCGTTCAGGTGGTTCGGGGCAGGCATTTATACTGAAAGCCTGTGACAGAACACATCCTTGCCAGCATTGTGCAGTTCGTCATCTGGACGATCTCTTCCACCGGGTACGCGGGTGTGGCCCTGCTGATGGGGATTGAGTCCGCGTGTATCCCTCTACCTTCTGAAATCATCATGCCCTTTGCCGGATACCTGGTTTCCACCGGGCGTTTTGGTGGCGGCGATACGTGGATGGGGTTGATCTGGGTTGCCACGGCTGGAGCTCTGGGCTGCAACCTGGGTTCGGTGGTCGCCTATTGGGTTGGAGCTGTGGGTGGCAGGCCGTTGGTGGAGCGTTACGGCAAATACGTGTTGATGAGCCATCGCGATCTGGATCGCATGACTTTTTTCTTCGAGAAGTATGGCTCGATCACTGTTCTGCTGGGGCGGTTGCTGCCGGTGGTTCGCACGTTTATCGCATTTCCTGCGGGCATTGCACGGATGCCGCAACTTCGCTTTCACGTTTACACATTTGTTGGCTCATGGCCGTGGTGCTTCGCGCTGGCATATGTGGGCAAGCAGCTTGGGGATCGCTGGAATACCGATCCGCGATTTCATGAATGGTTTCACAGGTTTCACCTGGTGGTGGAGTTGGCGCTGGTCGCCGGGATTGTCTGGTTCGTCTGGTCGCATCTGAAGCGCGGGCGAAAGATGAATGAAGCATAGTGGTCTCCCACCCTTGACGGAAGAACTGTCAAGGATGGGGCACCCGGAGATTGTTTCGAAGATAAGAAGTACAACAGAAGGGAAGGTTGAGAAGTACATGTCAGTTCAAGAGAGAGGCGGCCTGAAGACCGCTGAGATTGCGCCCGCTACGGGCAAATTGGGAGTGATGGTGGTGGGCATGGGAGCTGTGGCCACCACGCTGATCGCAGGTGTTGAAGCCGTTCGCAAGGGTCTGGCCAAACCGATCGGTTCGCTGACGCAGATGGGCAGGATCCGGCTTGGCAAGCGGACCGATGCCAATTCGCCGCTCATCAGGGACTTTGCCCCGCTGGCCAGCCTGGACGACATCGTCTTTACCGGGTGGGACATCTTCGAGGACAACGTATACGAAGCCGCTGCTCATGCCAAGGTGCTGGACAGCGATCATCTGGGGCAGATCAAGCCGTTTCTTGAAGCGATCAAGCCGATGCCCGCGGTCTTCGATCAGTACTACGTCAAGCGGCTGAATGGTACGCATGTCAAGAAGGGCAAGCATAAGTGCGATCTGGCGATGCAGGTGATCGCCGACATTCAGGCGTTCAAGAAGACGGTGGATCGCGTGGTTGTGCTTTGGGCCGGGTCGACGGAGATCTTCCTGGAACCGACGGCGGTGCACCAATCCATTGCGGCGTTTGAAAAGGGCCTGGTGGATAACGATCCTTCGATTGCGCCCTCGCAGATTTATGCTTATGCGGCGCTGAAGGAAGGCGTGCCGTTTGCCAATGGCGCGCCGAATCTTACGGTAGATCTGCCTTGCATGGTGGAGCTGTCGCGGCTCAATTCCGCGCCGATTACGGGCAAGGATTTCAAGACGGGGCAGACGTTTATCAAGACTGTGCTTGCGCCTGCTTTCAAGGCTCGCATGCTGGGTGTGGCCGGCTGGTACTCGACGAATATTCTGGGCAACCGCGACGGCGAGGTGCTGGACGATCCTGAGTCGTTCAAGACGAAAGAAGAGTCGAAGCTTGGCGTGCTGGATTTCATTTTGCAACCTGAGCTTTATCCGGAACTTTACAAGGAGCTTTACCACAAGGTTCGCATCAACTATTATCCGCCGCGTGGGGATAACAAAGAGGGCTGGGATAACATCGATATCTTCGGATGGCTGGGTTATCCGATGCAGATCAAGGTGGATTTCCTTTGCCGCGATTCGATTCTGGCTGCGCCCATTGCGCTGGATCTTGTGCTGTTTCTGGATCTTGCCAAGCGAACTCCGCAACTGGCGAATATCGGTATTCAGGAGTGGCTCAGCTTCTACTGGAAGTCGCCGCAGACTGCGCCGGGACTGTATCCGGAGCATGATCTCTTCATTCAGTTGATGAAGCTCAAGAACACGCTGCGGCACATCATGGGCGAGGATCTCATCACTCACCTCGGCCTGGAGTACTACGACTAGGCACCTGCCGTGCGGGCGGACGCCTTCCGTTGGGCGGCCTAAGAGCAAAAGCCTCTTCCGTTTTGGAGGGGGCTTTTCTTTATTTGGTGATTAAGTGCTACAGGCCGAGTAGGGTGATACCTTCTGCTTGCGCCGCGCGGCGAAGATCGCGGCCCAGAGTGGCGAGTGGCAGTGACCGGCGCAAGGCTAGTTCGAGATAGGTCGCGTCATATACGGTCAAACTGTGCCTGTCAGCGAGTTCGAGGGTATGACCCCATGCTTGTGTACCCGTTTCTTCATCGCATTCGATGGGGAGATTGAGTAACTCAAGCAGAATGTTATCCCGGTCTTCTTTCAGAAGCCGCTTTCGCTTTACGCTCACTGAGAGAGAATTAGCGACTTCGAGTCTCCATAGTTCTGGCACCCACGCAACGGAATTGGTGATCTTGTGAAAGAGATCAAGAATTGCTGGCGTGCATTCATCGGGGAAAACTCTAGCGACCGTTGTGGAGCTATCCAGTACCAGACTCAACGTCGACCCTCATCTCTGTATGCTTTCCATTCCTCCCAATCGAAGGGTCCTCTCTTCGCTTTTTTTGCCATAGCGTCAATCTTGTCGAGGGCCTTTAGGGCTCGCGCAGGATCGGGCGTGGGTGTATCTGGGATCAGACGGGCCAACCGCTTTCCGTGACGTGTGATTCGAACTTCCTCGCCTCGTTCGATTCGATCCAAAAGATCGCCCATTCTGTTTTTCGCTTCGAATGCACCGACTTCCAGCATTTAGATCTCCTTCTGGAAAACTAGCTTAAGCTAGCTTAACATTCTCGTAGATTAAACGCTAGGCAGCGGCAGCCTGCGCCAGCCGCCTGACGGTGAGGACTGTGATGTCGTCTTCCTGGCCGAAATCTTTGGCGGCGTCGGCGATGAAGAAGGCGGACTGGTTGCTCAGGTTACGGACGCGCTCGAAGCCGAACAACTCTCCGTTGGGTTTGCGGGCTTCGGCGACGCCGTCAGACATCATCAACAGCCGGTCTCCGGGGTGCAGGTAGAGGGTTATCTCCTCATACTCCACATCGGGAACTACGCCGAGCGGCAGCCCGCCGGGGAGAAGGACTTCCTGGCTGTTGAGATATGGCGGAGGGTGGCCTGCGCTGGCGATTACAAGTTCTCCGTTGGCTGAAAAATAGGCGACCTGGCAGGTGGTGAAACTGGAGCTTCCGACCAGCACATGATTGAGACCCGCGAGCAGTTGGGCTGGTGAAGTCTGAGGCGACCGCCGCAAGGCTCCCATGAGCATCGATACATTCATTGCGGCCTGCAGGCCGTGGCCGGCGACGTCGCCGATGACAATCAGCAAGCCTCCATCGCCGGTGGCCTGGATGTGGAAGAAATCGCCGCCGACTTCGGTTGCCGGGGTGTAGACCGTGTCCACGTGAAAGCCGGGTGTCTGCGGGGACTCACGCGGAATCATCAACTCCTGCACGGAGCGTGCGGCGGCCAGTTCGCTTGAGGCGCGCTCGCGCTCGCGATGGATGCGCATGAAGCGGAAAAAGATGATGAGAATGATGACGAGGATGCCGACAAAGTCCGCAATCGATTCGAAGTGAATCGGGATCGGGCCAAAGTGGAATGTGAGAGGCGATTGAGCCGGCCCGGTAGAGGTGTTGTCGGGCATGGCCGACTCCCCGATGCCCACGACGTCGAGGAATAGCGGGAGCAGAAGGAGTGCCGCTTCATAGTTCCGCTTCAAGGCTGCGACGGAGAGCGTGATGACGGTGAAGAGAAGCCACGCAAGCGTCCAGAGCACAGCAAAGAGCGCCGATATGGCTAGAGCGATCAGAACCGCCTTGCCGTGCCGCATGGCGAGGAGCAGAGGCCCGAGGGTGAGCAGCAGGGGAGCCGAATAACGCAGGCAGACGATGTACCAGCGTTTGCGCAGGGATAGAAATGAGACGAGAAATTCAAAGTAGAAATACGCAGAGATAAGCAGCAGTTCAAAGAGCAGGCCAGTCATGGAAAGCTGTTCCATCTGGGCGGTACTCACGACGAATCCAAGATAGGCCAGGGGAGCCAGAACAATTAGGTGCAGGCCCAGCCATAGATATTCAGGATGGTCCTTCTGGGTCCAGAAAAGCGCCAGCAGAAAGATGGCGAGCAAAGCTCTGAGCCCGCCGTCGATGAGACCGGGCAGGCGTTCGAAGAGCATCGCGTGATGCCAGAGATCGAGATGAGAAACCAGATCTTCGCGCTCGCCAAGCAAGAAGGTGCGAGTCGCGAAGAAGCCCGTGTAGGCGTCAAGGCCGAAGGGTACAAAGGGAATACGAACGGCGAGGGTCAGATTGGTTTCGGAGCCGGGAATATCGATGGGATAGATCCGCGAGATCTTCTGAAAACCCTCTGGTGAAGTGCCATTGGGCCCCTCGGGTATGACCTCTTTGCCGTTAGCGAAGAGATCCATCCCGACCGCTTCGGCGCCCATGGAGAATTGAGCGTTTCGAGTTACAGGTAGCCGGACCAGCACGACGAGTGGACCGTGATGTTCGGGCAACTGGATATGGATGCGAAACCAGGCGAAGGGACGGCCGGGCGGATGATGCGGGTGCTCGGCTTCACCTTTCGCATGATCCTTACTGTTGTCGTCTTCTGAATCTGGATCATTGACTTCGGCGAGAGCTTCCTTGGCATCGCGGGTCGGCCATTTTGAATCATCGAAGGCGGGTTTTGCAGGCTCGATACCGGGAGCAATGCCAAGCCGCCAATTGTGGTCGAGCACAATCGGAGATCCGAGGGAAGAGGCGTCAAAAATCACCGGCGTGCCGGAAGCCGGAACCTCTCCCTTGGGAGGATGAATCTTTGGATGGGGGAAGATAGGCAGTCCGGGCGGCGGTCCATGAGGATCGCCGGGATGGTCATCATGCGGCTGCTGGGCGTGTATAGATGGAAGCGTGAGCTGTGAGACTGCAAGTGCAAGCAGGAGAATGAATTGCAGTCCGCAAAGCGGACGTCGCAAAATCCTCAGCCTCTGGAGCGGTAAATAGGGCGCTTGCATCGTGACCTCCACTCTATCGCACGATGCCCGTACTTCCAATGGGCTCATTCTCGCATGGAATATGAATCGCAATCCGGCTCACGGCCGGTCTATTCAGGACGATTCAGGAGGTTGCCGGAATGGAGTTGGTCTTTATCTGGAAATTGGCTGAGGTTCGCGCCGGTCGTTTCGGGTGGCCCGGGTATCTTCTTTGCGGTCCTGCTTGGAGGAGTACATGCGCACGTCGGCCTCGATGCAGAGCTCCTTGGAATCCTTTGCGTCCTCGGGGAAGATTGCGACACCGATGCTTGCGCCGATGCGGATGCGTTCTCCGGCCAGGGTGCATGGTTCAGACAGAATTCTCTCGAGCATGGCGGCTACGGCGGTTGCGGCCTCTCTGCGGCCCGCCTCTTCGAGAATTACGCAGAATTCATCGCCGCCCGTGCGTGCTACTGTGTCCGAGCGGCGAACTCTTGCCCGCAGGATTCCGGCGACATATTGAAGCAGAAGATCGCCCATGTGATGCCCATAGGTGTCGTTCACGCTTTTGAAGCCATCGAGATCGATCTGCAGCAGCGCTACTGACGATCCTGAGCGCCGTGCCCGTTCGAGAGCGCCGGTCAGCCGGTCCTGAAAAAGCCGCCGGTTGGCCAGTTCGGTCAGGTCGTCGTGCAGGGCCAGATACTGGGAGCGCTCGATCTGTTTCTCAAGCAGCAGCATCAACATGCCGATGGCAACGACATACTTGGGCAGATTCCAGACTTCGTTTTCTATGTGGAGGTTTGGCAGGTAGTACTCCTGGGCCGGCCCGAGGATAAAGACAAAAGCCCAGACGAGAAATCCGCCGACGGTGATGATGGAGCCGGTTGTTCCTGCCTGGTGGGAGTACCAGAAGTAAATGCAGCAACCCAGATAAATGATGAAGAGAATGGCATCGACGCCCAAGTCGGGTTTGCCGGTCTGATGCCGCAGCACGAGCAACTCGGCGCCCAGGGCAAAATGAAGGCCTATGGTCAGCCAACGCAAGGGATGCTGCGCGTAGTTTCGATACACGATTCCCACGGTCAAGGGTCCGACGGCTATGAGAACGGCTGCGAGATCAAAGGCCCATCCTGGCATGTGGTCCACGGCAGCCAGAACCATGTAAAGCGAGACGGTGAGAAATATGACGACAGCCATTCGACGGCAACTCACTCCGTTTTCAGAGGGAACCGTTGCCCACATGAAACAGAGCCCTGCGGCCGCGAGAGCCGTGACACCGACAATCGAGCCCGCCAGTCCCAGGGGACCAGGGGCACCCATGATCATGAGTCCAACAAAATGGATGCCGATCATCGTCCAGCCCAGTAGCCATAAGCGATGGGCTGGGGTTCGGTTGCGGCGCAGGATCGAAGAAAAGGCGCAGGACAGGGAGACGATCGCCAAAATGTCAGGAATTTTCGACCAATCCATGCCCACGTCCCTTCTGAGAGATTTGTTGATTTTGTCGCAATTTAAGCATCCACTATTTGCCGGGTATTGCTGATAGCGCAATGGTGTTAGTGCCCCGAATTTTGGATGCACTTTAGTAATGGATACTTGATGATCGGTTGCATCGTTGTTTCCGGATAGTGCTAAAGGAACCAGATTCTGCTGAAATCCCCTTCTTTTTCAATTAGACTCAAGCCGATGAGCGCCAGTTTGTACATCGTGGTTGAGGGCGAGGATCCGGGCTTCGATATCTTCGTGAACGGCCACGCCCTCGCTCGTAACGAAGATGCGCTGGAACGGCTGGCGGAGCGGTTGAGCGTGCAGCCACTACTGGAGTTCTTTTCAGCGGATCGGAATTCGATGGCGCTGCTGCTGGACCAGGGTGCCGGCAATCCTGAGTGGACTCGGCATCTGCCTCAGCCGCAATGGTTTGTGCCTGAGGATGGGTTGAGGACTGTGCGGTCGTTGCTGGATTTTCTTTCCATGGCTCCTGCTGCTTTGGGCTCGGATACTGAGATGGTGGCGCGGGAACTGCGGGAGTATGAGACGGTTTTGCGTAAGGCTTCGCTGCGGGGATTGCGGTGGCATTTGGCGGTTAGTTGGCGGTAGTGGCTGTCGGTCCGCCCAGGTCCGAAAATCCGGACCTGGGGCACCCTGAAGCATGTGCTACAGGCTGGGGCTGTGATGCTACAGGGAGCAAGGCTAACGGATGCGGTCAATTAAGCGGATCGCCGTATTCCTCGTCGAACTCTTGGCGGGTAGCCCATGTCCATGCCTCAAATGAACTTAAGATGGGGTGCCCCAGGTCCGGATTTTCGGACCTGGGAGGGTATCTCCATGCTCCCGGCGCCACGCGGTCCAGTGGGATTCGATCTCCACGGTCCCCTCGCAGCCGGTTGAGTAGTGCCGAAAGCTTGACCACGCCCAATCCTCCGGCTTCTCTACGAGTCCACGCCGCACTGGGTTCCTGTGTATGTATTTCAGCTTTTCAACTTGCTTCTCTTCTGTGAAGACGTTGAAGTCATAGTAGCGCGGCTGCCAGAAGGGACGTTCTGATCGCCGCAGCGTCATCGATAATTTGATCGCCTTCACCGCTTGATCCAGTTGCGAGTGCTGGGGCTCATTCAGAAGCAGATGTACGTGCTCCGGCATAACGACATATCCAGCCACAACAAATCCGTATTTACGCCGAGTCCGCTCAAGCGCAGTTTCGAAGAGGCTTTTTGCTTCGGTCGTGCCGAGATAGGGGAGACGGTGGTAGCAACTGAAGGTGAGAAAGTGCATGTTGCCGGTCTGGTGGTGCGGACAAGTCCCGATGGCATGAGGTTGAGGATACATGTATCCGTGACCCTCCCAGGTCCGAAAATCCGGACCTGGGGCACCCCGATTCCTGTTACGGGAGGCATGGGACCTGAGGATCTTCGTCCGCGCTTAGACTGCGGCTGCGGGGACTTCCTTGCGGGCGAAGACATTGCCCATGCGGCGGATCTCTGCGCCTACGCCGCGGAGTTTTTCTTCGATGCGTTCGTAGCCTCGGTCCATGTGGTAGACGCGGTCGAGGATGGATTCGCCGTCCGCGACCATTGCTGCGAGGACGAGCGAAGCTGAGGCGCGCAGGTCGGAGCACATGACGGCGGCGGAGGAGAGTGGAGTCTTGCCGCGGACGGTGGCTGTCCGGCCGTCGACGGTGATGTTTGCGCCCATTCGGACCAGTTCCTGGACGTGCATGAAGCGGTTCTCGAAGATGTTTTCGCGGACCTGAGAGACGCCTTGGGACTGGGTGGCGAGGGCCATGTACTGAGCCTGCATGTCGGTGGGGAAGCCGGGGTATTCCTGGGTGGAGATGTCGACGGCTTTGAGGTCGCCATCGGCGCGGACGCGGACCGTGTCGGCGTTGAGGATGTCGACGCGCGCGCCTGCTTCCTGAAGCTTGCCGATGATGGCGCCGAGGTGGCTGGGGTTGCAGTTGGCGACGATGAGGTCGCCTTTGGTGATGGCTCCGGCGACGAGGAAGGTGCCGGCCTCGATGCGGTCGGGATTGATGCGGTGGCGCACGCCGTGGAGTCTGGTGACGCCCTGAACGCGGATGGTGCCGGTGCCTGCGCCCTCGATCTTTGCTCCCATGCCGACGAGCATGGCGGCGAGGTCGGTGACTTCGGGTTCCTGGGCGCAGTTTTCGAAGATGGTTTCGCCGTCGGCTAGGACGGCGGCCATGAGGAGATCTTCTGTGCCGGTGACGGTGATCTTGTCAAAGATGATATGCGTGCCCTTGAGTCGTTCGGCGCGGGCTTCGAGGTAGCCGTGCTCCTGGGTGATGATGGCGCCCATTTTCTCGAGGCCTTTGAGGTGCAGGTCGATGGGACGGCCGCCGATGGCGCATCCGCCGGGCATGGCGACGCGGGCCATGCCGCAGCGGGCGATGAGGGGCCCGAGGACGAGCGAGCTGGCGCGCATGGTTTTGACGATTTCGTACTTGGCGACGGGGTCGGAGAGGGTGCGGCAACTGATGGTGGTGCGGTGCTGGGCGCGGCCATAGCCGAGCTCGACCTCGGCGCCCATGGAGGCGAGGAGCTTGCGCTCGGTCTCGATGTCGTGGACCTGGGGGATGTTTTCGAGGGTGACTTCGTCTTCGGTGAGGATGGCGGCGGCCATGCAGGGGAGGGCGGAGTTTTTGGCTCCGGAAACGCGGATGGTGCCTACGAGCGGGTTGCCGCCGCGGACTACGAATTTATCCATGGGATTGCGAGACTCCTGAAGGATTAGTGTAAATCCGGGCGGGAGTTCGCGAGTTTGGCAGGTATCTTACGTGGCAACCGCTTGCACGAATCAGAGTTCGAGGACGGTGTCTTCGATGGCAAGCCGGACGTTGCCGTCGGATTTGGCTAGGCGGCGGACGGCTTCTGGTTTGTCTACTTTGGCCTTTAGCATGACCAGGGCTACGGGGACGCTGCGGCCGGCGCTCTTGATGGTGTTGACTGCGGTTTCGCGGTCGATGTCGCAGGCGCGCATGAGGATGCCGATTCCACGCTCGACTAGCTTTGAGTTCTGCATGTGCACGTTGACCATCAGGTTTTCGTACACGTATCCCAGGCGTGTCATCGTACCCGTGGTGATCATGTTCAGGATCATCTTCTGGGCGGTGCCGGCTTTCATGCGGGTGGAACCTGAGACGACTTCGGGGCCAACTTCGGCGACGATGGCGATGTCGGCAGCGGCGGCGAGGGGGGTCTCGTAGTTGCAGGTCACTGCAGCGGTTTTAGCTCCGCGGGCTCTGGCATAGGCGACGGCCGCAACTACATAGGGTGTGCGGCCGGAGGCGGAGAGGCCGATGACGACGTCTTTCCGCGTGGGGCGGCGGCGAGCGATGTCGCGCTGGCCCAGTTCTTCAGAATCTTCGTTGACTTCGACGGCGGAGGCGAGGGCCTTGGGGCCTCCGGCCATGATGTACTGTACCTGACCCGGGACGGTGGAGTAGGTGGGCGGGCATTCGGAGGAGTCGAGGGCGGCGATGCGTCCGCTGGAACCGGCGCCTACATATATGAGGCGTCCGCCATCGCGGAGGCTGCGGGCAACCTGGTCGATTACCTGGGCGATCTCGGGGATGGCTTTCTTGACAGCGGCTGCCACTTTGGAGTCTTCGTGGTTGATGATGCGGGCGATTTCGAGTGCCGACTTGGTATCGAGGCCCTGGGAGGCTTCGTTTTGACTCTCGGTGGTGAGCTTCTGGAGCTGTGCCGCCGTGTCTTTCTTCGGTTTTTCAGTCGTGCTGGACGGTTCCTGCATAGTAGAGCTGGTGAGCATCTTCGTGTTTGTCCCTAATCTCTGATTGTAGACCTTCCAGGAGGTGATGCGATGAGCGATTTATGACGCTTTCTGGTTAGGGAAGCTTTTTGGTCACTACGTTCGATTTCGTACGTAAATAACGCTCCAGCCGACATTTAGAGCGCCTCGCGCAAAGCGTCGTGAAATGCCGGACGTACGGTTCGAATGAGTTGCGACTCGCGATGCGGCCAGGTGCGATTGGTGAGCAGAACAATGGCGACCTCTGCCCCGCGGTCGATCCAGAGGGAACATCCGGAATACCCCAGATGCCCAATCGATTGTGCAGAGAAGAATCGGCCAGAGGACGACTCCTCGGAGGGGGTGTCCCAGCCCAGAGCCCGCGAACTGCCGGCGGGTGCCTGCCGCTGGGCAAAGAGCTCAACTGTCGCCGGGTCTACCAGCCGGAACCGGGCCGGGGCCAGAATCGCATGCGCAAATCTGAGCAGATCGGGCACATTGCAGAAGAGCCCTGCATGGCCGGCAGCGCCCTTGAGAAGATACGCGTTCTCATCCTGCACCTCGCCCTGGATGCGGCGCTGGCGAAAGAGTTCGTCTTCTTCAGTGGGCGGAATCTGCGGTCGCACCTCCGGCGGCGGGCAGAAGCCGGTGCGGGTCATTTCCAACGGGACGAAGAGCTCGCGATGGGTGAAGGTGGGCAGGGTTTCGCCGAGCAGCGACTCCAGAGCCTTGCCGAGAAGGATGAAGCCGGGGTCGGAGTATTCGGCGCGAGTGCCTGGCTCGGCCTCGATGGGCAGTTCGAGGCAGCCGCGCAGGACGGCGTAGGTAGTTGTCGCGGTGTGGAAGAACGGGACGTATCCGGGCAGGCCGGAGTTGTGAGCGAGCAGATGCCGAATCGTGACCTTTCGCGCCAATTTGGATGAATCGCGGCCAATCACGAAGCCGGGAAGGAGTTCTCCCAGAGGAATTTCAAGGTCGAGCAAGCCTCGCTGGTACAGCAGCATAGCCGCGGACGTAGTCACAACGACTTTCGTCAGGCTGGCGACGTCGTACATGGTGGCTGGGGTGACAGCAGGCGACGCCGATTCATAAGTGAACTTTCCCAGAGAATCCAGGAGTTGGACCTTGCCATCCGCAAACAGGCCGAATGCGCATCCTGGAAACGCTTCGGCGGCGATGGCTTCGAGTAGAACGGAGTATGCTTCCGGAAAGCGCGACCGCTGTTCGGATTGGTCTGGATCGGGATAAGCGTCGCCAGCCATTTCCGCATCGTAACCTGAATTGCCGCCGAGCGAGCGATTCGATGAGGAATTTAATTTGAGGCGATAATGTGACCGCGCTATCCTGAGGTGCTGAGAGCGCGTCTATTTTAATGGCGAGCCGGAGTGGATAGCCTCTGGAGGGATCAGTGTCTGGATTACGTGAAATTGTGCTTGCTGGCGCGATGTCGGGATTCGCAGCGATGAGCCTCGCGCAGACGTCGACCCCTGCACCAGACTCCGTTCCTCAAACGGCTCAGGAGAAGGTTGCTCAACCGACGCCTACATCAGACACTACTGCAGCTGCGGCCCCATCCCCCGCGGCGCTCCCAGAGAAGAAGATTTACACGGTTCCCGCCGGGACCAAGGTGCTGTTGCAACTGCGCAGTGCGGTGAATACGAAGAGCGCGAAGGCCGGCGATGGGGTTTATCTGGCTTCGACATTTCCAGTGGTGGTGGGGAACCGGGTGATGATTCCTTCAGGCGTTTACGTGCAGGGCGTCGTGGATCGCGTGGTGCGCGCAGGAAGAGTGAAGGGCCGGTCGCAGCTCGATATGCACTTTACTTCTATCATTTTTCCCAATGGGAGCGTGGTTGAGGTTCCGGGAATGGTGAACAGCCTGCCGGGGGCGAAGAAGCAGTCTGTTAAGAATGATGGCGAGGGCACCATCGAACAGGAAGCAGACAAAGGGCGGCATGCGGGCGAGGTGGCCAAAATCGCGATCCCGACGGGCGGCACCATCGGGAGCATCGGCGGTCTTGAGAATGGGCATCCCATCGCCGGGGGGATTGCCGGAATTGGAGCGGGGCTGGCGGCTACCGGGATCGTTGCGCTGTTTACGCGCGGGGCGGATGTGGACATTCCCAGCGGAACGCAGGTGGAGATGGTGCTGCAGCGGCCGCTACTGCTGGAAGAGGCGAACCTGTCCCTGACCGTGGTGGAGGGGGCGACGGCTGCGAATGCGCTGGTTCCGGCCGCGAATCAGCCAAAACCGCTGAATAAGCCGCTGGTTCCTCGTTCTCAGGTAATTTGCCCTCCGGGAAGTCTGGGCTGTCAGTGAGGTTGCTAGTAAACTAGAGGTATGGATATAGAGACTCCAGAGATTTCTGTACCGCAGGAGGCGGACTCTCCCAAGCCGGTCCGGGCGGATGTTCGTCCCGAGGGGCCGGGTTCGCATCACGCGACGGGGTGGAAGCTCTGGCTACGCGATCTTCTGATTTCGGCTACGGTCTCGGTTTTCATTATCCTGTTTCTTTATCAGCCTGTTCGCGTGGAAGGCACCAGCATGCTGCCCCGCCTTGAAGACCAGGACCGGCTGTTTATTAACAAATTTGTCTACCATCTGACGGCGATCGGACGCGGGGATGTCGTGGTTTTCCGCTATCCGAGGAATCAGCAGGTGAGCTATATCAAGCGCGTCGTGGCTGTTCCAGGCGACCGGCTGCGTATCGATCGCGGCAAGGTTTACGTCAACGATCGCCTTCTCGAGGAGCCGTATGTCCCCGAAGAGTATCGGGATACGCGTTCTTACGACCCGATCGTCGTGCCGCAGGGCGAGTATTTTGTGCTGGGAGACCATCGCTCAATTGCTGCTGACAGCCGGGATTTCGGACCGGTCAAGCGAGATCTTATCTACGGTAAAGCAACCTTTATATATTGGCCGACGCAGGATGTTGGCGTGGTTCATTGAGACGGCGGAATCATCGAGTAAGTCTTTCATCTGCCTGAGATATCAGCACCCGCAAAACCTGTTAGAATCGATTGAATCTATACGGCTACATAGATTCTAAATGACTTACTGATTATAAATACGTTACGCAATCGCCAGAATCGCTAAAAACGGGAGAAACGAGATTCTGTTCCGCACTTTTTCCGCACTTTTATCCCATCGACATGGGTGTTATCCCACTGAAAACAAAAAGGCGACCACCGGAGGATGTAGGTGGTCGCCTGTTACGAACTGCGAATTTAGGCAGCGCGGAGCTTCCCCGGCTTGGCCTTGACCCGGTAGCCACCTAGCACGCGCTCCGCGATCGATGCTGGTATCCGCATCGACGAATACCCCCGCTTGTGCATTTGTTCAGGGCGGTTGATAACAAGGACTCCGGGTTCCTCGCGAAACAGATCGCGGATGGTGTCAGTTGAGAGTCCGGTCAGTTTGGCGAGTTCTGAGGGTCGGTAATGCTGCTCTAGGAAAATGCTCATGAGGGCTAATACTGACGAGCGGGTTCCCGCATCGCTATTTGGGGATAAATATATTCAAGGGGAAGAAAGCCCAGCCTGAAATGGCCGGGGCACAACCGGGGCGTCAATTCTCAGACAGGCTACAACTCAGCAACCTGGTGATTGTCGTGACCCGATAATCGCGCTGGCAATACAGCCGGACAAGTACCTCTGGTTGATCCCGTGCAAGATTCTCTCGAGGAGAGTCATCGGTTTTTCCAGGGAATGGCCTTAGCTGCCCTCCTCGCTGAACGGCAACTCTTCCGCCTCACAGGTGCAGGTTCGGTGAGGAGCGAGCAGTCCTCTGGGAGTGGGAGGCTTTCATCGTGAGCGTCGCCGTAGATCGACTTTAAATGCTCGTAGACATAGCGAAGAGAATGGGCCTGATAGGGAGGAAAGCCCTCAATGGGTTGCATCGTCGTCATGTCAAGGGTGTGTCCGAGAATGTATCCGCGGGCCTTGATGATCCGCTTAATCTTACTTATCAACTTTCGGCGCGATGCAACTCCGTTGTCGTCCGAATTGACGGATACTACGTAACCGTCATCTGATATAGCGCAACCTTCAATTTTTCGGATGGTGCCGGTCCAACGCCTGCGCCGAGGATGCTTCGGTGCCATTGCCGCCCACTCTGGGGCCATAGGCTCATGAAGGACCGGAGGGTCAATTTCTATCGTGACGTCGTAAACGCATAGTGGTTTGAGATCTGGCACAAAGATGTATGTGCCAGCAGGGTAAGGCGCAGCGATATCAGTGTCATCTTCCTCTCTGTCTTCCTGTGCATGGAAGTCAGGGGCACTGACGATCGGACGGACGCTGTCTTCGAGAGTTTGCTGCGAGTCGTTCATGTGGTGCTCCTTGATTAAGTTCGGTTTAGATCCATCGATAGCCTCTCGATGCAGAGTTATGCCTGCGAAGCTTGTTGAAGCCGAACGCCCTGGCCTCGGCTTTGAGATCACAGATCAGCGAGTTCCTTGCCCCCGATGCCTGCATCTTGGGCCCAGATCAAAAGGATGGGATCGCTACCGGAATCGTCGATTGTAGGGGCATCATCAAGACGTCCGGTCCAAAGAGCAGACCTCTGCCACTCCCAACCGTGATCGGTGGCAACACGGCTGGAATGCATATACAAGCTCAGCCGGATTACACACTTATCCGATTTGCGAGTTGAGGCGATTGCGCGGGCGCATGGCATGGCGGAGGCGGCTACTACCGCCATCGGCGATCGCCCCAGCTCCAGTCATGTATCATCTCTACCCTCTCGATCATCCATGTGGGCATTTCCCCCGTGTGGTACAGCGACCTCCACCGAAAGATGCGGTTCTCCATTGTTTCCCCCTTGGGACTATAGAGAGCAGTCTGGCTGCATGTAAGTGTGCGCAAACATGCGCCCTCCGGCTCTGTCAGTTTCCCTGTCCGCGACATCGTGCTGTTCGTCTTGCTGGTCATAATTTGGCTCCTGATGGTTATTACTGGCGGCGGACGAATCACACAGCTTTGGGTTCTCACAAAGCTGTGGAAAACTCCATAAATCTACATTGCACTGCGAAATGCGCACCGGCCTGAAATGACCTACGTCACAAAGGCCCGAATACGGTTGTTACGCCAACGTGTCTTGTTCTGCGGCTTAATCTTCATCATGTTCTCCCTTCACCAGGAGCAGGTTTTTCAAGGACTCTGTCTTGTGCCCCGATCGTGACTGAGGCAGATTCACCGGGACACGGAGATTCAAGTGCATGGAGACTTGCTTGGTACAAGGGAGCCTTGGTGAAGTCCGCCTCGTTCGAACCGCGAACGAAGTTGCGGACCTTTAAAAGGGGGCGTCATCGAAGCTGTCGCAGACGTTCCTTGACTTGTCCAGAAATGCCCGGAAGAAGGTGCGGAGAATATCTGACCTGAGCGGATTCTTGTCGCCCGTGAGGTCGCCGTATGAGTCGGTGTCGAGAACTCCCGGTGATGTTTCTGGAGCAACAAACTGATGGGTTACATCCAGGTAGTCCCTGGTCCAGGCGTACTCGGAATAGCCGGCAATCCGCTCCTCTTCGTTCGGATCATCCGGATTGAACTCGCCATAGACCCACTCGACCAGATCTACTGCCGCCATCCGAACGGTGTCGCGCGGAACGTCAATGTAACCACGGATGACTTCATCATCGATCGACCGGAGGGCAGTCAAAATAGCATTACTGGAAGTAGGATCCGCGAGGCCATTGAGACGGATGCGATGGGATTCTTGGATACGCTGGTTAACGAAGCGATTGTTGGAACCGCGGCCCTCGTCGAGGTCAGCCTCAATGTTCACAGACCAAAGGGTCAGGATGTCGCGAGGCATGACAGGGTTCCACGTCCATCCTGGAACAGATTTCGCCTTCTCGACCTCTTCGTCTGAAAGGCAGTTGATCGCATAAGCGCGACGAAGCCGCGCTTCGTGAATCTCAGTCGCGGAGAATGAGATTCCGTGGACAGGCTTCATCGCGGGTGAAAGGACATCCGGAACTGCATCAGGCGGAAGCCCAGTTAAGCTCAGAGAGATTACTGTTGGGGTTGCGGTTTGTGCGAGTGTCGGCTGCCCATCGCACGCTTGCAGGTGGCTTTGCGTCATGGTAGTTCTCCAAATGGTTCGGTACGGTACGCTGCCGATGATGGCAGCGCACGGATTCAATTCGTCAATGCCGTTCGTACAGCGGCATCGTTACGGCATCAAGTCTCACCGAGGGTGCGTGGAACCGGCTGGTGTGGACGGACCGGCCATATCAGGCCCGACGATTGTCGACCTCAACCACCGAGCGGTTCCGCAATGGGTACAGTAAAGCTGCGTTCGCTCGTATTTCTTCAGCTAATACGTGCCATCTGACGCAGCCTGACTGCAACCTCAGTTGGAAGCAAATTCTCTTCCTCAACTCCATGCCGGCCTCCGTATTCGCTGATATAGGAGTACTCATCCGGCGGGATTTCGATTGCATAGTATGCACGAAAGTATCCAAGGAGCCAGGTATAGCGGCTGGTCTGCGCGATCTCCTCATCGTCCTCGGAGAAGTTAGGACGATCCAGACCAACGGTCTTAGCAAGCATCCTGGCGGCGGCCAAGCGGAGCGTCTCGGCAACATCGAAATTACGGCCCAACCAATCGGGGTCCAGACTGGTCAGCTTGGCCAGGGTCTGCGCATCAATGGCGGGGTCTGCCATCCATTCACGACGCAGCGCATTGAACTGTTCAATCGTAAGCGCGATCAGTTTGTTCTCGGTCCAAGGCTCATAGGCTTCCTCGAGCTTACGTTCCGTCTCGGCCCGCCCCACCGCGAACACGGCCTCTTTCGTCGTCGGCTGCCAGCTCCAGCCGGGGATGGACTCTAAAGCACAGATCAGGTGCCATGGAAGGCTACGACTCTGATACCGAAAACGCATCTCTCCAATCCACCAGTCGAAGGGCTTGAATGATGCATGCAGCGACAGGGGAATATTGGTGGCCTTAGCGCCGGACTTAGAGCTCTTGCGCCAGTAGTACTGCGGCTCCGCGTGGATCTCTCCGGTGAATGAGGGACGAATCTGGGCCGCTTCCTTTAAGGAGCGCAGTTCGGCATCCGTGCTAGCGGTTGTGGCGATAGGACCCGGAACTTTTGCAGACAAAGACTTCTTCACGTAGTCCTTGTGTTTCTTTATTGGGCGGGTGGTGGTCGACGCACTGGTAACTTGTGCGCTGAAGCTCGGCAAGGTAACTTCTGAAGCGAGCATGATGCTCTCCTGTTTCCGGTTGAAGTTGTTGACCACTTCCGCATCTTGATTTCCGAGGCGGGCTTTCGAGGAGGCCGTAGTTGACCTATGATGGTTAATACTGTCCAGCAGGCAATGGCGGAGCTAATTGCGTGCGCTTTCTTTTGAGGAACTTGGTTTCAACTCATACCAGAGCGCATCGTGATTCCTCGCTTCTCCAGCACCTTTCGCCGTACAAAGCGCGACTCGGCGTACTGGAATTTGCCTAGGGCGAAATCTTCTTCTCCCTATTCTCTTAATACCGAGCTGCGGCCTCGCACGTAGCTAATTTCTGAAAGAAAGATCGAAGATATCTTCGATAGCCTGTGGAATTTTAGGAGTGCCAGCGGTCCACACTTTTCACAGAGTCCAGCTCTCAACACTGCTGAGCGGTCTGGACGTGCTTGAGGTGCTCGACATGTTCTTGGGCTTCTTCCGACCTCCGACCGCGAATCCAAAATCACTGCCGTGGAAGTTGGCGATCTTCGCCGTCCGCTGGCCCTCGTGAGAAGCTTCGTTGAGTGGACACTCGTTGAGGTAGTAATCCGCGGCATCATCATTCTGCGCCGTCGAATCCACGTCAAGTGCATATCTGTAGGTCTCGAAGTGCTCGTCGGTTCGATTCTGACCAACCCACACTTTTGGCCAGGGCTTTCGCGTGGCTGGAGTGTACGGCGCCTCTTACGTATAAAGATCGAAAGCCGCCCTGCGGCCGAGGAGCGGTCGTACAGAAGATGCGGCATAACTTGTGGAATGGTGGACTGTCTGCTGGAGACCTTCGCGGCGGTGTGCAGGACTAGCTTGAGCTCGGTCATATCAAGTTAATACTGACCAACCTCGTCCTACGTGCCTATTTGAATGGGCTTATTTTTGCGGGGAGACGGATTATGGCTCCCAGACCGGAATTTACCCACAGTGTGGTATGAGAGTGCCCGAGTAAAGACGTTGTGGCAACCCCGTCATATTTCGGTTCCCAGATAGCCTCCCGGTTCCAGCTCTTTCCTGATGCCGGCCGCAATATCGGTCACAGAATGCTTACTTCTTCATCTTGCGACGCGGACTCTAAGTCGAGTTTCTCGGACCAGGCATCTATGAATCGCTCTGCCGACCCTGTGCCCCTCGTGAGGAGGATTTCCTGGACCTCATCCAGGAAGTCATCCTGGAGCCTCTGTGTAAAGTCCGCAGTGTGTTTATAGTAGGCTGCGCCCAGCGCTTTGCTTGCTTTAGTCCCGACACGCCTGCGGTCCTCTTCGGAAGGCGTGTAATTCAAGGCGCGAGGCCTCGGAAGATTCATCCTGTCGTGTAGTGCGCGGCGACGATCAGCCTTCTCGTACCGACTCAACACCTGTGGTACAGGAGCTTGCTGTGGAAAGGATGGATCATCCTCCTCCTCTTTGCCCTCCGTTTCCAATCCGGCGTTCTCTTCCTGCTCCTCCGGCTCTTCGAAGTTGAAGGGGATAACCTTTCTCCTGTCCCCGGGATCGTATATTGCTTCAAGACTCTCTACGGGACTTTCTACTGTCGTTACTGTCGCGACACGAGAGGCTGTCATCTTGTCTCGAATCATTCCAAAGTGTGCCCGAAGCATTTTTGCGCCAACCTCCATCAATTTCCGATTCCAAAAGGCGTTGGTACGGGACCATTTCAAGACCTCCATGACGGCATCGACTCCTTCGGCGGCGAGAGGCAGAAGGATACTGGAGTCTCTGGCGAGATCAGGTTGAGCGTCGCTCCGCCATTCTGCGAGCTTCAAGGCAAGCTGATACGCGACGCTCTTAAATTCATCGGTCCCGCCTTCCGGTATGGTTACCCTGCCGATAACGGACTTTTCCCGAGCAACATCGGGTGTCCTGTCAACCTGATCTATATGGAAGGTCTGTTCACGATCTCCGTCGTCATCGCGCATGGAGGTGAAAGGCTCAGGCTTCGGGCTGGTGATCTTCATCAAATAGGAGTCGTCATCGAGGTGTGCCCCCTGTCGCTTATCCCGGATGACAACGCAGGCCACTCGGCGCTGATTATCCTTCTCCGCTTTCTTGGCCCCGTTCTTGTCGATCGTCTTCGGCCGACGAGCTTGTTGATTCGGATCTGCTTCCGATCCTTCTACACGGCTGACCATTAATCCCTCAGCCCCCTCGGCCCGCAGGGCAAAGCTGGCGAGGTCTCGTTCATATATGTTGGCGAATTGGATTTTGATCGAGCCGTGTTCTCTGACCGTCGTGAGCCATTCGTCTACATGAACTGAAATCCAGGCAGGGATCTGTGTGTTCTCGTCCATGAGCTCGAGGTAGTCCATGGGGACAGGCATCTTCCTCTTCTCAATCTCCGCAATGTAGTCGGGATGTTGCGGCAATTGATTCCGGAGTAATTTCAGGGCAGGGACGTTTAGTTGCCGGTAGGCGGTACGGTTCGGACCTCTCCGGACGACGTCAATTAAGCCTTCGTATTCTGCTTTCGCGAGAGCCATGCGCACAGTACTCAGACCCTCTCCCTTCCGATACGCGAACGAAGTAGCTCCTGCGCGGCACCAGCAATCGAGCCAGCGTCCATCTTTGGGCTCCAGGCCCATTGCCTCCAGTGCGACGCGCTTCTTCTGGTTTTCGGCAGAGGCAATTGGGTAGAGAATGGAAACCCCCGCGTTCGTCCAACCGCGGTCATAGAGTGCCGGTTCTGCTGCTTCTAGCAGACTTATTCGATCAAACGCCATCAGGGATCACTCCTCAAAAAATTTGGACCTGAGGAGTAATACTGTCGAGACGGTCTCTACGAGCTAATTGGCGTCGATAAATTTTCAGCTTATTGGGCGGAAGGTCAAAATCAGGGCCAGAGTTGACGTCACGCGACAAATCGTCTGGGTGCATAGACAATAAGCACCCTGCATCATGTAGACCCTGGCGTCCTGGAGAAAGAGGGTGCCCTCCGTGAGACGGAGAGTACCCGCCATGAGATGGACTCTGCCCTCCATGTGGTGGACGTGAATCTGGAAGTTCTAATCCAGAAGCCTTAATCTGGAAGCTATAACCGAGAAAAGGAACTCAGGAAACTTCTCTGGATCCGGTTTAATCCCTTTGGGACAGGGAAGGTAGGAACTTCCCATTCCTGGATGCTTAGAGACAGGAGAGTCAAGAACCCGAAGAGCAGTCTGCGCTACGCTTCGACGGCAAGAACGGAGAGCGAATCCCTACGGGATGGTCAGAGACAGTCAGCAGCAACGGCAGCCCTCTCTCTCGAGAGGACAAGGACACAAGCAACTACGATCTACGCTGGCGCTCCGATAGAAACAACGGCAACCTCCCATCCTGGCGCAAGGGAGACAATCATACCTGTTGAGAGAAAACACCCAACTCTTATCTGTACCCGCCCGGGCCCCGGTCCCGCCTCGTACCCTCAGAGGGCCGAGAGTCGCAGGCTTGGTTATCTCGCCCTCGCCCAACATCGTGGGAGAGGTCCGCAAGGCACAGGGCACGAGTGTGCCCCTCTCAGATGCAGATTGGACTGATAATCGGGCCCGCCCTGAGCCTGCCCGCATCGGCCAAGCTCAAAGCCGAACCAAAGTACGGCGTGCCAGCGTCTTCGGAATAGCTACCCGCACAATCATGGAGTCGATGTGGTTGGCTTCTTGGGATGGCTTCCCAGCCATGCCCAATTCAGCCAGGAACCCCGAGAGCCACCTGACAGAGATCGGCACCGGATGCGGGCCCATCCCAAGCCAATGACCTGACACTCGGCTAGCTGACAAGGCGCGTCAATTCCGTCAGCCTTTCTGTCTGTCCCAGACACGCCCCTGATGCTGTCGGGGTAAGTGTCCACCACCTCGCCGTAGTCATCGATGGGTCCTGCCCCGCCAGGAGGTTGTCCAGCGGGCCGTCTGCCATCGAGTCGGACGGGTAAGGCATCGGTGGGAACTGACCATGGACGTGGATCACCTTGCTGCCACGCCAGCAGGACAGGTGGTTCCGGTCGGCAGACAGGCTGACCAATCGGGATGTCCGGACGCGAAAGCCTTCCCCCACCTAGCTGTGGCTTTCACGCGAATGGCACTCGAACTGAGTAATCGCCGCATCATCGCTCCCAAAGGCTTCGCTCAGCGCCCCCAGGACGCGCCTGAAGAGAGTCGGTGACACCTATGTACCTTGCTTTTGTCCTCGCAACCTAGTCTAGGCGTGAAGGATTCGCTGGCCCTTCGCCACCCATTGACGATGGTGTCCGGAAGCGGGGCACATAATCCTGCTTCATACCCGAGTGTACGATTGAGGATTCCGCAAGACCTCGAAGGTTGCATTGTGATCGTGCGCCATCCGGCGTCACAGTATCCAGAGGAGGGCATTTACTCTGGCGTTCATCGGCATCGCGGCCAAGCCTGAATTGTTGAGGAAATCCTGATCATATCTTCCCCACCAAGCCCCCAGCTCTGTAGATCCATGCATGACAATAAAACAACAGCAAAATCCCAGGTCACATATCGTCCGGTACCTCACCATCGTGGCGATGTCGGACACTCACGAACTTCATCGCGAGATCGATGTGCCCTTTGGCGATCTGCTCATTCACGCGGGGGACTTCACGATGTTCAGCAGAAGCGCCGCCGCGATTCTGGACTTCAACGAGTGGCTCGGAGAACTTCCTCACCGTTTCAAATTGGTTGTGCCTGGCAATCATGAATTCTTTCTCGCAGAGGATCCATCCAGGCGGTCTTTGATCTCGAACGCAACCGTGCTGGTCAACGAAGGGGTCGAGATCATGGGTTTAAAGATTTGGGGATCACCCACCACACTCGCGATGGGCGGAGCGTTCTCGCTGAGCTCAGCCAAAGACCGGAGGATGCTTTACTCTCAAATCCCCGATGACACCGACGTGGTTATCACGCACGGGCCTCCATACGGCATTCTCGATCACTCTCCTTGCTTGAACTTCCATCAGGGCTGCAGAGAGCTTCGTGACGCTGTGCTTCGAGTCAAACCGCTTCTCCATGTCTTCGGCCACATCCACGGGGTACACGACGTGGTGAGCAATGAGAACACCGTTTTTGTCAATGCGGCCCTGCTGGGACTTGATGGAGAATTGAGCTCGCCCGCTACTGTACTGCGACTACCAAAGCTCTAAGCTGAACCAGAAGGAAGTTTGAGATATCAACTGGCCGCGTTGACCGACCTTACGACGGCTTTAGTTCGCCAGCAGGTACGGTTACTGGTCGCAAGCCTAAAGGACCAACAGAAATTTTCGTGCGTTCCTGCATTATTTTACTTATTCCAGATAATTCTCACACGAATCTTCCCCGCTTGAGCTCCAGCTCTGTAGATCACTGCATGAGGGTCCGCTTTTTACCGGCAGGTGTCCGACCAGCCGGGAGCGCGACAGGGGAGATACCGATGGATCTGATTGCAGTGTGGGAGAAAAACAAGGACGAGTACTACGAAGCACCTGACTTCGTCCGATGGGCGAATGGCAGCAAGGCCACTCTTGAGGACTACAGGAAGCACATCGGCGACACCCACTTTTGGGTGGAGAAGGGTATCTATGGACGTGAGATGCACGTGTGGCCCGATGTGATCGCAATCGTCACCTACGACCCTTACGGGGGCGTGTGGGTAGCAAAAGGTGACGGTGTCGAAACCACCGGCATCGCCATCACCGACCCAATGGCCTCCGACGACCGGATCATTGCAGCGCTCAACGTGGGACGCATGACCTATCGGGTCAGGATAATCCGGTAGGACATCCAGCGCCGTTCTGCGGGGGCCATCACAGGTTGTCCTTGGGCCGTAACAAATCGGCTGTCCTCGTTCACAATGCGGGCACCCGCGCGAGTATGACCCCACGCATGAAGGATCAGCTCCGCAAAGCGAGCGCTCGGACCCTCGATCGTCTTGCCGTCGCGTGGCAAAGCATAAATGCAATCGTCCGCCACGTCCTCATTGAGCGTAACGAGTTCCATCGCGGTATTGATGAATTGTTTGATCGACCGCGGATAGCGTCTTGCCGTCGCAATCTGCACATCGTATTCTGCGCGGGTTACAAGTTCTGCCAAGGCAGTATCCACGCTCTTGATTTCTACTTCTGATTCAGCTTGCATTTACTTCTCCGTTGATTAAGAACCTTCTCGAACCTTGGCTTTGGGTTGTGTAAATTGCGTAAAGGTCAGGAAAGTCCGATTGGAAGCGCTTTGTATCGAAGCGCGCGCTCCCTTTGGCGCTTTTCCATGTGCAAACCGTTTTGCCCTCAACAATGAGAGATTCGCGGTCACATCTGAATAACTTGATGTCGTCGATGAGCTTGGCCTCCCGCGAACGGAGAGGCGACATTGCATTGCGAACCTCAAGCAGCTCGCGATATGCATTTGCTGTCTCGGGATCAGCATTAACGGGATTTGGAACGGACTTGCGGTAGAGCCGCTCAACCTCTTCACCGGTCGTTGGTTCCGGTGGCTCGCGGTTTTCCACCCGCAGCCAAAAGAGGCGCAGGCCCTCGACAATCATGGCTGCCAGCTCGGGATCCTTTGTGATCGTGTACTTGCGAAAGTCATCCAGAGTAAGTAGGGCGGACAAATCGGCGACGTCCTTCTCCACAACAATGGCCTGGTGCGTCACCTGAATCAGATATTCCTGCGGGATGTCATCGGTTTCAGCATCGCCCCATTGATGAGCCACAAATTTGCCCGCAGTCTTGGCTTCGACCGGGCGTCCGTCATCGATGCGCGAGGCATCAAGCGAGGCGAACATGAACGGATACAACCGGGAGGTTACCTGCGGGGGATTGCGGAGAATTGCGCCGTGTTCCTCTTCATACATGTCCAGCACGATGGGTTCGAGCCGCCGACCACGTCTGCTGGCGGCAGAATCCGAACGGGGAGTCAGGATTTCCTTTGTCTTATCGATATAAACATCGACTGCGGACTTGTACCGTGACAAGCCGAGTATGGCCGCCGTTTCCGACGCGCCGACGCCTTGTTTGCGTGAGTGACTAGACCTGAACTCGCCTACCGAGATTGGAGTACAAACCCATTCATAGCTCAACTCTGTTTTGGCCGAAGGGCATCCGGCCTCAGTTCCGAATCTCTCTCCCTACCAATCCGCAAAACCAGCGGTGGCAATTCTTGAATATCGCTTTGCGATGTCCGAAAGTTCACGATACACGCACGCAGCGCGAACTTCCCGTCTACGATCGCGTTTGAGAGATAGACTTGTCCTCCGTTGTTCATTCTCGAAAGG
>Ga0182024_10004262_pt1 | contig 33110 bp, 37 predicted proteins | sample P32metaG_FD_120480 | JGI IMG/M metagenome (GOLD analysis project Ga0182024, IMG submission 120480) | Permafrost microbial communities from Stordalen Mire, Sweden - P3-2 metaG (Illumina Assembly) | ecosystem: Environmental > Terrestrial > Soil > Wetlands > Permafrost | place: Sweden: Stordalen... | reverse complement strand
GAGCTGGTAGACGGTGGCGCCGAGGCTCGGCTGGATCTGGCCGCGGGCAAGGTCGAGCACCCTGGCGATCACATCGATTTCGAGCGCGGTGCCGGGCACGAGATCGGGTTCGGGTGGGGACGCCTGGGCGGGTTGGAGCGGCCATTTCGGCTCGTCGGCATTCGCGGCAGCGGCTGTCGCCGACAGAAGGCAGAGCGCCGCGAAAACCCGCCGCACCGAGGAACCGGTCATGGCATGGCGTCCTCGGCGGCGCGGTAGCGTTCGAGCGCCGCCGTGTAGGCCGCTCTTTCTGGGTCGCAATGCTGGGGCCGATGCGCGCGGCAGCCGTCATAGGCTGCTTCCGCCTTGATGTAGCCGTTCCACGCTTCCTGGACTTCGGGCGGGCGCGTGCAACTCGTGAGCGGGAACAGCGCGGCAACGAACGCAGCCGCAGCCGTGAGACAGCGGGCGCGCGCAGCGACAGCTCGCCGGCCCGATTCATCGGGGCATCGCATGAAAAACCTCGCATTGGAGCTGCGCCGCGGCATTGACGCGGCTCGGATGAGTCAGCCGAAAGCAGTCTCAAGCGAGGGGTGGAGCGCGGGCGCGGAAGGCAAGAGCAAGCGGGTGGACGATGAATACCGGAACGGCGGCAATCGGCGGCGACGCGGCGAGTCCCGGCATGGGCGCGGCGATGCCATCTCCGGCAGAGGCCGTTTGGTGGTGCAAGACCTGGCAGATTTCGCAGCCGTCTTCGTCGTCGACGGGCTGCGAGGAAGAGGCATTGCTGCAGATGACGGTGTGCGGCCCGCCTCCGGAGACCGCCAGGTCGTGGTGATGCCAGCCGAACAGTATGGCCTGGAACAGGAGCGCGAAAAGGCCGAGCAGCACCGCGGGGCGATGGCCCGCGCGGTAGTTCATGCCGCCGGGCCTACGCCGCATGGCAATCGCGACAAACGCCGCTCAGCACAAGCTGGTGATCGACAATCGCTATGCCGGCCTTGCGTTCGAGTTCCGCCAAATCGGCAGGCCCGAACAGGCACGGTATCGGAACCAGATCCCCGCACTTCGTGCAATGGAGGTGGTCATGATGCGCGTCAGCCAGCTCATAGCGGGCCCGGCCATCGTCGAGCGTGAGCTTGCGGACGGCGCCCGCGACGGCCAGCCGTTCGGCGGCGCGGAACACGCTGGAAAAATCCGCCGCGACGTCACGGCCGGGAAGCGCCGCGTGAAGGTCTTCCAGGGTCCAGGCATGGTGCTCGCTCTCGTGCATCAGGGTCACGATCGCGATCGAAATTACGGGCCTTCGAGCCATGAAAAGAAATTACGGTCGGCCGAAGAATAACGCAAGTGACTTGCGCTATTACATCTTCATGTTTCCCATCGTCGTGTGGATTGCCGGCGGCCAGGTGCCGAGCACAGCGACGACGCCGAGGACCGCGAGGCCGAGCGCCTGTTCGGCGACGACCGAACGCAACAACGCGCGCAGCGGCAACTCGGGCACAGCGGCGGCGTGCAGCAGCGGCATCAGCCGGAAGCGGTTGACCAGCGCCAGGCCGACCATCGCCGCGAACAGCGCGATCTTCAGCAAAAGCAGCCGCCCGTAAGGCGTCATCGCCAGGGCATGAAAGCTGCCGACGAGGAAGACGCCGTTGATCGCTCCGGTCAGCCCGACCAGCGCCACCGCGACGTAGCCGATCTGCGAAAAATGCGGCAAGGCGGCGCGGGCGAGCGGGAGATAGGCGGAGCCATCCGGCCCGAGCGCGCGGCGCAGCAGGATCCCGAGCGGCACCAGCCCGCCGAGCCAGATCGCGGCGGAGGTCAGGTGCACCATCTGGTTGACCTCGTGCGCCGTCGCCACGGGCCGCTTCCCTTCCGTCGCGTGCCCGACCCAGGCGAGGCTGACCAGCAGCAGCAACGCCACCAGCGCCACCGCCCTGCCCTGCCAGCGCGACCCGGGTGCGGCGCAGAGCGCGAGCAGCACCGCCGCGAACCCCAGATGCCAGCACCAAACCTGCCCGAACCGGGTGTCGACCAGCACCGTATGCCAGATCGCCGGGTCGATAGTCGCGGCGGCCGCGCCGGCCATCTCGGCGGCAACTACCGGGATCATCGCCAGCGCCGAGACCAGCGCCACGGCCGCAGCCACACTGATCGTCCGCGCCAGGGCAACGTCGAGCGCGGTGCGGGCATCGCTGTCTTCCGCCCGTCCGGCAAAAGCGTAATGGCGAAACGCGGCGATGCCGACCAGCGCCATCGTCGCGGCGAAGTGGACGAAGCGGACGATGTCGAGCGCTTCGGCCACGACGCTCATTGCTGGACATCGAAAGTGAAGCTGCCCTCTGTGCGGTGGGTATCGACCGAGACCACGTGCCAGCTGACCTTGTAGTGGCCGGGCGGCAGCTTCGGGAGCCTAAGCACTAGCTCCATCGGGTTTTGCGGATCGACGGTCGCCGCGCCGGTGGCGACGGGCTGACTGTCGGGGCCGGTCAGCGTCGCGGCCGAAAAGGCCGGCTCAAGCGCTTGGGTATAGAATATTTGCACTACCGTGGGCGACGCGGCCACGGTTCCGCCGACCGGCGGCACGGCGTGGTCGAGGAAAGCGTGGGCAAAGGCCGCCGCAGTCGGAAGTGCCGCGGCCAGCAGCGCGATCGGCATGACGATGCGTTTCATGGTCAATCTCCCAACAGCGGACGCCCGAACGAATTCGGGAACATATCGTCGAGATAGAAGTGGAGTTGGACGATGCCTCCATAGCCGTGTCCGGTCAGGCGGGTAGCCGGAATGATCGCCTCGGCACCGATCTGGAAATATTGTCCGGACCAGATGATTCCCGGCTGAATCGTGCCGATCTTCTGTCCGGCCTGCCCGCGGTTGAGCGCGGTCGAGTAAGAGATCTCGACCAGCGGGATCATCCATTTGAACGGGTCGGGAAGCCCGATGTCTTTTACGTTCTGCTGCAGGTAGGGGAGGCTGTATTCAAAGGCGAAGCCGTAATTGAAGTTATTCGGGTTGGGATTGCCGGCGCTCTGCGTCTTGGTCGGGAAATCGACGCTCAGATTGCCGGTGATCGCGAAGGGCCGGAGCCACGGCACACTATCCGGCAGGTCACCGAAGCCTTTGCCGAAATCGAGCAGCGGCGACAAGGTCGTGAAATCGTCGGCGCCCAATGCCGCCACCCGCCCGGTATGGGCCCAGCTCGCGTTCATCCCGACCATCGCCGTCGCCTCGTGCGGCGCGTTCTTGAAGAACTGCCAGTCGAATACGGTATTGAGCGTCTCGAGGCCGGTGACGCCCGGCATGCCCTGTGGCTTGAGGTGCGACCACTGGTCCGAAATGGTGATGCCGATGTCGGAGGTCAGCCGCTTCGAGATATCGACCCCCAAGTCGATCTGCTTCGAGCCGTCGGGTCCGGTCGGATTGAAGACGCCTGTGGGCAACGACATCTCGTCGGCGACGAACGGGTCATCGGTGAGAAGCGTCGCCGGGAAGAAACGGTCGCCGACGAAACCGTGGGCCTGCGCGGCGGACGATGCGAGCAAACTGGGAAGTGCCACGAGCGGCACGGCCGCCAGCCCAGCGAAGCGCGTGAGATTCATCGGCAAAGCTCCAGCCAGAGATCGGATAGCGCCGCCGCACGCCGGCTGGTCGAGCCGGATGCGGGCGGCGCGCAGACGCGTCTCAGGCTAGAGTCGGCGGAGCGCGGGCGTTGGCCGGACGGTGACGCGGGCCAGGGGCGAACGCCGCCAGGCGATGACCGTCGATGGCGATCCGGGTATAAGCCGCCGGCTGCGGGGCCCGTGAAGCGGCCGGCTGAACGCCGGGCAGAGAATGCCACAAGCAGCAGAACCCGGTGTGGTCGTGTCTCGGCGCGGCCGGTACGGGAGTCGCCGGCGCGGGCTGCGTCGTGCCAGCCAGGCACAGCGCATGGCCGCCAAAGGCATCGAGCGGCGCGGCATTGGCGGCGAGCAATAGGCCGAGGCTCGACAGCATCACCTGCAAGCCGAGCGCAAACCCGGCGAAAGAGGCGCCGATGCGCCGCCGGGATTTATCGCGCAGCTCGATCATGCCGCCGCGAAGCTTAACCGAACGCACGGCTACGGCCAATCGCCACATGCGAATGTGACGTCGGTGCGGTTCGCCTACTCGCTGCCGCGAAGCGGCGCGGCCGGCGCCTTTGCGGCGATGCGCCGCGCCAGCCTGCCGCCCTCCACCGCCTGCCACAAGGCCAGCACCGGCAGGCCGATCGCCAGGTCGCGCGCCCGCTTCAGCAGCGACAGCGCCAGCGCCATTTCGGGGCTGAGGCCGAAGGCGCTACCGAGCAGGATATAGGCGCCTTCCTGCACCCCCACCGAGTTGGGCACGAAGAACGCGGTGGTGCGAATCGCATAAACCAGGCTTTCGATGATCATCACGCTGCCGAAGGACAGCGGTGCGCCGGCAAAATAGAGCGCCACCCAGACCTCGCTGGCGCTGGCGATCCAGCAGGCGAAATGCAGCAGCAGGCTCACCCGGATCCCGCCACGCCGGCGGTAGATGGCATCGAGCGACTGGTAGAGCGCCGTCGCACCGGCGGCTGTCCGCTCGGCCCAGCCCCGGCCCAGCACTTGCGCGATCCGGTGCGCGTGCCGCACGCCGTGCCGCTGCATGACGATAAAGGCGACCGCGAGGACGCTGGCGCCGGCGAGCCCTAAAACCACGGTCCGCGGGTCGACTCCGGCGGCGTTGAGGTGCAGAAGCCAGATCAGGCCGAGCGCGATATAGGCGAGCTGACCAACAAACTCGAGCGTGACATCGACGATCGTGCTGGCGACGCCGCGCGTCGCCGGCACCCCGAAGAGCGCGACGGCGCGGGTGCCGAGCACAAAGCCGCCGACCTGCGACAGCGGCAGTACCTCCGACCCGGCGTCGCGCACGAAGCGGCCCCAGACCGCCACCCACGGCCGGGCTTCGGGAAGCAGCGCGCCCCAGGCAAGACCCATCACCGCTATCAGCGCGATGTGGATCAGGCAGACCGAGGCGAAGCCCACCGCGCCGATCGCGACCAGCGAATGCAGCACCGCGGCGGCGCCGAGCCGATAGACCAGCGCCACCATCGCCGCGATGCCGGCGACGACGGCAAGGACGGGGACAAACCTCATGCGGCGGCCGGCTTCGGCGTCCGCATGAAGCGGCGGGCGAGGCGCACCAGCCGCGGGATCGCCATCGGCCGCAGCAGACGCGAGTCATAGCCGGCCATGCGCCGGTCGTTCTCGGCGAGGGAGATATCGAGCAGCGCCGCGATCGGCAAATCGACATCGGCGACCGCCTTGCCGCCGGTCATCGTGAAGTTTTTGTCCTGCGGCTTTTCGTCCTTCCCGGCGCCGATGCCGCAGGCCAATCCGATCCGCTCGCGCACCAGCCGCACCCAGACGCCGACGATCCGCGCCCACCACCACGGCTTCTGCCACCAGCGCAAATTGCGGTAATGCCAGGCGGCCCAGTTGACGAAGAACATGATGTGGCGCGCCTCTTCCTGGATCACCGGCTCGAAGGTCTCGACCAGATCGGGCGGGAAGAACTCGGACTGCTTGGCGACGGCGAACAAGCCGAAGGCGAAGAAGCTATCGATGCACTCGCTGAACCCCAGTGTCATCCACGCCCATTCCGGGTGGCGCGGCGGCGGGTAGGCGGGCTCCGGCTCGAGCTCGATGCCGTAGGCCGCGACCAGCTTCAACAGCACCTCCTTGTGCCGTCCCTCCTCGAAGGCGTCGAGGCCGATCGCCTCGCGCAGCAGCGGGTCGGGGCGGGATTGGGCATAGGTGAGCGCGCGGATCTTGGCCTTGCCCTCGGTCTGCACCGCGATGTCCCAGATCGGCAGCGCGGTCAACCGGCCGCGCGCGCCGTCATCGAGCTGCGGCCAATCGAGCACGGCCGGCCGATACGGATTATGCGTATCGAGCAGCATCCGGCAGAACGCGACCTTGTGCTCCTCGCTGCCCAGCCGGATCTTGCCGTTGACCCGCGCCGACCAGTGGCGGAATGCGAAATCGGCCGCTTCCAGCGTCGCTTGATCGCTCAAATTGCGGCTACTCCATCCCTGTTTGCGCCCCACCGGCCAGACCGGCCGTCGTTGACTTGACCGGACTGCTCTCGTATACAGCGCCCTCCGCCAAAAGCAGGCAGATTCCGTCGGAGCCGGTGCCGTGAAGCGCACTTACCAGCCCAGCAAGCTCATCCGCAAGCGTCGGCATGGCTTCCGTGCGCGAATGGCCACTCCTGGCGGGCGCAGGGTGCTGGCCGCGCGCCGCGCGAAGGGCCGCAAGCGCCTGTCAGCCTGAGCGCCCGGCGGCACGCCGGTTGCCCCCAGCGGCAGCATCCGGCAATCGATATGACCGATCGCCTCGTTCGGCTCAAGACCCGGGCCGATTTTTTGCGCGTCGCCGCCGGCCGTGCCCGCGTGGTGCGACCGGGGCTGGTCCTCCAAGCCACGGCGCAGCCGGAGACGGTCGCGTCGAGCACGGGACTGCGCGTCGGCTTCACCGCCAGCCGGCGGGTCGGCAACGCCGTCGCCCGCAACCGGGCGAAGCGCCGGCTGCGCGCCGCGGCGGCGGCGATCTTGCCGCTTCAGGGCAAGGCCGTCACCGACTACGTCCTGATTGCCCGCGGCGAGACCGGTACCCGGCCCTATGCCGAGCTGCTTGCCGATCTCGAAGGGGCGCTGCGCCAGCTCGGCCAGCCGCGCCGGACCGAGGAGCGTTGAAATGACGATCGGCGGCGGCGTCGCGACCGCATTCGGCCTCGGTTTGCGCGGCCTGATTCGCGCCTATCAGCTATTGCTGGCGCCAGTGCTTCCGCCCTCCTGCCGCTACCTGCCAAGCTGCTCGCAATACGCCGATGAGGCCATTGCCCGACACGGAGCCCTGCGCGGCTCGTGGCTGGCGCTGGGCCGCGTCTGCCGCTGTCACCCATGGGGCGGCCACGGCTACGATCCGGTTCCGGATATCGAGCGCGCTCGCGCCGCGAGGCGATAAAAGACCGTGATGGACCAGAAAAACCTTCTCGTCGCGATCGTGCTGTCGGTGGCGATCCTGTTCGGCTTCCAGTACGTGATCGGGCGCTTCCTGCCGCCCGCGCCGCCGGCGAAAACCACGCCGGTGCAGACGCCGCCGGCGGCTCCGGGCGCCACGACACCGGGCGCGACCGCCCCTGAAGCGGGAGCGCCGCCGCCGGGCGCCCCTCCCGCCGAGAGCCGCGAGACCGCGATCGCCGATCCGGCGCGAGTCAAGATCGACACGCCGCGGCTGCACGGCTCGATCGCGCTTGTCGGCGGCCGGATCGACGACCTGACCCTGGCCAATTACCACGACACGGTCGACCCGAAGAGCCCCGAGGTGGTGCTGCTGTGGCCGACCGGCACGGCAGACCCCTATTTCGCGACGTTCGGCTGGGTCGAGACCGCGCCGGGGGTCAAGCTGCCGGACGCGCAGACGAAATGGACCCCCTCGGGCGGGCCACTTGCGCCCGGCCACCCGGTGACGCTGAGCTGGGACAACGGCGAAGGGCTGACCTTCACCCGCGCCTTCGCGATCGACGAGAACTACATGTTCACCGTCGAGGACGCGGTGAAGAACAGCGGTTCGGCCTCGGTCAGCCTGATGCCGTACGGCGTCGTCAGCCGCACCGGCACGCCGCGGGTTTCGGGCTATTACATCCTCTACGAGGGACCGATCGGCTTCCTCGACGGCGGGCTGCAGGAAGTCAAATACGCCTCGCTGACACCGGAAAAGCCGGGCGAGTTCAACTCGACCGGCGGCTGGCTCGGGTTCACCGACAAATACTGGCTGACCGCGCTGATCCCGCCGCAGGACGCGACAATAAAGGCAAAATTCCGCCATACGGTGGAGAACGGGGTCGACCGCTACCAGGCGGATTATCTCGGCGCCCCGCTCACCGTCCCGGTGGGCGGCACGGCATCGATCTCGACCCGCCTCTTCGCCGGCGCCAAGGAGGTCAAGCTCCTCGATGCGTACGCCAATTCCGGGGTTCCGCGTTTCGACCGGGCGATCGATTTCGGCTGGTTCTATTTCCTCACCAAGCCGATCTTTCTCGTCCTGGTGTTCTTTCACGGGCTGCTGGGCAATTTCGGCTTGGCGATCCTGCTGTTGACCTTCCTCATCAAGCTCGCCTTCTTCCCGCTCGCCAACAAATCCTATGGCGCGATGAGCAAGATGAAGCTCATGCAGCCGGAAACGGTCAAAATCCGCGAGCGCTTCCCGGACGACAAGGCGAAGCAGCAGCAGGAGATCATGGCGCTCTACAAGAAGGTCGGCGCCAACCCGCTCGCCGGCTGCCTGCCGATCGTCATCCAGATCCCGGTGTTCTTTTCGCTCTACAAGGTGCTGTTCGTCACCATCGAGATGCGCCAGGCGCCGTTTTTCGGCTGGATCCACGACCTCTCGGCGCCGGACCCGACCTCATTCGCCAATCTGTTCGGCCTCATTCCGTTCACCCCGCCGAGCATCCTGATGATCGGCGCCTGGCCGCTGCTCATGGGCGTCACCATGTTCCTGCAGCAGAAGCTCAACCCGCAGCCGGTCGACCCGATCCAGGCCAAGATGTTCATGGCCCTGCCGATCGTCTTCACCTACATGCTGTCGGCGTTCCCCGCGGGCCTGGTGATCTATTGGACATGGAACAACCTTCTCAGCATCGCCCAGCAATGGGCGATCATGCACCGCCAGGGCGCGGCCTGAACCCCTCCCCCGCCGACGTCTTCCCGTTGCGCGACATCGAACCCGAGCTGATCGAGGCCGGCCGCAAGCTGTTCGCCGCCGAGTGCCGCTTTGCCGCCGGCGCTGCCGATCCCGGCGCGCTGCCGCCCGAGACTCTGCCCGAGATCGCCTTTATCGGCCGCTCCAATGTCGGTAAGTCCAGCCTCGTCAACGCACTCACCGGACGACGCATGCTGGCGCGCACCTCGCACACGCCAGGGCGGACGCAGCAGATCAACTTCTTCGATCTCGGCAAGCGGCTAATGCTTGTCGATCTGCCCGGTTACGGTTTTGCCAGCGCCTCGAAATCGGCGATCCGGTCGTGGACCGCGCTGATCCAGCATTACCTGCGTGGACGCGCCAGCCTGCGCCGCGCCTGCCTGTTGATCGACGCGCGCCGCGGCCTCACCGAGGCCGACCGGCCGATGCTGGCGCTGTGCGACGAGGCGGCGCTGTCCTATCAGGTCGTGCTGACCAAGGCCGATGCGGTGGGCCCGACGGCACTCGCCGAGGTCGCGGCGGCGGTGGGGACGGAACTGGCGCGGCATCGCGCCGCGCATCCTGAAATCCACCTGACCAGCGCCGAAAAACGGCGCGGCATCGCCGTGCTGCGGGCGGCGCTGTCCGAGTTTGCCGAGATGGCAAACCCCGGTGCCCCGCGGTAGAGTGCGACCGCGATGAACGACGCCCCCACCCCGATCCAATCGACGACAAATCCCGCCCTGATCGCCTCTGTTCTGGCCGAGGCGGTGCCCTATCTCGGCCGCTATGCGGGCAAGACCGTCGTCGTCAAATATGGCGGGCACGCGATGGGCGCCGGCGGCGAGACCTTCGCCAAGGATGTGGTGCTGCTGCGCCAGGTCGGCATCAACCCGATCGTCGTCCACGGCGGCGGCCCACAGATCAACCGCATGCTCGACCGGCTCGGGATCAAGAGCCAGTTCATCAACGGGCTCCGGGTCACCGACGCCGAGACGATGGAGGTCGTCGAGATGGTCCTCGCCGGGACCATCAACAAGCAGCTCGTCGCGTCGATCAACGCGGTCGGCGGCTGCGCCATCGGGCTGTGCGGCAAGGACGGCAATCTGATCCGCGCCCAGAAAGTCGGCGGCGACGCCGATCTCGGCTTTGTCGGCGAGCCGACCGCGATCGCCGAAGGGGTGATCGCCGGGTTCGAAAAGGCCGGGATGATCCCGGTCATCGCGCCGATCGGTGTCGGGCTCGCGGGCGAGACCTACAACATCAACGCCGATACCGTCGCCGGCGCGGTCGCCGGCGCGATGAAGGCGGCCCGGTTCCTGCTGTTGACCGATGTCGAGGGCGTGCTCGACGCCAAGAAGAAGCTGATCCCCGAGCTATCGGCCGCCGGCGCGCGCCGGATGATCGCCGCCGGCACGATCTCCGGCGGGATGATCCCCAAGGTCGAAACCTGTCTCGACGCGGTCGACAAGGGCGTCGAGGCCGCGGTCATCCTCGACGGGCGGGTGCCGCACGCGATCCTCCTGGAGCTCTTCACCGAGGGCGCGGGAACCCTGATCCGCGGCGGATAGGAAACTCCGATGGCCTATACGATGCGCCGCGAGGGCTGCCCGCTCGGCGCGGTCGAGACCTGGATTTTCGATCTCGACAACACGCTTTACCCGGCGTCATGCGGGTTGTTCCCGCAGGTGCAGGCGCGGATGAACGACTACATCTGCAACCGGCTCGACGTGTCGATGGACGAGGCGAAGGCACTGCGGGCGCAGTATTTCCGCGAGCACGGCACCACGATGCACGGATTGATGGCGCGCCATCGCGTCGACCCGCACGAATTCATGGCCTTCGTCCACGATGTCGACCTCGCATGCGTGCCGGCAAATCCGGAACTCGCAGCCGCGCTCGAAGGGCTTTCCGGGCGCAAGCTCGTCTATACGAACGGATCGGTGCCGCATGCCGAAAACCTGCTGAAGCATCTCGGCATAACTCATCACTTTGACGATATTTTCGACATCGTCGCCTCGGAATTCACGCCAAAGCCGTCGTTGGCGCCCTTCCGCCAATTCGTGCGCCGCTATGGGGTCTCCCCCTCCGGTGCGCTGATGATCGAGGACATGGCAAAGAACCTCGCCCCCGCCGCCGAGCTCGGCATGACGACCGCGTGGGTCAAGACCGGGGTCGATTGGGCGGCGCTCGCGTCCGACGCCGATTACATCAATTACGTGGTCGACGACCTGGCAGGCTTTCTCGGCGCCGCAGCCGAGCTGGAACGCGCGGCACGACGATGAGCGTTCGCGACACGATGGCGCAAAAGCTGACGGCGCGCTTTGCGCCGGTCCGGCTCGAGATCGTCGACGATTCGGCGCGGCACGAGGGTCATGCCGGGGCGCAGCCCGGCGGCGAGACGCATTTCTCCGTAACGGTCGTCTCTGCCGCGTTTGCCGGGCTGGGGCGCGTCGCGCGGCAGCGCCTCGTCTACGAAGCCCTGGCCGCCGAGCTCGCCGGCGGCGTTCATGCGCTGGCGCTGACCACATGGGCGCCCGGCGAAGAGCGGCGCTGATACTACCACCGTATGTGTTATATTATTCTATACCCGTAATTATTGTATTCGACGGTGCGGCGTATAGAGTGATGTCATGGCACCGACATCGCGCCGGCGAGCGCCGCGCTCGCGCGAACCCTCTGCGTCGCCGCTGACGATCCGCAATGTCGTCGTCGCCGGTCATCGCACCAGCGTCCGGCTCGAGCCGGTCATGTGGGAGGCGTTGCGCGAGATCGCCCGCGGCCGCGACATGGCCTTGAACGATCTCGTCACCGAGATCGACCGGCACCGCGGCGCGCCCAGCCTGACAGCGGCGATCCGCGTCTATATCGTCGATTTCTACCGCAGTGCCGCCGGAGTCGACGCGAGCGGCACGCAGGCGATCGCCCCGCTGCCCATGTAAGCTATCTGTCGTCGGAAAGACGAAGAAAAAAAACCGAAGTCAAACTGCTTCGGCGAGAAACGCCCGCAGATCCTCTGATTTGGCATCGCGCATGACGTAGGCCTCGCCGATGCGGCGCGGCAGGATCAAGGTAATCCGCCCGTCGCGGACTTTCTTGTCCTTGCCCATGTGCGCAAGCAGTGGGTCGGCTTTGCCGGCGAGACCGATCGCGCTCAATTCGGTCGGCAGGCCGATGCGCTCGATGTGCCGGCGCACGCGGGTCGCGTCCTGCCCAGAGGCGATGCCGAGCCGCACCGCGAAGTCGAAGGCGAGCACCATGCCGAGCGCCACCGCCTCGCCGTGCAGCAGCGCGTCGCCAAACCCCGTCTCGGCTTCGAGCGCATGGCCGAAGGTGTGGCCGAAATTGAGCAGCGCCCGCGAATCGCCGGTCTCGCGCTCGTCGCCGGCGACGATCTCGGCCTTCATGCGGCAGGTCGTCAGCACCGCGCGGTTGAGCGCGGCGGGCGCAAGATCGCACACCGCGCCAGCCTCGGCATCGAGCCAATCGAAAAACCCGGCATCGGCGATGAGACCGTATTTGACCACCTCGCCATAGCCGGCCACAAGCTCCCGCCGTGGCAGGGTTGCCAGCGCGCCGGTGTCGGCGAGAACCAGACGCGGCTGGTAGAAGGCGCCGAGCAGGTTCTTGCCGGCGGCGGTGTTGATCGCGGTTTTGCCGCCGACCGAGCTGTCGACCTGGGCCAGCAAGGTCGTCGGGATCTGCACGAAATCGATCCCGCGCAGCAACGTCGCCGCGGCGAAGCCGGCGATGTCGCCGACGACGCCGCCGCCCAGCGCCACCAGCATCGTGCCGCGCTCGATATTGCGGGCGAGGATGTCGTCGACCAGCCGGCCGAAATGTCTCAAATCCTTGGTGCCTTCGCCGGGCGGCAGCGCGATCGTCCGATGCGCGATGCCGACGCCGTCGAGGCTGTGCTGCAGCGGCGCTAAATGGGCCTTGGCGACCGTCTCGTCGGTGACGATCACGGCCTGCTTGCGGTGCATCAGCGGCAGGATGTGCTCGCCGGAGCCGGCGATCAGTCCCGGGCCGATCAGGATGTCGTAGGCGCGCTCGGCCAACTCAACGCGCAGCCGCTCGACCGCGCCGCTCATCGTTTGTCGTCCGGCTCGGGCGGCGCCTTTGCCCGCTCGCATTTCGCCAGCGCGGCGACCGCGCGCCCCGCCGTCGCGTCGGGCGGCCCCTCGCCGCTGTCGACGGCCACGTCGGCCTCGGCGTAGATCGGGTAGCGGCGCTCGATGAGCTCGGCGAGCACGGCGCGGGGGTCGGGCGCCTTCAGCAGTGGCCGGTTGGTGCGCCGCGACACGCGCGCGAACAGCACGTCGAGCTCGGCGCGCAGCCACACCGACACGCCGCGCTGCGCGATGATCCGGCGGGTCGCCGGGTCCATGAAGGCGCCGCCGCCAGTCGCCAGCACATGAACCGGGCCGGAAAGCAGGCGCGCGATGACCCGCCGCTCGCCGTCGCGGAATACCGCTTCGCCGCGATTGGCGAAGATTTCCTCGATCGTCTCGCCCGCCGCGGTTTCGATCTCCTCGTCCGAATCGAAGAACGGCAGATCGAGGCGGGCGGCGATGCGGCGGCCGATCTTGGTCTTGCCGGCGCCCATCAGGCCGACGAGCACGATCGTGCGGCAGGGCGCAAAGCTGCGGATCGCCATGTCTCTTGCCCGTACCGGCTCGGTCTGGACGTCCATTTCCGCCGCCCTTCGTCGCGCCCCTCGTCGCAGCTATTCCTCGCCGCGCCTACACAAGGTAGTACCATATCGCGCGCCGAGATGGCCAATCGACGCGGCGGAATTGGAGTGGGGAAGGCAAAGTCGGCGCATGGGAAAGGTGACCCTCGTCCTCGTGCTCGTGGTGATGCTGGTGACGCTCGGCGGCGGCCTGTTCCTTGCCTATTGGGATTTCAAGGTGCCGCGCATCCAGGTCGAGAAGGTCTTGCCCGATGCCCGCTTCCCGAAATGAGGGAGGCGTCGCGGTCGCGGTGTCGCCGCGGCTGGAGGCGTTTCTCGAAATGCTAGCGGCCGAGCGCGGCGCGGCGCGGTTGACGCTCGCCGCCTACCGCAACGACCTGGTCGACCTGTCGGGATTTCTTGCCGCCCGGGGGGTCGCGCTCGACAGAGCCGACGAGGGGTTGCTGCACGACTATCTCGGTGCCGCCGCGACGCGCCGCCTGGCGCCGCGCACCCTGGCACGGCGCTTGTCGGCGATCCGCCAGTTCTTCCGCTTTCTGCTGACCGACGGAGTGCGCAGCGACGACCCGACAAGCGGGCTCGACGCGCCGCGGCTGGGCCGGCCGCTGCCGAAAATCTTGAGCGAGGCCGAAATCGGGCGATTGATCGCCGCCGCCGAAGCGTGGGCCGGCGAAGAGGGCGTGCGGCTGCGCGCTATCCTCGAATTGCTCTATGCGACCGGGTTGCGGATCTCGGAACTGGTGACCCTGCCGCTCGCGGCGGCGCAGCGCGACCCGCGTTTTCTGCTGGTGCGCGGCAAGGGCGGCCGCGAGCGCCTAGTCCCGTTGAGTGCGCCGTCGCGGCAGGCGCTCACCGCTTATCTTGCCTGCCGCCCCCACTTTTTGGCGGAGGGCGAGATCTCGCGCTTCCTGTTTCCGTCGCGCGGCCGCGAGGGCTATCTGACGCGGCAGCGCTGCGGCCAGCTCCTCAAGGAGCTGGCGCTTGCCGCGAACCTCGACCCGGCACGATTGTCGCCGCACGTACTGCGCCATGCCTTCGCCAGCCATCTTCTGGATCACGGTGCCGATCTGCGCAGCGTGCAGCAGATGCTCGGCCACGCCGACATCGCGACGACGCAGATCTATACCCATGTCCAGGGCGACCGGTTGCGCCGGCTGGTCGAGGCCGCGCATCCGCTGGCGCGGCGCAAATGAACGGTACCGGGTCGATGCGCCACTTCCTCGATTTCGAACGCCCGATCGCCGAGCTCGAAGGCAAGATTGAGGAATTGCGCCATCTCTCGGCCGAGAACGGCCTCAACATCGCCGAGGAGGTGACGCGGCTCGCCAGCCAGGTCGACCGGCTCCTGCGCCAGACCTACGGCAAGCTCACGCCGTGGCAGAAGGTCCTGGTGGCGCGGCACCCGGAGCGGCCGCATTGCCGCGATTACCTGGCGGGCCTCACCGAGGAATTCACGCCGCTCGCCGGCGACCGTGCCTTTGCCGAGGACGAGGCGGTGCTGGGCGGCATCGCCCGGTTCCGCGGCCGCAGCGTCGTCGTGCTCGGCACCGAGAAGGGCGCCGACACCGAGGCGCGGGTGAAGCACAATTTCGGCATGGCGCGGCCCGAAGGCTACCGCAAGGCGAAGCGGCTGATGCGGCTGGCCGAGCATTTCCAACTGCCGATGTTGAGCTTTGTCGACACGGCCGGCGCCTATCCCGGCCTCGACGCCGAGGCGCGTGGGCAGAGCGAGGCGATCGCCAGCGCAATAGAAACCTGCCTCGACATCCGCGTGCCGGTGGTCGCGGCGGTGATCGGCGAGGGCGGTTCGGGCGGCGCGATCGCGCTCGCGGCAGGCAATTCGGTACTGATGTTGGAGCACGCGATTTATTCGGTGATCTCGCCCGAGGGCTGCGCCTCGATTCTTTGGCGCAACGGCGAAAACGCCAAGGACGCCGCCGAGGCGCTGCGCCTCACCGCGCAGGAGATGCTGCGGCTCGGGGTGATCGACCAGATCGTCGCGGAGCCGCTTGGCGGCGCCCACCGCGTCCCGCAGGAGGCGATCGCCAAGCTCGGCGAGGCGGTCGACGAGGCATTGCGCCCGCTCGCCGGGCTCGACGGCGAAACGCTGCGGCGCCAGCGGCGGCAGAAGTTTCTCGCGATGGGAAGCGGACCAGGTCTCTAAAATCCAAGCAAATACAAACAACTGGCGCGTCATATCCTTCAAGCAATCTTAGGAATTCCGGCGTATCGCTCCGCCCTGTCAGGTGAGAGCAGGGTTAATGACGCGACGCGGTGCCGTCTCTGGCTTTCTCGGTTCGCGCGAGGGTAACGGTTGGATCGGCATCCTGCTGTTCTCCGCCGCCCTGGCGTTCGCCTCGGCCTTCGGCTTCTATCAGGCAAGCCTCAAATCGTTCGTCGCCAGCAAGGTCAACGAGAAGCTGACGGCGATGCAGCTCGTCGATGCGTTCGTCGGCGATTACGCGAAGCTGCGCGGCTCGCTCGACGGCGACTGGGCGCCGACAGCCTCGGCGTTCCGCGCCCAGTCGCTCGCATCGTTCAATTCCGCGCACGATGTGCAAAAGGTGCTGCGGCTCGGCTGGGTCGACCGCGACGGGAGTGCCGATGCCGGGCTGGCGACCGATCCCGAGATGACGGAAATCATGGAGTCGTTCGGCGACAGCCCGAGCTCTGCCCCAGTCTCGCAATTCCTGACCATCGACGACGTCCGCGTTTTCCGCACCGTCTATCCGCAATTCGACGCCGGCCGGCTGATTGGCGCCTTCGCGATCGATGTGCCGATCGGGCCGTTTCTTAGCGGGCTTGAGAGGGACTGCTTCGTCATCGGCACATTCATCTTCGGGCTGATCGGCGGGGTCGGGTTGTGGATGTCGGTCGGCTACTACCATCAAAACCTCGAACGCGAGGACGCGCGCGAGCAAGCCGAGGCCGCGAACCTGGCGAAATCCGCGTTCCTCGCGGCGATGAGCCACGAGCTGCGCACGCCCTTGAACGCGATCATCGGGTTTTCCGAGATGATGCTGCGCGAGGTGTTGGGCGAGTTCCGCAACGAGCAATACCGGACCTACGTCGCCGATATCCACGCCAGCGGCTCGCATTTGTTGCAGATCATCAACGACATCCTCGACCTGTCGAAGGCCGAGGCCGGCAAGCTGACGCTCGAGGAAGAGATTTTCGACTTGCGCGATCCGATCCGCGCGGTCGTCCAGCTGACGAGCGTGCGGCTTGGCGACAACGGATTGACGCAGCTGGTCGATATCCAGCCCGATCTGCCGCTGCTGCATGCCGACGAGCGCAAGACCCTGCAGATGGTGCTCAATCTCGTCACCAACGCAATCAAGTTCAGCCGCCGCGACGGCGAGGTTAGGATCACCTGCCGTGCCGACGCGATGCGCGGCATGGTCATCACCGTCGCCGATACCGGCATCGGGATCGCGCCGGAAGACCTCGGCCGCGTGGTCGAAGCCTTCGAGCAGGTCGACAACACGCTGAGCCGGCAGCATCAAGGCACCGGGCTCGGACTGCCGCTCGTCAAGGCGATGATGGAACTGCACGGCGGCAGGCTCGAGCTGCGCAGCACGTTGGGCGTCGGCACCGAGGCGACGATGGTGTTTCCGCCCGACCGGCTGCAAATCCCTCCGCGGAAGCCGGTCGACATCGCCGCCTAGTCATCGCCCGGCGAGCACGGCGTAGCGCTCCCGCCCGCGAATACCCTAACATCGCCCCGGTCAAGGCGGGGGCGATGGCGTGGCCGGCAAAGCGTTCCGTGTCGAAGAAGCAACGATCGACGACCTGCATCGGGCCATTAAGACAGGCCAGATGACGTGCGTCGCCGTCGTCGAGCAGTATCTCGCTCGCGCCCGCGCCTATAATGGGGTTGCCAGCCTGCTTGTCACCGAGGACAGCGCGACCGTCTCCGCGGCCGCTGGCGCGGTGCGCACCGGCGTGCCGCTGCAATTCCCGACAGAGACCGTGGCCGCCTCGACGATCTTCCCCGATCTCGACCGCTATCGTGGCAAGAAGCTCGAATTCGGCCGCATGGAGCCGACCGCCTCCGATCCCTCGGTGTCCCAGCAATACGGGATGATCGCCGGCAAGGATGGGGCCGGGCAGTTGAACGCGCTGGCGACGCTCAACATCCGCGGCGAGCGCTCGGTCACCTGCAAGGGCGAATTCGACCGTCACCCCTCCAAGGGCCCATTGCCGGCCGGCGCGCCACCGGTCTGCGACGAATTCCGCCGCCAGCCCGATGCGCTCGAACGCGCCGCCGAGCTCGACGCGCAACACGGCAGCAACCCCGACCTCGAAAAGATGCCGATGTACGGCGTGGTGTTCTCGTTCAAGGACCCGTTCGACACCAAGGACATGCGCACCACCGCCGGGGGTGACGCCGCCTACGACATCGATTTCCCGACGCGCGATCACATCCTGGTCGAGCAGCTGCGCTGCAAAGGCGCGATCATCTACGCCAAGGCGGTGTGTACCGAATACAACGGCCGCGCCGGCAATCCCGGCGGGAGGCACAAGCCGGACAAGATACTGCCCTCGATCCTCGGTTATCAGCGCAGCTCGTGGGCTGGCAACCCGTCCAACCCCTACGACACCACCCGCGCCGCGTCGCTGGGGTCGAGTTCGGGCTCAGGGGTGTCGGTCAGCGCCAATCTGGTGATGTGCAGCCTCGGCGAGGAAACACGAGCCTCATGCCGCGGCCCCGCCAACCACAACGCGGTGGCGCTGATCCTGCCGCACAAGGCGATGCTGGGCTTCGACGGTGGCGCGATCGGCGCCGACATCTATTGCGACCGCACCGGCATCCTCGCCCGCACCTTGGGCGATTGCGCCAAGGTGCTCGACGCGCTCAAGGATGCCGACAGCTTCTATTACGATCCGCGCGACGTCTACACGACAGTGCCGCGCTCGTCGGTACTGGCGAGCTACGCGGGCCATGCGACCGGCACGACGACGCTCAGGGGCATGCGCATCGGCATCGTCCGCGAGTCGATGCTGCTGCGCCCGGGCGACACGGCGGCCGAGCCGATCTCGCGTGCCGCCGCGGCGGAGATCAAAGCGGTGCTCGCCGGCAAGCTCGGCGCGACCCTCGTCGAGTCCGGCGACCCGGTGTGGGAGCGCGACCCTGACATCGAGCAGATGAACCCTAATTTCCGCCGCGCCCTGGTCAAGCTGGTGCCGGTTTTCATGCCCGACATCCTGTTCCGGCTCGACCGCGACGGCGAGCCGGTGTTCAAGGAGTTCGCCGCAGCGATCCGCCGCACCGAGTTTGCTCCGGCCAAGTTCTTCGGCTCCGGCGCGATGGCGCCGATCGACTATTGCGTCGCGCTGGCCGAAGGGCGCATCGAGCCGCCGCGCAACCTCGACATCGCCACCATCCAGGACCAGGAGCTGGCGATGAGCTTCCGCTTCCACATCCCGCAATATCTCGGCCGCCGCGCCGCCGATTGGGCCGCGCGCGGCTTTGCCGAGACGCTCGACGATTTCGCCAAGCTCAACGCCCGCTCGAAATTCTGGGGCGACGACGGCCGCGCCGCCTTCCGCAACTGGGAGGAGATCGAGGACCCGCGCAACAAGCTCGGCGGGCGGCAAGGGGTCGACGAGCGCATCATGCTGCGCGAGCTGCTGCGGCGGCTCGACATGATGGTGATCCTCGAAAACCGGCTCGACGCGCTGGTGCGGCTGCACACGCCGCTGCCGCCGGCAAAGATCGGCGGCGCCCATGACCCCCTGGGCGGGCCGAACAATCTGCGGTCGGAATCGTTGTACGGGCCCAATGCCGGGCTGACCGAGATTCTGGTGCCGGCGGGTTATGTGACAGAGGCTTACGACCCCGTGTTCAAGCTCGCCGAAGACGGTGCGCGCTATGTCTCTGCGCCGGCTGACCATGTGACAATTTTGCCGGAGCCGGGATTGCCGTTCTCGCTGGTATTCCGCGCCGAGCCCGGCTGCGAGGATGTGCTGCTCGAGATCGCTTCCGCCTACGAGGCCGCTTCCCGCCGTCGCATCCCTCCACCGGCGTTCGGGCCGCTCTGACGAAAGGACACGAAAGATGGCGTACACCCGCCCGACCAAATCCCTGCCGCCGCCGGTTCCGCCGCTGCTCGCGCCGCAGCCGCCGATCGCGCCGCTGACCCCGCCGGTGCACGTCGTCGATCTGATGACCGTCGAGGGATCGGCGGTGTTCGGCGCGAAATGGCGCGCGACGGAGGCGAAGATCGTCGAATGCCCGGCGCTCGCCGACTCGCGGCCCGAATACAAGAACACCTACGACATCGACCCGCATGCCGAGGTGGTCGGCTTCGACGATACCGGCTGGGAGTTGGTTGACCCGGCCGATCTGGGCGGCAGGCGCGGCGGCGGCATCGTCTCGTTCTTCTGGTTTCGCGCGACTCTGACGATCCCGCCCGAGGTCCAAGGTTTCGCCACCGCCAGCGCCAAGGCGGTGCTGCGCGTCAACATCGACGACTACGCCGAGATCTGGGTCAACGGCGAATTACCGCGCGCCGCCGGGCGACCGAGCCCAGCCTGCATCCAGGGCTTCAACATGCCCAACCGCCTCGTGCTCGGCGACAACATCGTCCAGCCCGGCGAGCGGTACGAGATCGCGGTGTTCGCGATCAACGGGCCGATCTCGGCCGGCCCCGCCAATTTCCTGTGGTTCCGCGAGGCGAAGGTCGAGTTTTACCGCTGACCGTCAGCGGTATTCGTCGCCGCAATCGCCGATCACCCGCATCAAGTCGCGCGATTTAGAGAATACCGGTTCGAGCGCCGCGAGATCGCCGGCGTCGAGCACGAGGCCGAAGACGCGGGCATTCGCGGCGATATGCTCGGCGATACCGAGCCTGGCGCCGACGATGACCCCGGCGACGGCCGGGCGGTCACGAATATAGCGGGCGCCGACCGCGGCGATGCCGACCCCGTGCTTTTGGGCCACTAGCTTCAGCGCCGCGAGCAATTCCTGGAACAGCGCCCAGCCGCCCCAGGCGTCGATCATGTTCTTGTATTTCTGCTGCGAGATCGTCGCGAGGTCGCCGCGGCGCGGCTCGGGCCGACCGAGCCAGCTTTCCGAGAGCAGCCCACCGAGCAAGGTGCCGTAGGTCAACAGCGTGATCCCGCGCGCCGCGCAAAACTCCGCCATCCGCGCCGCCGGCCGCCGATCCACCAGCGAATACTGCACCTGGTTCGAGACGATGCTTATGCCACTGTCGGCGATGACGGCGAGCCGTTCGGTGTCGAAATTGGTCAGCGCCAGATGGCGTATTTGCCCCGCCTGGCGCAGATCGGCAAGGCGGTTCAGCGCGTCGAGGTAGCGCCTGTCGCCATAGTCCCACCAATGGAATTGCAACAGATCGAGGCAATCGACCCCCATCCGACGCCGCGACACGGCGACGGCTTCCTCGACGACCTGCCGCGTCATCGGCCCCGGATGCGGTACCCATTTGGTAAAGGCCTGTATCCTGGCGAGCGCGGCCTCGCCGCGGCTGGCGGCCAGTCGCCGGCGGAACGCCCCGATGAGATCCTCGGCCGGCCCGTAATGGTCGGCGAGATCCCAGGTGGTGAACCCGGCATCGTGATAGGCGAGCATTGCCTCCACCGCGCGCGCCGGGTCGACCCGCCCGTGCCCGCCCGATACCTGCCACATTCCATTCAGCACACGGCAGATCGTCAGATCGGGGGTGAAGGAAAACCGGCTGGTCTCTGGTAGCGTCATGGACGAAGTCTATCGCGGCGTACGGCATGGGGGGAGAGATGAGCCAGCAGATTGAGCAATTGGCGCGCTTCGTCGCCGAAACCCGGCTCAGGGATATTCCGGTGGCGATCCGTAACCACGCCAAGATCACCTTGCTCGATACGCTGGGGGTGATCCTGGCCGGCTCGACGCGGCCGGAGGTCGCGGCGTTGCGCGAGCGGCTGGCCGGCGGCTCGGGGGCGACAATCTACGCGCGCGGCTGGCCGAGCGGCGACGCGCGCAGCGCGGCGCTCGTCAACGGCATCGCCGGGCGGGCGATCGAGCTGTGCGAAGGACTGCGCCTCGTCTCCGGCCAGGCGGCGATGCAGGTGCTGCCGGGGGTGCTCGCGGTCGGCGAGCAGGTGGGAAGCCCGGGCGGCGAAATACTGGCGGCGCTGATACTCGGCTACGAGGTGGCCGGGCGGCTCGCGAGCGCCTTTACCCCGCGCCCGCTGGCGCATCAGAACGGCCAGGTGTCACTGCTCGCCGCCGCCGCCGCGGGCGCAAGGCTGCGCGGCCTCGACGCCAGCGGGGTCAGCTTGGCGATGCGCATCGCCACGACCCTGGTACTGACGCCGAGCTACACCAATGCCGTGGCCGGCGCGACCGCGCTCAACGTCGCCGGCGGGATGAGCGGGTTCGCCGCGGCGCTGGCGCCCGAACTCGTGCTGGCCGGCTTCACCGCGCAGGAGAACGCGGTCGAGGAGGCGCTCGGCGAGCTGGTCGGCGGTGGGTTCGAGACCGGTCACCTGCTCGACGGGCTGGGCAGCGAGTGGCAGATCACCCGCAACTATTACCGGCTCTACGCCTGCTGCAATCCGATCCACCCGGCCTTGGATTGCCTTGCCACGGCGCTGGCCGAGCTGAAGCCGCGGCCCGAGGAGGTCGCGCGCATCGAAATCGCGACCTATCGCTTTGCGTCGGTGATGCGCAACCCTGACCCGCCGAACTATTTCGCTTCGAAATACTCGCTGCCGCACGCCGCGGCGACGATGGTCGTGCGCGGCGGCGCCGGGTATTTCGCGCTCGACGACAGCGCGCTCGCCGACCCGCAAATCGCGGCCCTGCGCCACAAGGTGCATATTGCGGAAGACCCGGCGATGAGCGCGCTCGCGCCAAAGCTGCGGCCTGCTCGGGTCACCATGACCTTGGCCGACGGCAGAACGGCCACGCAGGCCCGCGACAGCCATCGCGGCGACTTCAACGACCAATTCTCCGAAGCCGAGATGCGCGGCAAGTTCCTCGAGCTGGCCGGGGTCGTTCTGACCCCGGACGGCGCCATCGCGGTCGAACGCGCCGTCGACCGCATCGAGGGGTGGCCGTTGATCGCCGAGCTGACCGATCTCCTGCGCCGCCACGGCCGCGCTTGAGCCTCCACCCCGCCGGCAGCTAACATCGCTGCGAACCCCAGTCCAGGAGAGCGCCATGGCCTTCTATGAACTGCGCCAATATCATGTCCGCCCCGGCAAGATGAACGAGTGGGTCAAGATCATGGAAGAGGAAATCATCCCCTTCCAGGTGTCGAAGGGCATGGTCATCACCGGCAGCTTCCGCGGCGAGACGGACGAATCGAAATACGTCTGGCTGCGCCGCTTCGAGAGCGAGGCGCAGCGCGAGGCGCTCTACAAGGCGGTCTATGAGACCGATTACTGGAAGACCAAGATCGCGCCGCGCGTGCCCGAGTGCCTCGACCGCGAGAAGATGGTCGTCACCCGCATCGTGCCGACGGCGAAATCGACCGTCGCGTAGATTTTTCATTCGTCCTCCCGGCGCGCGCGATAGCGCGAGCCCGGGCCCCATGAACGCGGAATTATGAAATTTACGCTCCGCCAGTACATTTCCAGCTGAAGACGATGCGCATGGGTTCCGGGCTCGCCCTGTGGGCGAGCCCGGAATGACGACCGAATGGGTCGGAACGGTACCGTGCCCTTGATCACGTTGCGGTGCATTACGCGGCGGTATCTGGTCATCTCGTAATTGGCGACGGCGCGGTGCAGGAGGCACCGGTTGTCCCAGACCACAAGGTCGCCCTGGCGCCAACGGTGGGCGTAGGTGAAGGGCGGCTGTGTCGCGTGGGCCAGCAGCTCGTCGATCAGCGCCGCCTCCTCGCCCTTCTCCGTTCCTTCGATTTTTATCGCATGATTTCCGAGATACAGCGCCTTGCGGCCGGTCTCGGGATGGGTCCGTACCAGCGGGTGAGCCACCGGCGGAAGCTCATTGGCATAGTAGCCGGGACGCCGTCCGTGCTCCCACTGGAAGACGACGCGCAGGCCGGCGATCCGGAGCTTTGTCGCCTCGGGCAGCGCCTCGTAGGCGAGCGCGGTGTTGGCGAACTCGGTGTCGCCCCCTTCGGGCGGCAGTTCGGCCGCGTAGAGCGTCGTCAGTGCCGGCGGCGCCGCGTAATAGGGCTTGTCGGTGTGCCAGCGGTAATTGGCGCCCTTGGCGAAGCGGTCGCTGGGGTTGCCGTCGGCGTCGAGGTTGGCGGTGACATGGGCGATATCCTGCCGCTTGCCGGGCCGCCCGCCGCCGTGCTGCTCGACCTCGCCGAGCTGCGCCGTGAATTCATATTGCTCTTCGCGGCTCAGGGTCTGCCGCGGAAACAGGACGGCATGATGTTCGAGGAGCGCGGCGACGACCCGATCGCGCGCCTCGCCAGGCAGCGGGCGCGACAGATCGATATCGTCGATCGCGACTCCAAGCGCCGGCGACAGAAGCTCGCCGGTGACCGCGGTCACCGCCACTTGCCTCTTACGAAAGCAGCTTGTGCAGAAAGCCGGTGCGCTGCGCGGCGCCGACGTTGAGAAACTGCGCGTCCTGCCCAGCGAGGATGAAGCGCGCCCCCATCTCGATGTAGCGAGGCATGATCGCCTCACTGTAGACGCCGGCCATGCCCGGAAACTTACCGTGCTTCTTGCAGGCGGCGATCATCGTCTTGTAGGCCTCGGCGACCTTGTCGTGGCCGAAATCTCCGTGAATGCCCAGTTCGGCGCACAGATCGTTGGTGCCGATCAGCAGCACATCGACCCCCGGCACGGCGGCGATCTCGTCCGCGTTGCGGATCGCGGTCGGCGTCTCCAGCATGACGACGGTCAGGTTGGCGGCATTGAGTGCCGACGCCGCCTCGCCGCTCGACGCCACGCGCAGCCCGTAATGCGGCCCGATCCCGCCCATCGAGCGGTGCCCGACCGGCGGGTATTTGAGGCGGTTGACCACCTCCACCGCCTCGGCGGCGCTGTCGACATGCGGCATGACGATGCCGAGCGCACCATTGTCGAGCGCGCGCGTCGCGATCGGGTATTCGCCGTTGGGGACGCGGGCGATCGGAGCGATGCCGGCGTCAAGCGCCGCGGTGGAGATCTGCGCGCAGGCCTCTAGCGACATGACGCCGTGCTCCATGTCGAGGAAGAGCCAGTCGAACCCGGCGACCGTCATCGCCTTGGCGATCTCGACGCTGCGCGTCATGCGGATGCCGACGCCGAGCGACAGCTGACCGGCTTCGAGCTTTTCGCGGGCGGCGTTGCGGACTTTCGGCATGGCGGCTTCCTCCCTCCTCTCGGCGACTGACGGCGAGCCTGCACCTTCCGCGTGCCAGCGGCAAGGCGGCGCGCTTCGTCCATCCCCAGCGGCGCTGGCGGAACCAATTAGCCATTCGCATGTTTCCACCGGTAAAACGGTGGGGTCCAATGAAAGCAAACATCCTCGTCGTCGACGACAACCGGCAGGTCTGCCGCTCCGTCGCCGATATGCTGAGCCCGATCGGGGCCCAAATCGTCCTCGCCTACAACGGCACCGAGGCTCGCGACGCCCTCGAAAAGAAACCGGTCGACTTGGCGATCGTCGACCTGCTGTTCTCGGGGCCGGTCTCGAGCGGCGCTGTCGTGCAGCACGCCAAGCTCAGGCAATGCCCCGTGATCACCATGAGCGGCACGCTGTCGTCGGATCCCCACGGCCGCGATCTGGACACCCCGCACCTCATCAAGCCCTTCGGCACGGAGCAGCTCATCAGCCTGGTCGAAACCACGCTGGCCCGCCGCGGCCGGCCGGTGATAGTGCTCTGATCCTCGCATCTCGCTAGCGGCGATAGAGACTGCCAAGGCGCCGCGCGATGACCAAAATGTTGCCTTTTTGTTCTTGTATTCGAGCCCACTGCAACTGCTTGCGGGGTGGGGGCTCTGGGCAAGAACATCGTCTTTTGCGCCGATGGCACCTGGGGCGGCCCGGGCGCGGCCGGCTCGGACACGGGTGCGCCGGTCACCACCAACGTCTACAAGCTGTTCACTAATCTCGCCGGCCGCGACACGCTGGACAGCCTGCTTCTGGCCAAGGAGCAGGAGCGGATCGCCTACGGGCCGGGGGGCATTGTCGGACAGATCGCCAAGTACCTGCACGGTGTCGGCGACGGCGATAATTATCTAGTCAAACTGCTCGCCGGCATCGACGGCGCGGGGCTGATCGCGCGCGCTTACGCCGTCCGCGCCCTTGCCGGCCTGATCTGCGCCCAGGGCCTGTTGGACTCGGCCAAGAGCGATCTGACCGACAAGGAGGCAGCATACCGGCTTGGCGCGGCGATCTGGTACGGCTACCGGCGCGCGGTGCTCGCCCCGGGCGAGAGCCGCTCGATCGTGCAATCGCTCGCCGATCTGGCCGAACTGCTGCCCGGGTGTTTCACCCAGCCGGTCGCCGCCGACCGCCTGATCGCGGCGCCGATCGAAGCGGTCGCCGCGTGGGAGACCGTCGGTTCCTACGGCATTCCGGATTACGCCAAGAGCGGGATGCGCCTCGACTTGTTCCGCTTCGCCGACACCACGCTCGGCCCCGGCGTCAAACACGGGCGGCACGCCGTTGCCATTGACGAACGGCGCGCCGACTTCACCCCGACCTTGTGGACGCCGACCCGCGCATCAAGCAGGCCCTGTTCCCCGGCTCCCACTGCGACGTCGGCGGCGGCTATCCCAACGCGCAGGACGAGTGCGGACTGTCCGACCTCGCGCTCGAATGGGTGAGCGCCGAGTTGTCGTCGCTCGGCGTGATGTTCGCGACCGCGCCCGGCTATACGCCGCATCCCGATCCGGCCCGGCATCCTGCACGAGCAGTGGCTGGAACCGCCCTGGAATCTGCTGCCGCGCGCCGCGCGCGCGTTTCCTGCCGGACTCTGCCTGGGCAATCGGTGATCGGCCGGGTCAACGCCGGACCGGTCGAGGCCAAGCCGGAGCCCGCACCCACCCCCTACGAGCCGGCAAACCTGGGCGGATATCTTGTCCGCAACCAAGCCGCTCCCGGCATTGCGGTGGTGTAACGCCTGGTGGAACCGCAGGCTTCGGCACGCGTTTCCTCAGCACCTAGACTTTGCCGATGAGGGCAACATGCTTTACTGGGCACTCGTATTTCTGATCATAGCGATCGTCGCCGGAGCGCTGGGGTTTGGCGGCCTCGCCGCGACCGCCGGCACGATCGCTCACATCCTCTTCGTCGTATTCCTGGTGTTCTTCGTCATCGCGCTGATCGGTGGGCTGATGGCGCGGCGCACGCGACCGCCGCTCTGACCCACCGAGCGCTTACCCGGCCAGGCGCCGCCGCAGATTGCAGCGCGCCTGGTCGAAAAGCGCGTTGAGCTCCCGGCGATCCACCCGGTCGGCCGCCATCAGCGCGATCGTGAGCGGATCGCGCATCAGCTCGGACAAATCGGGTTCCGCGACAAAGCGCGAGCAACCGCGGCCAACGGGAGTGTAGTCCGCCTTGGCGAGCCGCCGCGCGACCGGATGATACATGACCCCAACTCCTCAATCTGAACTCCGTACTTTTGACATGGGGAGCGACGGGCGTGGCCAGTGTGACCGCGGTCACATTTCGCTAATCTTTTTTGTATCCCGGCTCCGCTACAGTGAGCCTGTCGCCGCGGGGCGGGAGGAGCGGATGCACGACAAGCCGAATGGCACCGGGATCGGGCAGCCGGTCCGCCGGCGCGAGGATCTGCGGCTCGTCACCGGCAGAGGCCGCTACAGCGACGATCTCAACCTGCCCGGCCAGGCCTATGCCGTCTTCGTGCGCTCGCCGCATGCGCACGCGCTGATCCGCACGCTCGGCACCAAGGGCGCCACGGCGGCGCCCGGGGTGCTGGCGGTGCTGACTTCGGACGAGGTGCGCGCAGACGGGCTCAACCCGCTGCCGCATGTCAGCAACAACCATCCCGCCGATATCCGCATCGCCAACAAGGACGGCTCGCCGGTCGTCCGGCCACAGCAGCAGCCGATCGTCTTCCCCGAGGTATGCCATGTCGGCGAAATCGTCGCGATGGTGGTGGCGGAAAGCGTGGCGGCGGCAAAGGACGCAGCTGAACTCGTCGAGATCGACTGGGAAGTGCTGCCCGCCGTCGCGCGCGGCCTTGCCGCCGCCGAGAAGAATGCGCCGCAAGCCCGGCTCGACAGCAAGAACATCATCCTCGACGGCGAGATCGGCGACGCGGCCGCCGCCGACGCGGCGTTTGCCGAGGCGGCCCATGTCGTCCGCTTCGATACCTGGGTGCAGCGCATCTGCGGCGTGCCGATGGAGCCGCGCGCCGCGGTCGGTGAATACGACAAGGCGACCGGGCTGCACACGCTGCATGCCGGGGCCGGCGGCGCGGTGAGCCCACGGCGCGATTTGGCGATGGTGCTCGGCATCCCGCCCGAACAGGCGCGCATGGTGATGCACGACATCGGCGGCAATTTCGGCACGCGCGGCTCGTTCAACGTCGAGTTCGCGCTGGTGGTGTGGGCGGCGAAACGGTTGGGCCGCCCGGTCAAATGGACCAGCGAGCGGCAGGAATATTTCGTCGCCGACTACCAGGCGCGCGACCTTGCCTGCAGCGCCGAGCTGGCGCTCGACAAGGACGGCAATTTCCTCGCGCTGCGCGGCTCGAACTTGGTCAATCAGGGCGCCTATGCGATCGCCTTCGGATCGCTCAACAAGGGCATCGAGATCATGTCGAGCATCTACCACGTGCCGGTGGTGCATTTCCGGGCGCGGGCGGCGCTAACCAACACGCTGCCGACCCGGCCCTATCGCAGCTCCGGCCGGCCCGAGGTGATGTTCGTGATGGAACGCCTCATCGACCTCGCCGCCAGGCAGACCGGCATCGACCGCATCGAATTGCGCCGCCGCAACCTCGTGCCGGAAAGCGCGATGCCGTACACCAACCCGTTCGGCATGGTCTACGACAGCGGCGAGTACCACGACTGCATGGAGCGGGTGCTGCGGCTCGGCGATTGGGCCGGTTTCCCGGGCCGCCGCGCCGAGGCCAAGGCGCGCGGCAAGTGCCGCGGCATCGGCGTCGCCAACTATGTCGACACCGCCACCGGCGCGCCGCGCGAGAAGGCGGAGATGGTGGTGAAGCCCGAGGGCATCGTCGAGGTGACGATCGGCACGGTGTCGCAGGGCCAGGGCCACGAGACGAGCTTCGCGCAGCTGGTCACCGAGTTCCTCGGCGTGCCGCTGGACAGCATCCGCCTCGTCACCGGCGACACCGCGCGCGTCTCGGTCGGCGGCGGCGCGCATTCCGGCCGGGCGCTTAGGCTCGGCAGCATCGTCATGCTCAACGCCTCGAAGGCGATCATCGAGAAGGGCTTGCAGATCGCCAGCCATGTACTCGAGGCCGACGTCGCCGATCTCGAATTCGTCGCGGGCAATTTCACCGTCAAGGGCACCGACCGCGCCGTCGGCATCTTTGAGACCGCACGCGCAGCGCTCGAGCGCAACGATCTCCCCGATGGGTTGCGCGGGCCTCTCGGCGCCGAAAGCGACGAGACCGTGAACCTCGCCGCCTTTCCCTACGGCTCGCATGTCTGCGAGGTCGAGATCGACCCGGAAACCGGAGTGCTCGACATCGTGCGCTACAGCGCGGTCGACGATGTCGGGCGCGCGGTCAACCCAATGATCGTGCAGGGCCAGGTGCACGGCGGCATCGTCCAAGGGGTCGGACAGGCGATCATGGAGGATGCCTGGTACGACCCGGGCAGCGGGCAGCTGCTGGCCGGCTCGTTCATGGATTACGCGATGCCGCGCGCTGACCGAATGCCGTTTTTCGACTGCGAGCTTTCCGAGGTGCCGAGCCCGACCCACCCGCTCGGCATCCGCCCCGGCGGCGAAGGCGGCACCACCCCGGCGCTCGGGGTGGTGATCAATGCGGTCGTCAACGCGCTATCGGAATTCGGCGTCGACCATATCGAGATGCCCGCGACATCGGAAAAAATCTGGCGGGCGATACATGGGACGGCGGAGAGCTAACGCGTCCGCTTCCGACCCCATTGCGGACATTGAGAGAGCAGCCGGCGGGAGCGTACAACCAAAGGGGGCAAAACGAGGAAAGCGCCTCTACCGAAACGGTGTTAAAGAAGGTCGTGATGGCGATCGGAGTGATTGTGGCGTGGCTGGCGTCAAATTATTGGCTGTTGGCCGTCTGCCGCTTTGTAATCTGAACGATCGGCGGTTGCGTGGACGCGCCGGACGACGCTGACGCTGCGTCTTACAAATCCGCCGATTCCTCGGGGCCGTTGGCGGAGGCCGGCAGCTGTACTGATATGGTGGTGCCGTAGCCGACCCGGCTTTCTATGGACAGACTGCCGCCAAGCCGTTCAGCCAGCTTTTTGCTTAGCGGGAGCCCCAAACCAAAGCCTTCCCGCGCGGTATACGCGCTGGCGACTTGGCCAAACGGCGTCAGTACGGTGGCAAGATCAGCCTCGGCAATCCCAATTCCGTCGTCGGTCACGGTGATTGTCACCGTGCCATGCCGCATCTCGGCCGCGACACAGACGTGCCCGCCCGGATTGTTAAACTTAACGGAGTTTGACACGAGGTTCAGCAAGATCTGGGTTACCTTGCCTTCATCGGAAATGATGGGATGCTCGACAACTTGGGGATCGACCTGGGTGTCAATGGTAATCCCGCCGTCGCGTGCGCGCTGTTCGATCATCCGGGTAGTGTTCTCGAAAATTTCCGGGATCTTAAGGGGACTGAGTTCCAGCGTAATAGCTCCGGCTTCTGCCTTCGAAAGGTCGAGAATATCCGTGATTACTTTGATCAGGTGCGCCGCCGAAGAGTTGATATCTTGGACATAGCCTTGGTAGCGCGGGTTCGCCAGCGGCCCAAAAATCTCGTCGCGCATGACCTCGGAGAACCCGAGGATGGCATTGAGCGGAGTGCGCAATTCGTGGCTCATGTTCGCCAGAAATTCGGATTTCGCGCGGTTGGCTACCTGCGCGCGCCGGGCAGTCTCGGCGAGGTCGTAATTGTTACGGCTGAGCTCGTCGACCATGTGGTTGAAAGAACCTGATAGTTCGTGCAATTCGCGCGGCGCGATCGGCGAAAAGGTGGGGGCGCGGACAGACATATCCCCGTGCGCAATTGCTCCGGCGGCGCTCCCTACCGCTTGCAGCGGACGAGCAATAGACTTAGCAAATAACCAACTGACAAGGGCGGCGGCGAGGAGCGTGATGAACGAGATCGCGGTAGCCGCAGTCCGAACTTCCACCGTATCCACATATGCCTCGACCCAGGCGGCCAAGGTGAAGACGGGTACTGCTGCTATGACGGTGAACGCGACAAAGAGAACGTGGTGCATACCCAACTTTTCGAGCACTTTCAGGACAAGCGCGTGAAAAGCCGCTTTCCGCTCGGCCGTCATGATGTAGTTATCAGCCGTGAGGGCCGGGGCCGCCAACCCTCCGGCAGATCGATAAGGTGGCCGGGTCTCGTAGTTCGATCGGACCCAGGTCAAAAATCCCGGCAGGCCGGCCGCCAACATAACCAGACAGCTAGCGGATAGAACGGCGTAGTAGATCAGTCGAGAGCCGAGCATAGGATAACAAGAACCGGAAGCAGTAAAATTTGCGTAAATACCGTGTTCCAAAGTTATTAATTATGGATGCTAAGCCGGCATTAACCATTCAATAAAGAGCTTGCTGTTACGCTCTCACCTTGATTGGCGGTGAGCGCAGTGAGACCATCTAAGGACCCTCGGAACGAATCGGAACGGCGTCGTTTGCTGGCGGTTCTGGTGGCGAACGTCGTTTCCTACTCTCAGCTGATGGCCGAGGATGAGGACGATGCGTTTCATCGTCTCAAACAGCTGAATTCCTCGGCGATCACCCCATCCACGGCACGCAATCACGGGCTCATCGTAAAATGGACAGGCGACGGTTTTATCGCCACCTTTGACAGCGCGGTTGACGCGGTTCGCGCCGCCGTCGAAATCCAATCGGCAATCGCCGCGGCGGCCGCCGGAGCCACCGAAACCCGTCAAATGCGCCTGCGTATCGGCATCAGCGCCGGTGACGTGATTACCGTTCCTGGAAACGTTTTCGGCGACACTGTCAATGTTGCGGCACGTCTCCAGAAGCTCGCCGCTCCCGGTCATATCTGCATCTCTCGTGCGATAAGAGATGCGGTCCGCGGCAAGTTCGCTATCGAATACGAAGACCGCAGTGATGTCGATCTAGAGAACGTCGCCGATCCCGTCGGAGCGTTTAGAGTTATTTTCGATCCAGTGGCCTGGACGATGAAGTCCGAGACCGCGTCCACCAAACCGATCCGTGCCGTGCGTTTATCCGTGCTGGGAGGTGCCGCGTTGTTGGCGCTGGGTGCCGCGGGGGCCATATGGCTGCTGCCGCACGATGGATCGGCCGAAGCGGTAGCAAGACCGCCTGTGCTGGACAAGAAGCTCGCCGCACCTCCCACGGAAACGGCAAGCCTCGCTCCCCCCGCGGTCGCGGTTGCGGCTCCGGCCTCACTTCCGCCAGCGCTCGCGGAAAGACTGTCCAGTGCCCTGGACCAAGCCCTGCCCGGACTGGGTGATGTGGAGATCAAGAAGGTGGTAGGCGCGTATGAGGCAGCGACAAGCCACAAGGCGGAAGCTGCGTCATTGCAACCGCGAGGTTTTTGGCGCTCCGCAAACCGGCCGACGAGCGAAGACGCTGCTACCTCGGCGCTCGAAAACTGTCAGATCTTCTACGGATCGCCATGCGCGCTGGTCGCGATCGACGACACGATTTTGCAAGTAGAACCGGGCGAGAATTGGCCCGTCCACGATATGCCGCGGGTTCGCTATAGCGGTGAGTTCAACCCTCTTCTGATCCCAGGTATCCGAGCGGACTTTCGAGAAAGGGCTGACATAACCGGCTACCACGCAGCGCCCGGCCCAAAAGCAGCCGCTTTTCATCCGACCGGCGGACGCCTCTTTACGGTCATTACTGCGGCGAACCAGAGAACGGCGGAGGAGGGCGCTCTTCGCGCGTGCAACAGCGATCCGGAGCGCAATGGCAAAGACGGTCCCTGCTTTCTCTATGCCATCGGCAACGAAATTGTGCTGTCACGCCGGCTGACGGAGCCGATGACGGCTCCGGGCCGATAATCCGCTATTAAATATCGGCGGGTTATTCACCAGCATCCAAGGTCGGGGTCGTTGACGGCTGCGGCGCGACCTGTGCCACCGTGGCCTCAGCAGGTTTGGCTGGAGCAGGCTGTTCCTTGACCAGCTTGGGCTGAACTACATGTTTGACCAGTTGAGGTTTCGGTGGCGGCTGATACGCGGGTGCGCTGGACACGCGCGTCGATGTTGGAGACGCGCAGGCCGATAGCGCTAAAAGCAACAGCGTAACCGTTGGCAGTTTGGCTCGTGACATCGTTATCGCCTTTCGAAAGACCAATCACGCGGACGATGACAAGGATCAACTAAGGTATTCTTAAGCGGATGGATTGGCGATGTGATCACCCCGCCCGCCGCGACGTCGACAAACGAGCGCTATTGGCTCACGCGGCCTCGGCAAGACCGCATGCTCGACAGGGCAATCCTTGTTTAACCAATTTCGCCGAGAGTACCTCGGATGAGCGATCTAAGGATTCAACGCGCACTATTGTGCTTCCTGGTCGTGATGGGCCTTGTCCTAATATATTGGGGCGTATCGATACCTGATTGGTGGCTGGCTGCGAT
>Ga0182024_10004261_pt1 | contig 33112 bp, 31 predicted proteins | sample P32metaG_FD_120480 | JGI IMG/M metagenome (GOLD analysis project Ga0182024, IMG submission 120480) | Permafrost microbial communities from Stordalen Mire, Sweden - P3-2 metaG (Illumina Assembly) | ecosystem: Environmental > Terrestrial > Soil > Wetlands > Permafrost | place: Sweden: Stordalen... | reverse complement strand
GTCGAGGATGTCGGGCCGGTTGGTGGCCGCGATCATGATGATGTTGTCCTTCGCCTCGAAGCCGTCCATCTCGACGAGCAGCTGGTTGAGCGTCTGCTCGCGCTCGTCGTGGCCGCCGCCGAGCCCGGCGCCGCGGTGGCGTCCGACGGCGTCGATCTCGTCCATGAAGATGATGCAGGGGCTGTTCTGCTTGGCCTGCTCGAACAGGTCCCGCACGCGCGAGGCGCCGACGCCGACGAACATCTCGACGAAGTCAGAGCCCGAGATCGAGAAGAACGGCACGCCGGCCTCGCCTGCAACGGCTCGCGCCAGCAGCGTCTTGCCGGTGCCGGGCGGGCCATACAGCAGCACCCCTGTGGGGATGCGCGCGCCCAGCGCCTGGAACTTCTTGGGATTCTCCAGGAATTCCTTGATCTCATGGAGCTCCTCGACGGCCTCGTCGACCCCGGCGACGTCGCGGAAGGTGATCTTGGGTGAGTCCGCCGACATGCGCTTGGCGCGCGACTTGCCGAACGACATCACTTTCGATCCTCCCCCCTGGACCTGATTCATCAGGAAGATCCAGAAGCCGAGGAACAGCGCGAACGGGAGGATGTAGGTGAGCAGCCCCAGCAGCGCGCTGCTCTTTTCCGATTCGACGTTGAACGGCACGCCGTAGGTTTTGAGTTCCTTGATCAGTTCGGGCGCGGCCTGTTCGACGTAGCCGATTTCGTAGCTTTCCTTGTCTTTCAGCTTGACTTCGAGCGCTTTGCCCTTGTTCTTGAACTCAACCGAGCTGACTTCGTGGCCGGGAAGCTCTTTCGCGGTCAGCGTTTGGTAGCTGTGCGAGCGTTTGTTGCTGTTGCTCGGGTTGACGAGTTTGACCGCGAGGAACGCCAACACCACGACGATGAGGATTGGGAATGCGGCGCTCTTGAAGAAACGGCTCATGGCTGGTTCCTGAGGGTCTGGGCACCGTCTGAAGTCGTGGCCACCAGTGCCCTAGCGTACCATGCAAGGTCTGGCTTTCCGGCGGTTGGAGCGCCCGCGCGCGTTGCGCGAGTTACTCGGGGATATCTCGATCTAGCGCTCGAGGGCGGCCACGAACGGCAGGTTGCGGTGCAGCTCGGCGTAGTCGAGGCCGTAGCCCACGACGAAGCGGTTGGGTATCTCAAAGCCGACGTAGCGGGTCGGCAGGTCCACCTTGCGGCGCTCGGGCTTGGTCAGCAGCGCACACACCTCGAGCGTGCGCGGATTGCGCGAGCCGAGGTTGCGCAGCAGGTACTGCAGCGTCAGGCCGGAGTCGACGATGTCCTCGACGATCAGCACGTCGCGACCTTCGATCGACGCGTCCAGGTCCTTGAGGATGCGCACGACCCCAGATGAGTCGGTCGCCGAGCCGTAGGAGGCGACCGCCATGAAGTCGACCTCGACGGGGATGTCGATGTAGCGCATCAGGTCGCTCAGGAAGAACACGGCACCCTTGAGCACGCCGATCAGCAGCAGCGAGCGCCCGGCGTAGTCGCGCGAGATCTCCTCGCCCAGCTCGAGCACCCGGCGCTGGAGGTCCTCGGCGGTTACGAGCACCTCGCCGAGACCTGGCTCGCTTGAGACACCCGCTGTGCTGGCCACGCCAGGGAGTCTAGCCCTCGCCCGGCGGCCGGCCGCGCGCGGGCTCAGATCGCTGGCTGCGAGCCCTATGCGCGCGGCTCGAGCTTGATCATCTCGAGCATGCCGTTGTCGATCACCGCCCCCGCCTGCCCGCCCACATGCAGCTCCGCGCGCCCGCCGCGGCGTCCGAGCGCGAGCAGCTCCTGCACGCGCTCGCCGGCCTGCGGAACGTAAGCGCCGGTGGCCTCCTCGGCCAGGCGCACGACGACGAGGCGCGCGAGCGCCGCCGGCAGCTCCCCCAGGCGGGCGAGCGCGATGCGCGCACGCACGCCGAGCTCCTCGACGACCAGGCCGTCGAGGAGCTCTGTCTCCTCGCGCAGCAGCAGCGCGGTCCTGAGCACGTTGGCCTCGGCCGCCGGGTGCACCGCGCGCAGCGCCGGCACGAGCGCGCCTCGCACACGCGCGCGTGCGTAGCGCTCGTCATCGTTGCTCTCATCCTCGCGCCAGCTCAGGCCACGGGCTTCGCAGTAGGCGGTCGTCTGCTCGCGACTGACGTCCAGCAGCGGGCGGATCAGGCGGCCCTCGCTGGCTGCCATGCCCAGCAGCGCGCGTCTGCCTGGCGAGGCGGCCAGGCGATAGAGGATCGTCTCGATCTGATCGCTGGCGGTGTGCCCGGTGGCGATCAGCGCATCCCGCTCGTTCGCGATGCGGCCTGCCTGCGCGTAGCGCAGCTCGCGCGCCCACGCCTGCAGGTTGCCCTGCGGCGAGGGCGCGCGCACGACCTCGAGCTCCACACCCAGCTGCTCGCAGACGCTCGCGCAGTGGCGCTCGTCGGCGTCGGCCTGCTCGCGCAGCCCGTAGTTGACGTGCAGCGCGCTCAGCGCGGGCGCGCCGAGCAGCGCGATCGCCACATCGAGCAGGCAGGTCGAGTCGCGCCCGCCCGAGAGCATCACGAGCACAGGCCGATCGCGCGCGAACAGGCCGCCGGCGCGCACCGCCTCGCGCACCTCCTCGACGCTCATCGCGCGCCTACTCCTTTCGCGAGACGGCGGTGAACAGCTCTGTGGCCTCGGAGAAGCCCTTGAGCCTGACCTCGCCGATGCGCGTGAACTCGAGCCCGTCCACGCCCGCCGCGAGCTCGACGACCGGGCGCGTGACCAGCACCTCGCCGCCGCCGGCGCGCGCGACCACGCGCGCCGCCTGGTTGACGTCGCGCCCGAAGTAGTCGCCGTCGCGATACAGCGCCTCGCCGTAGTGGATGCCGATCCGCGGCAGCGGGTCGCCGGCGGCGATGCCGGAGCACAGCTCAACGGCCCAGCTGGTGAGCGCGGCAGCGTCCGAGCCGACGACCATCACCTCATCGCCCAGCATCTTGATCACGCGCGCGTCCAACGGCAGGCTCTGCTGCACCGCGCCCACGAACCGCTCGACGGCGCCGAGCGCCGCCTCGTCGCCGCGTTCGTTCGTGAGCCGGGCGTAGCCCGCCAGATCCGCGAACGCGATCGCCACGCGCAGGCGACCCTGCTCGAGCGCGTCCTCGGCGAGGTCGCTCTCCATGTGTCCGATCATGTCCTGCTCGACGAACTGCGCCAGCAGGCGCCCGTGGAGGTAGTTCATGAAGGGCGTCGCGAACGGCAGCACCTCGCGCGCGAAACCCTCCATCTCATCGGCGATCTCCACGCTCGGCACACCGGAGCGCATCAGCGGCTCGTGTACGTAGAGGTGAATCAGGCGCACCTCCGCGTCGGCGATCTGCGCGACGGCCTGTCCGTAGACGCGCATCAGCTGTAGGAACGCGGCCAGCGGCAGGCCGGCGTCGAGCACGGCGGCGCCATATTTGAAGATCTGCACGTCTTCCTCGGCGAATCCGTCCGGCGGCAGCGCGCCGAGGCCCATGGTCGTGCTCAGACGCTCGATCAGGTCGGGGTCCAGACCGCTGAGCCGGACGGCGTCTCGCAGGGAGTAGCGTGGCCCCGGCCTGCTCAGGAGGTTCTCGAGCGGGCCGACCGCGAGCTGTCCTTTCTCGCCGGCGCGCTTGATCTGCGCGAGCGTGTGCCCGCGTGCGCGCAGCCTGGCGATGACGCGCGCGTAGGCGGCGGACGCGGGCGTCCAGCTGCCGTCGAAGCCCGGGATCAGCCCACCGTCGACCCAGCGCTTGACGGTCGCGGGCGAGACGCCGGCGCGCGCGGCCACCTGCGCGAGCGTCAGCTCGCCGGTCTCGCTCGCGGGGTCATTCGCGGGCTCGGCCACTCAGGCGTGCGATGGGATGGGCGAGGGGTGGGCGGGCATCCCGTCCGGAGTCTAAAGTCGCCGCCGGTGTCGCACAGCGTCCCCATCCACCTACACCCCACCGCACCGCTCAGCGAGCGCGTGCTGCTGCCGGGAGATCCCGGGCGCGCGCTCGCGCTCGCGCAGTCGCTGCTGGAGGAGCCGCGCATGTTCAACCACAACCGCGGGCTGTGGGGATATACGGGCACAGCGCCCGATGGGCTGGCGCTGACGATCCAGTCCACGGGCATGGGCGGCCCCTCGGCGTCGATCGTGCTGACAGAGCTGATCGCGCTGGGAGCGCGGCGGGCGATCCGGGTCGGCACCTGCGGCGCGCTCGCCGAGGAGCTCGAGCTCGGCCAGCTGGTGATCGCGCGCGAGGCGATCTGCGCGGACGGGACCTCGCGCGCGCTCGGCGTCGGAGAGCGCGCTCCCGCCGACCCCGCGCTGACCGACGCGCTCGCGCTCACAGCGCCGTCCGCCCAGATCGGCACGACCGTCAGCGTCGATCTGTTCTACGGCGGCGACGATCGCGCCGAGCATCGCGACGCGCTGGCCGTGGAGATGGAGGCGGCGGCGCTGTTCGCGACGGGCGCCCGCGCCGGGGTTCCGGTCGCGTGCCTGCTCGCGGTGTCAGACACCTTCGACGCGCACGGCAAGCGCGCACGTATCGACGATCAGGCGCTGCTGGATGCGGCCGAGCGGATGGGGCGCGCGGCGATCGCCGCGCTGAGCGCCTGAGCGCCTGAGCGCTCAGGCCTTGCCCGGCTTTGCTTTGCTCTTCCTCGGTTTTGCGGCCGGTTTTGCAGCGGGTTTGGCCGCGCCCCGCGTCTTCGACTCCTCGAGCCGGTCGGTCAGCCGCTTGAGCTGACCCTCGATCGCGGTCAGGCGCTCGGCGATCTCGGGGGCCTCCGCGCCTCCCTGGGTGCGCGTGCGGTCCAGTCGGTCCACGCCCTCCTCGATGCCCTCGAGGCGCAGCGAGACCGAGCGCAGGCGCCGCGTCAGACGTTCGATGTCGGCGGCAGAAGGGATGTTGAGGGCGCCCATCGCCACCTCCTGGGCCTGCGCGGCCTTCTCGCGGGCGTCGAAGGCGCGCCCGATCGCGCCCGTCAGCAGCGGGTTCTCCAGCAGGTCGGACAGCGCCTTTCCGAGCCGCTCCTCAGTGGTGCCGCCGAGTCGCTCGCGCAGGCTCCTGGCGACGTGGCTCGCATCGGACATGCTGTTCGTGCTCCCGTGTCGATTGAGGTCGAGCCCGCGGGCGCGGGTTCAGATGCTGGCCGGCCTTCGGCCTGATCGGAAGGATACGGTGCAGAGATGCCCCAACAGCTGTTCGTCTTCATCCAGCTGGAGTTCCCTTGGGCTCTCGGCCCTGCGGACGGCCGCTACCTGGTCCGCCGCGAGGACGACGGCGAGCCGGAGCGAGTCGTGGTGCTGGGCATGCTTCAGGCCGAGCGCCAGCCGCTCGGCGCTCCCGCGGGCGCGGGCTGGAGCGGGCGGCCGAGGCGCCCGCTTCTCGCGCGCCTGCGCGGGCACGCCAGGAGCATGCCGACCGGACCCGAGCCGGCGCCCGTGCCGACGACGCGGGTGACGGTCATCGACCCGATCGCGCTGGCCGCCGAGAACCAGGCGCGGGCGTGGCTGGCCGAGCTCGATCGCGACCGTGAGGTGGGCGCGGCGGCAACGATCGTCAACCGCGTCATCCACTCGCACCGGATCGCCTCAGCTGACCCCTATGTGCACGAGGTATCGCCCGAGCAGGCGCTGGTGATCAGGGCCGGCTGGGGTGAGGGCGAGCAGGTCGCCGACGGGCGTTGGCTGCATGCGCGGGCGCTGGCCTCGCCAGGTGGCTGGAGCTCGTCCCGTAGCGCGGGCTCGCGGCGGGGGTCGCGGCGCGATCGCTCGTGGGCGCTGCGTCCGCAGGAGCGCCTTGCGGCGCTGCTGGGTGCACGCGGTGCGGCGCTGCTGTGCGAGGAGATCGCGTTGCGCGCGCGCCAGGACCTCGATCACGAGCGCACCGCGCATGCCGCGCTCGAGCTCGACCGTGCCTATGCGCTGGCCGTGCGCGAGCTGGAGGGCGAGGGCCGCCAGGATCTCGCGATCAGGATCGCGGAGCTCGAGCAGCTGCATCCTGGGGTCAAGGCGCAGGCGCAGACGGCGCTGCTGGGTGCGATCGCGCCTGGCGCACCTGGGGGCTCGGCGGGCGAGAAGCTCGACGCGGATGTGCTCGCGCACGCGCTCGGGCGCCTGGAGGCGGCGTTGCGCGCCCGCACCGCGGCCGGGGTCTAATCTGATGTCGATGGACCCGACGACTACCGCGATCGGCACCTGGAGCGGCGGGCGCTTCATGCACTTCGGCGAGCCGCTCGAGGATGGGCGCCTGCGGGCGCTGCTGCGTCCTGGTGAGGGCATCGACACGGTGATCACCGCTGACGTGTACGGCGCGGGCGAGGCCGATCGGATGCTCGGTACTGCGCTCGCGGGCTTGGATCGCGACAGCTACTGCCTGATCGGCGCGATCGGTCACGACTTCTACACGGGCGAGCGCGACGGCGCGAAGGGCTTTCCGCGCTTCACCGACCCGCGCCTGCGAGGCCCCGAGGGCTACGCCGAGTACATCCGCATGGCCACCGAGCGCAGCCTCGAGCGCTGCGGCGTCGATCGCTTCGACGTGCTGCTGCTGCACAACCCCGACCGGGTCGGCTACTCGAGCGCAGCCGTTTGGGACGGGATGCAGGCGGTGCGCGAGGCCGGGCTCACGCGCATGTTGGGCGTGGCTCCGGGCCCGGCCAACGGCTTCACGCTCGATCTGATCGACTGCTTGGAGCGGTTCTCGTCGCAGATCGACTGGGCGATGATCATCCTCGGCCCGCTGGAGCCGTGGCCCGGCGAGCTGGTGCTCGACGCGGCTGTCGCCCACGACGTGGGCCTGATCACGCGCGTGGTGGACTACGGCGGCCTGTTCCACGACGACGTGCTGCCGGGCCATGCGTTCGCCGAGTACGACCATCGCAAGTTCCGCCCGGACGGCTGGGTGGCGGCGGGCCGCGAGCGGCTCGAGCGGATGCGCCCGCTGGCCGAGCGTCACGGTTTGAGCATGCTGCAGCTGGCGTGCGCGTGGAACCTGGCGCAGCCCGGGGTGCGCTGCGTGGCGCCGACGCTGATCCAGGAGTCGGATGACGATCCCGCCCACCCCGCTCGCACGATCGAGGACAAGCGCGCGGAGCTGGCGGCGCTCGCCGGGATGGCGGCGCGGCTGAGCCCCGATGAGGTCGAGGCGATCAGGGAGATCGGCGAGAACACCGGCTGCATGGCGCTGAAGGGCGCAAGCCTCGAGCACGAGGGCGCTTCGCGCCCCGACCGCTGGGAGCTCGACGGCGAGCTCGCGGAGGTCGCGAGCCGCTGGGGGATCGACCCAGCTGCAGATCTCAGCCAACACACACTTACGACCGGTTAGACAGACCGAGAACGGGGCAGCTTCCAAGCCATGAGCACAACCGGCAGCCAGATACCGCAGGTCCCACTCCGCGGCGCCGAGCAGATCCCGCAGCTCGGCTTCGGAGTCTTCCAGATCCCGCCTGCGCAGACCGAGGAGGTCGTCGCACAGGCGCTCGTCAGCGGCTACCGCCACATCGACACTGCCGCCGCGTATCGCAACGAGGGAGCTGTGGGACAGGCGATCCGCAGCGCGAACCTGGATCGCGGCGAGGTGTTCGTGACGACCAAGTGCTTCAACGACGACCACGGCTATGAGAAGGCGAAACGCGCGCTCGCGGCAAGCCTCGAGCGCCTGGAGATGGAGCACGTGGACCTGTACCTGATCCACTGGCCGGTGCCCGCGCACGACAACTACGTCGAGACCTGGAAGGCGTTCATCGAGATGCGCGCGGAGGGCTTGGCGCGCTCGATCGGCGTGTCCAACTTCCAGCCGGCGCACCTCGAGCGCGTGATCAAGGAGACCGGCGAGACGCCCGCGATCAACCAGATCGAGCTGCACCCCTACTTCCAGCAGCGCGGCCTGCGCCGCGAGCACGAGCGGCTCGGGATCGTCACCGAGGCGTGGAGCCCGCTGGCGCAGGGCAAGGTGCTCGAGGACCCGGCGATCGTCGCGATCGCCAAGGCCCACGGCAAGACGCCGGGGCAGGCTGTGATCCGCTGGCACCTGCAGCTCGGCAACGTGGTGATCCCGAAGTCGGTGACTCCGGCGCGGATCGAGGAGAACTTCGACGTCTTCGACTTCGAGCTCAGCGCCGCGGAGATGGCGTCGATCGACGGACTCGACCAGGGCATGCGTATCGGGCCGGACCCCGATACGTTCATTCGGCCGTAATCTCGAGGGCGCGACAGAGAGCCTCGAGCTCGGAGACCACGTCGCCGCGGAGGCGCACGCCGGCGAGCTCGTCCAGCGGCGTGGGCCCCTGTGTGAGGATCGCCAGCTGTCCGCCGGCGGCGTGGGTCAGCCGCGGCAGCCCGGCGACGGGATGAACCTCCAGCGAGGAGCCGATGCACAGCAGCACCTCGGCCTCTTCGCACAGCTCGCGGGCGCGCTCCAGCGCTGACTGTGAGAGCAGCTCGCCGAACAGCACCACGTCGGGCTTCAGCGGCTGCGCGCAGCCATCGCAGCGCGGCACCCCGTCGCCCGCCGCCGCCAGGCGCACGCTCACCTGCTCGAGCATCGCGCGTTCGCCGCAGCCGAGGCATGAGCAGCTGGCGATGCTGCCGTGCATCTCGATCAGCTCGCGCGTGCCGGCCTTGCGGTGCAGCATGTCGATGTTCTGCGTGATCACCGCGTCGAGCAGCCCGTGCTGCTCCAGCGCCACGAGCGCGCGGTGGGCGCCGTTGGGGAGCTTGCCGCCGAGTGTCGCGAAGCGCTGGCCGTAGAAGCTCCAGAAGCGCACGGGATCGCTGCGGAAGGCGTCGATGTGCGCGACCTCCATCGGGTCGACCGTCTCCCACATGCCCGTGCCCGGCGAACGAAAGTCGGGGATGCCGGAAGGAACCGAGATGCCCGCGCCGGTCAGCGCCACGACCGAGCGCGCGCCGCGCACGAGCTGGGCCAGCTCGGCGACCTCGGGCGAGCGCTCTGTCAGGCCCGCGCTCACTTCCCGCTGAAGTGCGGCGCGCGTTTGCCGAGGAAGGCGGCGATGCCCTCCTTGGCGTCGCCGCTGGCGAACACCGCTGCGAACGCCTGCTTCTCGGCCTCGATGCCCTCGTCGAGGTCGCCGGCGGCGGACACGCGCTTGATCTGCGCGACCGCCAGCGGCGCCTGGCCGGCGAGCTTGCGCGCCCACTGCAGCGCGGTGTCGAGCAGTTCGTGGTCCTCCACCAGCCGGTTGGCGAGGCCGAGCTCGAAGGCTTCGTCGGCGAGGATCGGGTCACCGACGAGGTTCATCTCGAGCGCCTTGTTTTCACCGACCAGGCGCGGCAGCCGCTGGGTGCCGCCGAAGCCGGGGATGATGCCGAGCTTGATCTCGGGCTGGCCGAAGATCGCCGAGCGAGCGGCGATGCGGATGTCGCACGCCATCGCGAGCTCGCAGCCGCCGCCGAAGGCCAGGCCGTTGACGGCTGCGATCGTCACGACGCCCTCGGAGCCGAGCTCTCGGAACAGCGCGTGAGCGCCGTTGATCAGCTCCGCTCCCGAGGACTCGTCCATCTGCGTGAACGCCTTGATGTCGGCGCCGGCGCTGAACAGGAACGGGTTGGACGAGGCGATCACGAGCGCGCGCACGGGCGAGCCGGCGGCGTCCTTGACGTGGCTCCAGACCTTGCCGAGGTCCTCGATGACCTGCGGGGAGATCGAGTTCATCTGGCCGTTGGCCAGCCATGCGATCGCGACGCCGTCCGCGCGCGTCTCGAGCTTGATCACCTCGGCGGGCTGCTGGGCGTCGGGCTGCGGGTAGGCGTAGAAGCCCTGCCCGCTCTTCTGCCCGAGGCGTCTCTGCGCGACCAGGCGACGCAGGATCGTGGGCGGGGTGAAGCGCTCGCCGTAGCGCTCCTGGGCGTTCTCCATGCGCTCGAGAACCGTGTCCAGGCCCTCGCTGTCGGCCTTCATGAACGGCGGCAGAAGGCCGCGGCGCGGGTCCAGCCCGGCGCCGGCCATCATCCCGAAGTCGATGTCGCGGTGGGTGGCGACGCCCTCCTCGAGCACCAGGCAGGCCTCGAGGAACGTCTTCAGCGACAGCAGCTCGACCAGCTCCGCGATGTCGGGCTCAGCATCGCCCTCGATGTTGGGCTGGCCCTGTGGGTCATAGAAGCCGTCGCCGCCGGTCTTGGCGCCGAGCTTGCCGTTGGCGACGAGCTTCTGCATGCCCTTGGGCACGTAGAAGCGTTCCTCGCCATAGGACGCGACGAGGTGCTCGGCTACATGCAGGACGGTGTCGAGCCCGAGCAGGTTGACCAGGTAGTACGGACCGACCGGCGTCACGCCGGCGGCGCCGACGCCCTCGTCGATCGCCTTGATCGACAGGCCCTTCTCCTCCTGCTCTCGCCAGATCTCCGAGATGCCCGAGTTGAGGATGCGGTTGACGACGAAGCCCGGCACCTCGACGCAGGTGATCGGCTGCTTGCGGATCGCCTGCGCGAAGGTGATCGCGGCGGCGACCGTCTCCGCGGAGGTCTCCTCGCCCTCGACGATCTCGATCAGCGGCATCAGCGAGGCGGGGTAGAAGTAGTGGAAGCCGACGACCTTCTCAGGGCGCAGCGTCGCTTCGCCGATCTCGGTGATCGACAGCGAGGAGGTGTTCGACGCGAGGATCGCGTGGCCGGGAGTGGCGGCGTCGAGCTCGGCGAACACGCTCTGCTTGATCTCCATGCGCTCGGGCACCGCCTCGATCACGAGGTCGACGTCGCCGAAGCGCTCGTAGGAGGTGGTGCCGTGGATGCGCCCGAGGATCTCAGCGATCTGCGCCTCGGCCTGCTCAGCGGTGATCTTGCCCTTCTCGGCCAGTTTGCCGACCTGCCCCTGCGTCACGTTGCGGGCCTCGTCGAGGCCGGCCTGCACGAGCGCGTCGTCGATGTCCTTGAGCACCACGGGGATGCCCGCGGCGGCGATCGTCTGGGCGATCTGGCCGCCCATGGTGCCGGCGCCGACGACGGCGGCTTTGAACACGAACATCAGGCGGGCACCGCAGTCGGCTCCTCGATGCGTCGCGGCAGAAGCGTCTCGCGCGCGATCACCAGACGCTGGATCTGCGAGGTGCCCTCGTACAGCTGCATGATCTTGGCGTCGCGGAACAGCTTCTCGACGGGGTAGTCCTTGATGAAGCCGTAACCGCCGTAGACCTGCACGGCTTCGGTGGCGGTCTTCATCGCGGTGTCCGCGGCGAAGCGCTTGGCGTGCGAGGAGACGAGCGTGTTGCGTTCGCCGTTGTCGAGCATGAACGCCGACTTCCACGTCAGCAGGCGCGCGGCCTCGATCTCGGTGGCCATGTCGGCGATGATGAACTGGATCGCCTGGTGCATCGCGATCGGCACGCCGAACTGCACGCGTTCCTTGGAGTAGTCGGTCGCGAACTCGAACGCCGCGCGGGCGATGCCGGTGGCCATCGCGGCCACACCCGGGCGTGTGCGGTCGAGCGTCATCATCGCGAGCTTGAAGCCGCCGTTCTCCTCGCCGAGCAGGTTCTCGGCGGGCACCTCGACGTCGTTGAAGGAGATCGTCGCGGTGTTCGACGCGCGCTGACCGAGCTTGTCCTCCTTCTTGTCGACGACCACGCCCCAGTCGCGCTCGACCACGAACGCGGAGATGCCGCGGTGGCCGGCGTCCTTGTCGGTCTTGGCGTAGACGGTGTAATAGTCGGCGTAGCCGCCGTTGGTGATGAAGCACTTGGAGCCGTTGATCACGTACTTGTCGCCCTTGCGCACCGCTGTGGTGCGCATGCCGGAGACATCAGAGCCGGCGTCGGGCTCGGTCAGGCAGAACGACGCGAGCTTCGGCGCTTCGGTGAGCATGCCCAGGTACTTCTTCTTGATCTCCTCCGAGCCGCCCAGCGCGATCGGCGCGGTCGCCAGGCCGTTGCAGCCGAGCGAGGTCTGGATTCCCGAGCAGCCCCAGGAGAGCTCCTCCTCGATCAGGCAGCCGTCGAGGTAGCTCGCGCCCGCGCCGCCGTACTCCTCGGGGATGTGCGAGTTCATCAGGCCGACGTCCCACGCCTTCTGGATGACCTCCGCGGGCCACGTGCCGTCCTTGTCGTACTCCCAGGCGACGGGGCGTATCTCTTTGACCGCGAAGTCGTGCGCCATCTCGCGCAGGTTCTTCTGCTCATCGGTGAGCGTGAAATCGACCATTCTCGGATCTCCTAACGGGCTGGCTAAGACTAGATTGACTGGTCAGTCAACTGCGGGCTCCAGGGTAGCGAAGCGACGGCCGATCGGCAACAATCCGGGGCGGTGCATGGCCTCTGCTCGATCGCGGTGTTCGGCCTGATTGAAAACGGGCTCAGCCTGGTGGTGTTCGGCGCGATCGCCTTCTCGATCCTGATCTCGCTGGCGTTCCTGCTCACGCGCGGCAGCGGCGAAAGCGCATATGACCGCATCGGCGCCGGCGGCATCTCCCGCGAAGGCGACTACGGCGGCGGCGCTCCGGCGGCCTCCGAGTCGCCCGCCGGCCGTGCCGAGCAGGAGCGCGAGATCCGCCAGATGCTCGGGGCGCGCAGCGAACGGCTCGTGCGCAGCGGCCAGCCGCCACTCGACATAGACGCAGAGACAGCGCGCCTGCTGGGCGAGGGGCGGGGCGGGCGGAATTCCGCTCCACGCGACCCTGAGCTGCGCGCCGAGGTGCGCCAGCTCGTGGTTGCGCGCAACGAGCGGCGCAAGCGGCAGGGCATGGACCCACTCGACGTCGACGCCGAGGTCGCGCGTACGCTTGATGAGCTAGAACCGTGAACCGGCCTGTTAACACAACGGTCGTGCCGTGGGGTATAAACGGCCCATGACCAAAGCGCGCCGCTTCCAGCTCGATGAGCTAACGCTCCGCCCGGGCACCTACTTCAATCCCCAGACCGAGATCATGATCGTCGTCGACGACTCCCCCGAGGTCGACCACGAGATCTTCGAGGCCGACGATTTCGAGGCCGATGAGTGGGTGCAGATCTCCGAGGACGCGCCGCTCGACGAGCCCAAGCGCGACGAGATCGTCGAGCGCTTCCAGCTCTCGCATGGAGCCGGCGGCGAGCTGCCGCCGGATGACAATGACATCGACGAGGACGACGAGGAAGAGGACGAGCTCGAAGGCGTCGAGGAGCTCGAGCTCGAACCGTAGTGAGGCGTTAGCATCCGCGCGGTGCGCGCCACGCCTCGAGCGGCGCTCGCCCTGGGCGTGATCGCCCTCGTCGGTGCCGGCACTCCATCCGCCCTCGCGGCCAAGCCCACGGGCCCCCTCGGGCCGGTCCACGGCCGCGTCGTCGCTCGCGCCGCCGCAAGCCGCGGACCGAGCGTCAGCGCGGCGCTCCAGAGCCTGCTGCACAGCGCCGCGATCAGCGAAGCTGCCTACCACCAGGACTACAGCGCCTACGTCGCCGCGAAAAGCTCGCTGGGCAGGCTCAGCGGTACGCGCAAGGAAGAACTGGGCGCGGTGCTCGCGAACGTCCAGGCGATGGCGAAGGCCGGCGAGCTGATCCCCTCGCGGCTGCCGGCGCTGTTCCTGACGCTCGAACGCAACCGCCAGTGGTGGACGACCGAACCGCTGCTCGCAAGCGACGAGCGCGTGAGCTTCCCCGGCAGCGAGATCGTCTGGGAGCACTACCCCGGCCAGGGCATCGAGATCCAGTGGCTGGCGACGTTCGGCAAGGCCAACGGCTTCTACCTCTCCGGCCACGAAAACGCCAACCTGCGCCAGCTGCTCGGCGAAGCGATCCCGCTCGCGACCAAACGTGCAGGCGGGATCGCGTGGGAGTACATGTTCGACTTCGACGGCGGCGTGCCGCCGTGGACGAGCGGGCTCTCGCAGGGCACGGCGCTGCAGGTGCTCGCGCGCGCATGGTCGCGCTTCAAGGAACCCGCCGACCTGAGCGCCGCACAGCAGGCGCTCGGCATCTTCCAGACAGCGCCACCGCAGGGCGTGCGCGTGAAGACGCCGGTCGGCGCGATGTACGCGGAGTACACCTACGCCCCCAGCGACAGGATCCTCAACGGCTTCATCCAGTCGCTCGTCGGCCTCTACGACTACACCTCGATCACCAAGGACCCGCTCGGGCTGGCGCTGTTCGAAGCCGGCGACGCCGAGGCGCGCGCGATCGTGCCGCTGGATGACACGGGCGCGTGGTCGATGTACGACCAGTTCGGCGAATCGGACCTGAACTACCACGAACTGCTCACCGAATTCCTCCAGCACCTGTGCGAACGCACCGAGAAGGGCGAGCCGACAGCGCCGGCCGCAGCCCCTACCGCGAGCACCCCCACGACCGGCACGACCACGCCGAGCACCACCAGCTCGACGTCCGGCACCGGCGGCGCCTCCGCCAGCAGCCTGCGCGGGCGCACCGCCCAGGCCAGCGCGCAGATCCCGGGCGATCAGATCTACTGCACGACCGCCCAGCGCTTCACCGCCGACCTGCACACGCCGCCCGTGATCTCGCTGCTGTCGAGAACACTGCCGGGCGGAGCGCGCGCCGGCGTGCAGATCTCGCTGTCGAAGATCTCGAGCGTCAAGCTGACCGTGCGCCAGGGCTCGAACGTGGTCTGGACCAACGGCGCCACCCTGGAACGCGGCAAGCCGAAGCTGCTGTGGATCACCCCCGCCAAGGGCGGAACCTTCACGGTGACGCTGACCGCGACGGACCTCGCGGGCAACTTCTCCTCGTCCAGCGGCACCGTCGTCGTCAGCCGTCATTAGCCTCGCGCGCCACGCCTAGACTAGGCGCGAGTGAGACCGATTGAGACGATCCTGCGAAGCGAGCAGCGCAGATGACGCGGATGACGCATGCCTGGCGCGCGCTCGCGCCCGAGCAGCGGCTCGGCGCGCTCACCGCGCTGGGGCTGTTCGCCTCGATGTTCCTGCCCTGGTACAGCAAGACGGTCACGCTCGTCGTGCACGATGTGCCCAAGGCCACCGCAACGAGCCTCAGCGCCTTTCAGGCGTTCTCGTTCGTGGAGGCCGCGGTGCTGCTCGTCAGCGCCGCCGTGCTCAGCATGCTGTTCGCGCGCGCCGAGGGTCGCGACTTCCAGCTCCCCGGCGGCGACGGCGTGATCGTGATGATCGCCGGCGGCTGGACCGCGCTGTTGGTCTTCTACCGGCTGCTCGACAAGCCGGGCCTCGAGGGCAACCAGCGCGTCACCGCGACCGTCGGCGTCGAGTGGGGGATCTTCATCGCGCTGCTGCTCGCGCTGGGCCTCGCCTACGCCGGCGGTCGCATGCGCGCGCTGGAACGACCGCCGGCGCCGCTGCGGCGAGCCCGGGGGCGCCGGGCACACGAAAGCTCAGACCCCGAGATGATCTGGGATCCCGCGCCGCCGCGAGACCCCGAGCCGCGGCAACGGTCGCGCCCGCGTCCGGCTCCCGCGGCAGGCACCGTCGAGTCACCGCCGCCGCACGAGCCGGACCCGAGCCCCGATCTGGACGTGACGGTCGTGACGCCCGCGCGCGTGCCGCGGGCACGCCCGACGCCGGTGCCCGCGCGTGAGCGGACGCGATATCCCCCTGCGCCGCCCGGATCTCCGAAGGGCGAGCAGCTGTCCTTCGAGGACCCCCCCACCCGCCAGGACTGAGGTGGGCGCCTATCATTGCGCGGACGATGTCCGCCCAAGAGTCCTCGGCGCCCGCCTCAGTCGCAGATGTAGCCACGGGCCTGCGCCGGGTGGGCTACCTGCCTGGGGAGTCCACCGCGCTCGTGTCGTTCCTGGCCACCAGGCTCGGCAAGCCGGTGCTGGTCGAGGGCCCCGCAGGCGTCGGCAAGACCGAGCTCGCCAAGGCGCTCGCCTCCTACCTGGGCAGAGAGCTGGTGCGCCTGCAGTGCTACGAGGGACTCGACGAGGCCAAGGCGCTGTATGAGTGGAACTACCGCAAGCAGCTGCTGCGGATCCAGGCCGAGGCCTCGGACACCGGCTGGGAGGCGGTCCAGGAGGACATCTTCGGCGAGGAGTTCCTGCTGGCGCGACCGCTGATGACGGCGATCGCCTCCGAGCAGCCGGTGGTGCTGCTGATCGACGAGATCGACAAGACCGACCAGGAGTTCGAGGCGATGCTGCTGGAGGTGCTGTCGGACTTCCAGATCTCGATCCCCGAGCTGGGCCGCGTCGAGTCGCGCACGCACCCGATCGTGCTGCTCACCTCGAACAACTCGCGCGAGCTGACCGAGGCGCTCAAGCGCCGCTGCCTGTACCTGTGGCTGGACTACCCCGAGCTCGAGCACGAGCTCGAAATCGTGCGGCTGCACGCCCCCGAGCTCTCGGAGACGGTCGCCCGGCGTCTGGTCGAGGTGATCGGCATGGTCCGTGCGCTCGACCTGAAGAAGCCGCCGTCGATCGCCGAGTCGATCGACTGGGCGCGCGCGCTGCTGCTGCTCGGCGTCAAGGACATCGACGCGGACGTGTTCACGGAAACGATGTCGGTGATCGTCAAGCACCGCACCGACATGGACGTCGTGGCCGACCGCGTGGGGCTCAAGCTCTCCGCGCCCGCCGATGTCGCCTGAGCTGGACAGCCTGCCGGCGCGCATCCTCGAGCTCGGCGAGGAGCTGCGCCGCGAAGGCGTGTCGGTCGGCACCTCCGAGATGCTCGACGCGTTCGAGGTGCTGCGCGAGATCAGCTGGACCTCCCAGCAGGACTTCCGCGAGGCGCTGGCGGCGACGCTCGCCAAGAGCCAGGAGGACCGGCGCGTGTTCGAGCTGGTGTTCGACCGCTTCTTCTTCCGCGCCGTCGAGATCGCCGCCGTGCGCGAGGGCATCCGCGAGGAGGACCGCGCAGCGATGGGCGAGCTCAACGACGAGCAGCTGGAGGAGCTGCGCGCGCAGATCGCAGCCGCCCTGCGCGACGGCTCGGAGGGCGCGATGCGCGACCTCGCGCGCATGGCGATCGCGGCGTTCGCGCGCCGGCAGGAGGGCTCGGGCGTGATCGGCGTCGACGTGCAGCGCATCCGCCGCGCGCTCGGCCTGCGTGCCGAGCCCCAGCCGGAGCTGCCGCCCGAGGACCCGCGCCACGAGGGTTTGCCCCGGGACGCGCTGCGGCGCTTCGAGGCGCTGCTGCGGCGTGAGCTCGAGCGCGCGCAGGTCGAGCGCACCGGCAAGCTGCCGCCGGCGCGCCCGCTGGGGGAGCTCGATCGCGCGCTGCCCTCCGGCCCGCTGGCCGACCTCGCAGCGGTGCACCGGGTCGTCGCCCAGCTGCGCCGGCGCCTGGCCACGCAGGGCATGCAGAATCGCGGCCATCGCCGCCACGCCCACGTCGACGTGCGCCGCACGATGCGCGCGTCGCTGCAGACCGGCGGCGTTCCGGTGGTGCTCAAGTACCGCCCGCGCCGACCCAAACGTCCCGAGATCTACGTCCTGTGCGACGTCTCCACGAGCGTCACCTCCGCCTCGGTGTTCTTCCTGTCGGTGCTGCACGCGCTGCACGACACGTTCCGCAAGATGCGCTCCTTCGTGTTCATCGAGCGCATCTCCGAGGTCACCGACATCTTCGAGCACGAGCGCAACTTCAAAGCCGTCAGCGAACGGATCTCCGGCGACGCCGGCGTGGCGGACATCTCGGGCTACACCGACTACGGGCGCGTCTGGTCGGAGTTCCTGGTGCAGGTCGAGGACGACCTGCACCCCCGCGCCACCGTGATCGTGCTCGGCGACGCCCGCACCAACGGACGCGACCCGCGCGCAGACGTGTTCGCGCAGATCGCCGCACGCGCCGGGCGCACCTTCTGGCTGAACCCCGAGCCGCGCCTGTACTGGAACTACGGCGACTCGGTGATCGCCGCCTATGAGGAGTTCTGCACCGCGTTCGAGTGCTGGACCACAGCGCAGCTGGAGGACTTCGTGCGGGCGCTCACCAGGCCGGTTGTCACGGCGTAGAGAGCCACGGCCCGCCGGGTAGGGCGCCTGGCCGAGCGCTCTCAGCTAGACCCTCACTGGGCCCATGCGCCGCCCTCCGGCGCTACAATATGGAGACAATGGCTGTCGATACGGCGACGATTCGTGTGGCTCGCGACACTCGCGATCTACTCGCAGAGCAGGCGCGCGCGCGTGGCATATCGCTCGCTGCGATGTTGGCCGAGATAGCGCGTGAGCGCATGCGCGATTCGATCTTCGAGTCCGAGCGACGAGCCACTCTCGCAGAGGCTAAGAGTCCTGCCGTGCTCGAGGAGATGCGCCTGTGGGAGGCCACGCTGGGCGATGGCATCGACTGAGCCTCGCCGCGGCGAGGTGTGGCTCGTGTCGCTCGACGCCGGGCGACCCGGGGAGCCCGGCAAGAACCGCCCCGCGATCATTGTGTCTTCCGACAGCCTGAGCACGGGAGCTGTGACGGACCTGATAGCCGTCGTTCCGCTTTCCAGCTCAAGCGCGCCCTCGCTGCTACGGCCTGAAGTCCGAGGCATCACGGGGGTCGATCGGCCGAGCCGCGCCATCTGTCGATCCGTCCGCGGCGTCACGCGCTCACGCCTGTTGCGCAGGCTCGGGGCACTTGCGCCGGCAACACTCAACGAGGTCGAGAGCGCGCTTGCGCTGCTACTCGAGATCCCGCGTGGCTAGTGGGTATGATCTAGTGGTAGCCTAGTGGGTATGGCTTATGTCGTCGCGCGCCCCAAGGGACGTTTTGAGATTCGGGAGTCGCTGCACACGCCGGCCGGTCCGCGGGCCCGCAGCCTCGCGGGGTTCGATGTCCTGACCGACGCGGTGCTCGCCAAGGCCGCCCGACGAGCGCAGCGGCCCTTCGACATGGGGGCGGTACTTGCGTCGGGGCGCCGAGCCGGGGCGCCGGCGACGGTCACCGCTGGAGGAGAGGACGAGGACGCACGCAAACGCTTCGTGGAGGCCTCGCGCCGGATGGCGCGAGCTCTGCAGCGCCCGCCGGCCCTCAGGCCGGCCGATCCAGGAGCGGCGTTGATCGACCTGCTGGGGTTCGCCGACGCCGTCACTCGCAACCGGGGTACGCTTGCCGGGAGGATCGTGGCGGTACACGAGATGCTCGACTCGCTGGGTGTGGCGCATCAGTTCGGCGGCGCGGTGGCCCTTGCCTGGTATCGCAGTCCGCGCGCAACGACCGACGTCGACCTCAACGTAACCGTCCCGCCCGAAGACGCGGATCCCGTGCTGGGCGCCCTCACCCATCTCGGCGTGAGCGTCTCCTCTGCCGATCGCGCTCTGATCAAGCGAGACGCTCAGGCGCGGCTGGACTGGGACGGGTCATATCTCGATCTCTTCTTCGCCACGTTCGAGCTTCACCGGGAGATGGCCGAGCGCTCGCGCCAGGTCAGCTTCGGCCCGGTGCGAATCCCGATCCTCAGCCCGGAGCATCTGATCGTGTGCAAGGTCGTGTTCGACCGTCCCAAGGACTGGCTGGACGTCGAAGAGATGATCGCCTGGGGCACGACAGTGGACGCGAGCGAGGCGCTCGGCTGGGTGCGGGAGATCCTCGGCGAGGATTCCGAGCAGTACGCGCGACTGGCCACGCTGCTGGAACGCGCCGACGCCGCGTGACCGCTCTCGATCGGACACCCGCGCCGACGTGCATCGCGTAGCATCAGCCTGCAATTGAGCAAACACCAGGGGTGCTGGCGGGAAGGCCGGCTGAGATGACGTCGAATGGGGCCCCACCCGCCCCACCCACCCAAGATTCACCCGGCGTCGACCCTTAGAACCTGTGGGGTAATGCCCGCGAAGGGAGCGAAGTGCCCACCGAACTGCAGTCTCGCGAACGGTCCTCCGCCGGGCGGCGAGCGGGTGACGACGGCATTGCGGTGCGGCGGGTCAGCCTCACCTACCCCCCTTCCGATCCCCGGCGCGGCGCCGGCGTCCACGCCCTCGCCGAGGTCTCGCTGCACGCGGCAGCCGGCGAGCTGATCGCGGTCGTCGGCCCGAGCGGCTGCGGCAAGAGCACGCTGCTCGAGCTGATCTGCGGGCTGCGCACGCCCGACGCCGGATCGATCGAATGTGCGCCGGCCGTGCTGATGCCCCAGCGCGACCTGCTGCTGCCGTGGCTGAACGCGCTCGACAACGCGGCGCTGGCGCTGCGCATCGCCGGGCGCTCGCGCGCGCAAGCCCGAGACAGCGCGCGTCTGCTGTTTGCGGAGCTCGGCCTCGAGGGCTTCCAGGATGCGCGTCCGCACGAGCTGTCCGGCGGCATGCGCCAGCGCGTCGCGTTCATGCGCACGCTGCTCGCGGGCAAGCCGCTGCTGTGCCTGGACGAGCCGTTCGGCGCGCTCGACGCGATCACCCGCAGCGAGATGCAGCAGTGGCTCGCGGCGACGCTCGCGCGCGAGCCACGCACGGTCGTGCTCGTGACCCATGACGTCGAGGAGGCGGTTCTGCTCGCCGACCGCGTGACCGTGCTCTCGCAGCGCCCAGGACGCGTGATCGCAGAGCTCGACATCCCGATTGCTCGTCCGCGCGCCCGCACCGACCCGGAGGTGCTTGCCTTGCGCGAGCGCGCGCTGGGCGCCCTGGGGATGGGCGAGCGTCGATGAGCGCAGACCCAGTGACGCGCGCTCGATCGAGTGTGTGGGCTCCGCTCCTGCTGGTGGCGGCGCTGCTCGGCGCCTGGGAGGGCTACGCGGACTTCGCCGGCGTCGAAGAAGACCTGCTGCCGGCGCCGCACGCGGTGGCGACGGCCCTGTGGAACAACGGCGCGCTGGTGTGGCGGAACTTCGCCGTGACGGCCGAGCAGGTCGTGCTCGGGCTCTCACTCGCGCTCGCCGCCGGCTTCGCGCTGGCGGTCGCGATTCACCTGTTCCCGCTGCTGCGGCGCGCCGTGTACCCGTTGGCGGTCGGCTCGCAGGCCGTGCCGATCCCGGTGATCGGCGTGCTGCTCGTGTTCTGGTGGGGCTTTGGCATCTTCCCCAAGCTGGTCGTGATCGCGCTGATCTGCTTCTTCCCCGTGGTCGTCAGCACCGTCGACGGCCTCGCCGCGGTCGACCCTGAGCAGCCGAAGCTGCTGCGCACGCTCGACGCCTCGCGCTGGCAGGCGTTCCGCTTCGCCGAGCTTCCAGCGGCGCTGCCGGCGGCGCTCAGTGGCGCCCGGATCGCGCTCGCGGTCGGCGTGATCGGCGCCTTCATCGCCGAGACGAGCACTCCCAGCACGGCGGCCTACTCGGGCCTCGGACGGGAGATCGTCACCGACGCCGGCGGCTTTCAGACCGCGCGCGCGTACGCTGCCACGGCGGTGCTGTTCGCTTTCGCGATCGCCTGCTTCTACGCCCTTGCCCTCGCCGAGCGCAAGCTCGTTCCCTGGAAGACCCGAGCCCGAGGAGAGACACGTTGACGAAGTCGCCCAAGCAGCGCCGCCGGACCCTGCTGCCCCTCGCCGCGTGCCTGGCCTGCGTGCTCGCGTTGTCGGCGTGCGGCGCCAAGCAGGACGTGATCTCGGCAGCTTCGACGAAGCCGTTCAAGGTGATGCTCGACTGGTTCCCGAACGCCGACCACGCGCCACTGTATGCGGCGATCGCGCACGGCGACTTCCGGGCGGTCGGCCTGAACGTCGAACCGGTCGTGCCCGCCGAAACCGCCGAACCGCTGAAGCTGCTCGCCGCCGGCAAGGTCGACATGGCGATCTCCTATGAGCCGCAGCTGCTGCTCGCGCGCGACCAGGGCCTGAAACTGGTGTCGGTCGGCGCGCTCGTGCAGCGGCCGCTGACGTCGATCATCGCGCTGCCCGAAGCGCACGTCTCGAGCATCGCGGGCCTCGCCGGCAAGACCGTGGGCACCGCGGGGATCCCCTACCAGGCGGCCGAGCTGCGAACCGTGCTGCAGAGCGCCGGCGTCAACCCCGCGAAGGTCAAGGAAGCGAACGTCGGCTTCAACCTGATACCGGCGATGCTCTCCGGCAAGGTCGCGGCGACGCTCGGGGGCTACTGGAACTACGAGGCGATCCAGCTGCGCCTGATGCACAAGCATCCGCTTGTGATCCCGGTCGATCAGGCGGGGGTGCCCAGCTACGACGAGCTGGTGCTGGTGGTGCGCGAAGACGAGGCGCACACGCGCGGCCAGGACCTGCGCGCGTTCCTGCAGGCGCTCACGCGCGGCGAGCACGAGGTACGCGCCGACCCCGAAGCGGCGGCGGCGCTGATCGTCAAGGCCAACCCGACGCTGGAAGCGAAGCTGCAGCTCGAGTCGATCGAGCAGACGCTGCCGGCAGCGCTGCCGAGCGACTCCAGCGACCCGTATGGATGGCAGAGCCCCTCAGCTTGGGCGACGTTCGGGAATTGGATGTACTCGCACAAGCTGCTCCAGCACGACCCGAACGCCGGGCTGCCTCCGTTCACGAACGAGTTCCTGCCCGGCCAGGGCATCTAGCCGCAGCGCCTCAATGTGTCCCGATTCTTGTTACGAAATTAGCTCTGCATTGGCTTATCGTCACACTGTCTAGGGGGGGTGACCACCCGTGTTCTCCTAGCCTCGTTGCGAGTCCTGGCCCCGGCTGGTGTCGAGAGCCTTCTTGTCCTAATCAGTGTTACGATACATGGATGAGCTCGTCTCGAGCGCAAGCCTCCTCCGTCCGTGAGACGTATTCGCACCTAGTCCGCGCCAGCTCGCTGGCTCGCCGACCCGGGATCGTTGTCCTCGATGAGGATCTGGCCGCTCTCCACCCGCTGACCGGGTCAAGGATGGAGAGCTACAACTTGCTCGAGGCCGCGGAGCGAGAGGGATACCTTCGGCGCGTCCGCAGGGGCGCCTATGTCCTCGTCGATGCGGCGGGTGGCGTGCGGACGAGCTTGCTGGACCTGATCGCGGCCCTCACGCCCAAACCGTACCTGGTGACCGCCGGCCGGGCACTGCAGTTCCATGAGCTCAGCGATCAGCACTTTCGCCGCGTCCATGTCCTCGTAGGAACGCAGCTGCGATCTTGGTCCTGGCGCGGAGACGAAGTGCGCTACTCGCGGACCGACAGATCATTGCGCGGCGCCTCAACACGCACTCAGAAGACCAGGGCCAACATCGCCACACCAGAGCGCGCGATCGCCGACAGCCTCGCGCACCCCAAGTGGGGCGTCACGCTCACCCAGGTCATCGAAGCGCTCAATGCCCTGCTCGCCCGTGACCCCGCCTGCGCCGAGAGGCTCGCCGGCGAGATCGCCGCACACGACAGCCACGCGCTGGCTCGCCGCCTCGGCTTCTTGGTAGAGAGCTTGGCCGGCAAAGACGCTGCCCGCCCCTTCCTGCCATTGCGCGGCCAGAGCAAAGCAGCCACCCCGCTACGAACCGGTACGCCCGCCGCCGGCGCTATCGACTCCACTTGGCATGTGCAGGAGAACGTCGACCTCGAAGCGCTCATGCCTCCAGGAGAGAGCCACCGATGACGGATGCCCGTCCCGTTCTCCGGATCCGCAACGAGTATGAGCTTCAAGACCTCATCGAGACCGCGGGCCGCGACGGGAGCCTGATCGAGCGGGACTTCGCACTGACGATGATCGCCGCCGGCTTGGTCGCCGAGTACGGTGACGCTCTCTGTTTTAAGGGCGGCTTCGTTCTGCGCCACGTCTACGGCCACGAACGCTTCTCGAAAGACATCGACACCACCAAGATCAACCCCCCAAAGAGCAAGCTCGACTCCGAGCACGTAGCCATCACGATCCGCGAATCGGGAATGCGAAACCTGCTGAGCCTCAACGCCGGCACCCCGGCGACAGACACAGGACGCAGCCTCGACTTCGACAACATCCGCTACAGCGGGCCACTCGGGGGCGGCTTCGTGTCCGTCGAGGTCAGCTACCGCGAGGATCTCGTCAACGAACCCCGCCTGGTCGCCGTAGGCCACCCCTACTACGAGCCCTTCGAGATCCCCGTCATGCAACTCGACGAGATCGTCGCCGAGAAGCTCCGCGCGCTCGCCCAGCGTCAGCGCCCCACCGACCTCTCAGATCTCGCGATGATCCTCCGCGACAACAAAATCGACAAGCGGCCGATCCCCGACCTCGTCACGAAGAAGTTCGAGCTGGTCAAGGCCGGGGATAGACAAAGCCGCATCGAAAACAACATCCTGGCGATGGGAGCCGAATACGACGACGCGGTGAGCGCTGTCGCACCCGACGCTCCGGACTACGCAACCGCACGCGACCTCGTCCTACGTCACCTGCCCACGATGCTGCCGTGACTGTGCGTAGCGCGCGAGCGCTACGGAGTCAGTCAGACTGATCGAAGCTTTGTCCAAGGTTTAGACTGCTGGACTCGTGCCGGCCTCTCGCTCAGCGTGGATGCGGATCGGCGACCTCAGCGGGCATACCGGGGTCGCGACGCATCAGTTGCGGGCCTGGGAGCGCCGCTACGGGCTGCTCAAGCCCAGACGCTCTGCCGGCAACTACCGGCTCTACTCCCCGGCCGATGCGGCTCGGGTGCGCCTGATGCAGCGCTAGCACTTCGCCACCAACTTCTTCCAAGCCCGTCTGCTCGCGCTGGCCCGGGGCTGGGATCGCGGGCTTGGGCCGCGAGCACTGTTGGCGTGTGCCCCGAACGAGCAGCACGCGCTCGCGCTGATCGTCTTCGGGATTGCGCTGCACGAGCTCGGCTGGCGCATCACCTATCTCGGACCCGACACGCCAATAGAAACACTCGCCGAGGTCGCGGACGTCATCCACCCTGAGCTGACTGTCATGGCAGCAACAATGCGACGACGACTCCACCGATACGCCAAAGAGCTGAGCCGCTTCACCAACAGGTGGTCGCTGGCCCTCGGGGGGACAGGCGTAAGCGAGCGGCTCGCAGCCCAAACGGGCGCGCGCCATCTTGCGGAAAACCCCGTCGCGGCCGCCAGCGCCGTCAGCTTCTAACGGCAGTCACCAGTAGCCCAAACGACCTTAGACAGACGTTGTCTGTTCTGTCTACCCGGAGCAATCTACGGGTACCGTGCTGCTAGCCGGGGGCGTGGATAGGCGTCCCGCATTCACCAAGGCAGTCATGAACGCCACGCACGACACCCCCGATCAAACCCTCGCAAACGTCCTGCGCCAGCTGCGACACGACAGCGGCAGCACCCAAGAAGACCTTGCCCACGATGCCGGTCTCACCGTCGCTTCGCTCGCCCGAATCGAGCGCGGCCAAACCAACCCGAAGTGGACGACCCTGAGACGCATCGTCACCGCTCTGAACATCAGCCTCAGCCAGCTCACGACGGCGGTAGAAGATGCTCCTGTGTGAGCAACGAACCCGCCGGTCGCCACGAGCCGACAGGAACCACGCGACCTGGACCCATCCCCGCCTCCGCTGCGGCGAACACGTCCGCAGCGGCACCTGGCCCATCACCGGTCGCTCTCTCCGATCCGCACCGCGCACGTCTCGCAGACGCGGCTATTAGCCTCGATGAGGCCTCGGCTAACGCCCTAGCATGCGGGGACGCTGGGGTCGTCGAAAGGCGTTTCCTTTTAGGCTTCCGGATGTCTGGGCCGTTGTTGTAAGACGCGTCCAGGCGCGGCTGCTCGCGGAGCTGGTCGAAGAAGGGCCGAAGTCGATCGCGAGCGCTGCGGCACTGCGGCAGCGAATCCGAGAGGACGTTTGGCCGTGAACGACGAAGTCGATCCCAGCCACACGTGTGCCGTTCCCGCCTGCCGGACGCAACTCCCGACCATCCATCGGCGAGACCCTGCTCATCAACGCCAACAGAATCCTCCCACGCCACTACTGCGCCCGCGTTACTCGCTCAGCGGCCGGGCGGGCGGCTTACCACTACGCTGTCGCCGGGGCCAATGCGCGACGTTGACCGACCGACCTTACATCGCAAGCGGTAAGAAGACCAGCAGTCGGAGCAAAAGAGCAGCAGTCGGCGCAAAGTTGGCGCAAACGCGCAAGTGGGTTAACCCATGACGGGCAATGCGTGCGGCAAACTACGGTCCGGCAGGTGCGCCGTGTAGAGCCGATACAAGCGGCATGCCTCACAGACACTGGACGCTGTTCGCCCGTGCGCTGCTGTTGGTCGGCCTGGCGGTGTCGCTCGGCGGCGGCGCGCTGTGGCGCACGAGCGTACGCAGCCACGAACGGCAGAGCTTCGAGGTTGGCGCGACCGACGTCAGCGAGACGCTCGAGACGTTGATCGCGCGCGACAGCGACTTCGTCGGCACGCTGCGTGCCGCGATCGCGCTCGAGCCGAACATGAGCGCCACGCGCTTCGATCAGTGGTTCGCGCAGCTGCAGGGCAAGCAGCGCGAGCTGGGAGGGCTCGGCACGACGGTCGTCGAAGCGGTACCCGCCGGCGAACTCGCCGCCTTCCAGGCGCGGCGCGGTGCCGATCCCGCGTTCCGCACGCTCGTCGCCGGCACGATCGAGCCGGTGCCACGCAGCGGCCGGGCGCGCTACTGCCTGCTGTCAGCCGGCGGCGCCGTGACGCCGTACAGCGCCGCCGTCGGCAAGCTGCTCGAGGGTGACTGGTGTAACCCGTCCTCGGCGATCGGCTCCCATGCGGCTGGCAGCATCACGCAGGCCAAGCTGATGCAGTCGATCAGCGCCGGCGGACAGCTCGCGGTGTACCGCGTGAGCGCCAAGGGCTCGACGACGCTGGTCATCGGTGCCCCGGTCTACCGTCTCGGCGCACCACTGACCAGCGCCGCCCAGCGGCGGGACGCGATCCAGGCGTGGGTCGGCAGCTCGTTTGAGATCAACGCCATGACCGTGCAGGCGCTCGGCGATCATCACGGGCTCAGCGTCGCGCTGTATCACCGCAACCCCGGGCAGCCCGAAGAACTCATCGGGCACGTCGGCGAGAGCTCCGCAGATGACGCCTTCAGCCACGACGTGCAGCTGGACATCGATCCAGGCTGGCGGGCGCTCGTGCGCGGAACAACGACTACGGACAGCCTGTCCGCCACCGCGCAGGGGCTGCTCGTGCTCGCCGGCGGCGCGCTCGTCAGCATCCTGCTGTTCGCGCTGGTCCTGGTGCTGTCGCGCTCGCGCGAGCGGGCGCTCGCGATGGTGGACGAGAAGACCGGGGAGCTGCGCCACCAGGCACTGCACGACGCACTCACCGGGCTGCCCAACCGCATGCTCGCGCTCGACCGCGCCGAGCAGATGCTCGCCCGCGCCCGCCGCCAGCAGCTCGCCATGGCCGCGCTGTACGTCGACCTCGACGGCTTCAAGCACATCAACGACACGTTCGGTCACGCCACCGGCGATGAGCTGCTGCGGGTCGTCGCCGCGAGGCTCTTGAGCGTCGTGCGCGCGAGCGACACCGCCGCGCGCCTCGGCGGCGACGAGTTCGTCGTGCTGCTTGAGGCCTCCACGCTCGACGCCGGCCCCGAGCTCGTCGCCGAACGCCTACTCCAGGCGCTGCGGGCGCCGTGCGAACTGAGCGGCGCGCGCGGGCGCTCGCTGTCGGTGACCGCCAGCATCGGCATCGCGCTCGGCGCCCGCGCGAGCGCCGATGAGCTGCTCGCCGACGCCGACCTCGCGCTGTATGACGCCAAGGCCAGCGGGCACGACCGCTACGCGCTGTTCGAGTCGAGCATGCAGAACGCCGCCCAAGACCGCCTGACGCTCGAGATGGACCTCGCCGAAGCACTCGCTCACCAGCAGCTGCTGCTGCTCTACCAGCCCACCTTCGACCTACGCTCAGAACGCGTGATCGGAGTCGAGGCGCTGATCCGCTGGCGCCACCCCACACGCGGCGTCATCGCCCCCGACCAGTTCATCCCGATCGCCGAGGCAAGCGGGCAGATTGTCCCGATCGGGCGCTGGGTACTCGCAGAGGCGTGCCGTCAGGCAGCGGTCTGGCACAGCCTCGGACACCGCATCGGCATGTCCGTCAATATCTCCGCACGCCAGCTCGAAGACGACGAGCTGATGGAGGACGTGCGCGAGGCGCTGCGCGAAAGCGGCCTCGATCCCGCCGCGCTGACGCTCGAGCTCACAGAGACAACGCTGATGCGCGACGCCGAGGCAAGCGCCGAGCGCCTGGGCCTGCTCAAGGCGCTCGGCGTGCGCATCGCGATCGACGACTTCGGCACCGGCTACAGCTCGCTGGCCTACCTGCGCCAGTTCCCCGCCGACGCGCTGAAGATCGACCGCTCGTTCATCGACGGGATCGCCACCTCCAAGGCCTCCGCCGCGCTGATCCACACGTTCGTGCAGCTCGGCAAGACGCTCGAGATCGAGACGCTCGCCGAGGGCATCGAGGACCAGGCGCAACTCGAGACCCTGCAACGCGAACACTGCGACCACGGGCAGGGATTCCTGTTCTCACGACCGCTCGACGTCGACGCCATCGAGCAGTTCCTGGGTGCCGCCCAGGCCAGTCCACCGCCGCTCACGGCACGGTAGGGCTCAGCGAGCGCCTGTCGCTGTCTGCCGTGCGCGCTCCGCTCAAGCGGCCTGATCGCAGCGCGCGGGCGGACACGCCGGCGTGGCGCGGGGGCGCCGGGGAGCGCGAAACGGCCACGATGCGATGCCTCTGATGCGCATCCCGATGGGCGCGCGCCGGGTTAGGCGCGCGGCGTGAGGATCGGCGGCTCTATACCAGCGGGAGGCCGAGGCCGGCTCCTCGTGCAGGGGATCCTCGTACATAGGATCATCGGGCTCAGGAGTCCATTCCTCCAGCAACCGACGCTTCTGCTCGCGCTCAGCGGACATGCCCGAGCCTGTACTCGCGAGTGTTGGGGTCGCGCTCGACCAGCCCGACCGCAACGAGCGTCGAGACATAGCGGTGCGCGGTGCTGATGCTCATGCCGAGCCTGCGGGCGAGTCCCGTGATGCCCACATAGCTCCCGTCCGCGGGCAGCGCCGAGAACAGCGCCAGGCCATAGAGCAGCGACCGCGAGTAACGCTCGGAGTTCAGCTGCTCGTCAACGAGCGCGAGCACGTCCGGTAGGTCATGCAGACCCGTCAGCAGCAGCGACACGTCTCTCACCGCCGACACGTCGCGGAGCACCTGCTCGAGCTGCGCCCGGGAAAGCTCGAGGAGCACCGGCTCGCCGCCCAGCTGGGCTGGAATCCGCTTAGGCACCGCGTCGCCTCAGCGGCCGTGACCCGCTCGTCAGCAGCCTGCGCCTCAGCGCCGCATCGAGCTCGCCGCCCTTGAGCGTCAGCCGCCATGCGTTCGCAGCCCCTGCGGAGTGCGGACCGATGTTCTCGATCAGCTCGAGACGGGACAGGCGGGCGAGCAGCTTGGAGATCTGACCCTGGTCGGTGACCCCCACCGACGCGGCCAGCTGAACGTTGCTCGCGCCTGGCTGCTCGGCGATCGCCGTGAGCACCTTCGCGGTGCGGTAGGTCATGCGCATGTCGAGGCCGCCCAGGACATCGGAAGCGGACTTGGGCGGCTTCGCAGTGGACCTGGGCGGCGTTCGGCGAAGCTCCCTGCCCGCCGCCGCCGGACCGAGGTAGGGCAGCACGATCATCCACATCAGCTGGTTGGCGAGGCCGCTCAGATTGCGCGGGCGTGCCTGCAGCCGCGCGTGGATCACCGCAAGCACACCGCCGACGACCAGCTCCGCCGCCAGCGGCGAGAGTTGTGCGCGCGATCGCGCCGGCGGCGGGCATCCCTCTTCGATCACGCTGCGCAACCGTTCGAGCACCCGTGCGCGCATTTGTATGGGCGGCGACGCGTCTGCGACCAGCTGCGTGAGCACGAGCGCACCGAGATCGGGGTCGCTCTCCAGAAGCTCCAGCACTGCGATGAGCGCGTTCCTGAGCCGCTCAGACCACGAGCCCGTGCGCCCATATGCAGGCGCGACGACGGCGGCGACCTGCGCGACGGACTCCTCGAAGAGCACCGCGAAGCAGTCATCGCGGCTCTCGAAGCTCTCATAGAAGGTCTTGCGCGACACTCGCGCGCGGGCGACTATGGTCGCGACGGTCGTCGCGTCGCGGCCTCGCTCGGATGCCTCTTCCATAGCCGCTCGCAACAATCGCGAGCGCTGAAACTCCGCCAGGACTGCCCGCTGCGGCGAGCGATGCGACGCAGCCGGCGAGGACGAGCGCCGGGCAGAGGAGCGCGTGTCTGCCCGGAGGACACCGCGCGGCTCGCTATCGAACATCGTGCGCACCCTGGCGTCTGATCGCCGACTCGAGCTCCTTGCCGCTGTCGGTCAGGTGCCACGCGTTGGCAGCGCCGTGGGGCTGCCCAGCCCCCATGTTCTCGACCAGTCCCAGCCGAGCCAAGCGGGCGAGAAGCTTGGACATCTGGCCCTGGTCTGAGATCCCCACGCGCGTGCTCACCTCGGCGTTGCTCGCCCCGGGCACGATCGCGATGACCTCTAGCGTTCGGGCGGTGCGGTAGGTCAAGCGCATCTTGACGCCATGCGGCGGCGTGCTCGCAGCGCTTGGCGCAGGCGCCGTCTCGACGGGTGCAGCGATCGCCCGCTTCAGCTGCCTGGCGGCAAGCGCCGGACCGACGTAGGGCAGCACGATCATCCACATCAGCTCGTTCACGAGCGCGCCCATCTCTTGCGGGCGCTCCCGCAATCGTCTGTGGACCACCGCAAGCACGCCTGCGACAACCATCTCAGCGGTCAGCGGCGAAAGCGCGCGGTCCGTGCGCGCCTCGGACTCTCCTTCTTCGACCACTCCCTGCAGGAGCTCGAGCATGCCTGCCCGGGGCTCGAGGACTTGGGGGCCATGTCCGACCAGATAGGACAACACCAGCTGTCCAGGCTCCGGCTCGCGTTCGAGGAACGCCAGCAACTCGACGAGGGCCGCCCTGATTCGCTGTGAGGAGCTGCCTTCGCGCGCATACGCAGGGCCTGCGACAGCAGCGAGCCTGGTGACCGCCTCCTCGAATGCGGCGAGGTAGCAGTCCTGCGCATCTTCGAAGAGGTCGTAGAACGTCTTGCGCGAGACGCGCGTCCGGGCGATCACGGCCGTCGCCGTCATTCCACAGTAGCCATGCTCGGATAGGACGGCCGCGGCCGCCCGCAGCAGGCGCGAGCGCTGGAACTCGCTCACGCGCGCGTCCCGGTGGCGAGGCGAGACGGCGCGACGCCATTGACGGGGAGATCCACCAGCTCGGGAGACGTCGCTACTCGATCTTCCAGCGGACATGCAGGCTCCCTCCTCGGCACTCACAAGCGGTCGGTATTCCCGACCCGTCACAACCGATATAAACGATGCCGTTCACAGTAGCGCATCCGTAGCCAGCGCTCTAATAAACGAACTCAAGAACGCAATAAACGTCCAGATTGTATTTTCCAACGCAGGGCCTCCACGACGGCCGCGACACGTGCCACGACCGCCGTGGAGACGCAACGCAAGCGGGGACTCGCGCTGGAGCCTCTGCGAGCGCCGCCGGAGAGGAGGGAGCGACGCTCGAACAAGCTCCATTGACCATCCCCTCCGATCTGCGATCGGTCAAGGACCGAATAAACGTTGCCGCTGCACGCTAGCCGATGGCGACGTGGCCTGTCAATGCTTGGCCTCTCGAAACTAGACACGGGTTTATAAACGTGCGTATCGCCAAGGGGCCAGCGGCGGTGACGCCAGGTATGCGCCGCGACCTCGCGAGACTGTCACCAAGCTGTCACCGCGAAACGGCATTGCAGAGCCAGCACCAAGACACACGGGCGGCGATCAGCGAGATGGATGTCGAGCGGGCGCTGAAGGTGCAGCGGATGCAAGCTGAGCGCTCACAGCACCATGCCGCGCCGCGCCGCGCCGCGTGGATCAGGGTGCGCCGGCTCGTGCCGCCTGCAGATAAGCGTCCATCAGCGCGGCCGCCTCGTCCTCGGCGCCGGGCATCAGATGCCCGTAGCGATCGAGGGTGATCGAGATCGTCGCATGGCCCATGAACGTTGAGAGTGCCTTGGCGTTGACGCCCGCCGCGATCATCAGGCTCGCGAACGTGTGGCGGCAGTCGTGCAGGCAGATCGGCCGCAATCCAACCCTCTTCCACGCACGCAGCGCGCGTTCGTAGAGCGTCGTGGCGCTGAACGGCACTCCGCCATCGCCAAACACAAGGCGCTGACCATCGCCGGCCGCGGCGACGCTCAGCGGCGCGAGATACGCGCGCAAGGCAGCCGCGATCGGCACACGACGGCTGCCGGCGGCGGACTTCGGGGCGACGATCCGGCGCTCCTTTGGATCCCACGCCTGGGCAACCTCGAGCACGCCGCGAGCGAGGTCGAGGTCACACCAGCGCAGCGCCATCAGCTCGCCTCGGCGCAAGCCCGCGTACAGCGCCGTCGCCCACAGGGCGCGATCGCTTTCGGGCAGCGCTGCGAGCAGCAGTTCGGCTTCCGCGGGCGAGGCGATGCGAACGCGCCCGGAGCGCACAGCCGGGAGCGCCAGCCCGATCGTGGGATTGATCGCGACCTCCCGCCGGCGCCAGCGGCAGATCACCCGCACCGGCATGATCTGATTGTGGATCGTCGAGGGCTGCGCGCCGCCTGCAAGCAGACGGTCGGCGTAGACCTGCACGTCGTCTACGCACAGGTCTGAGAGCCTGATCGCCCCGAGCTCTGCCAGCAGGCCGCCGCTGCCGCCCCTCGATCCGCGCAGCGCCTGCTCGTAGGAGCGGATCGTGCTCGGCTTGTACTCGTCGCCCGACCGGTTCCTGATCGACCCGGCCCGCACGCCCAGCAGCCACAGTGCAGCCGCCTCGCCGAACGTCATCGCCGACGGCGCCCGCATCTCCCGCCGGCGCAGCTTGCTATAGCTGTCCGCGCGCCAGCTCTTCGCGTCGCTGAGCGAGTCGAAGTGCTTGCGGATGCGCCTGGAATCGCGCGCGCTCCACACAGCCGCTTGGTAGACCCTGCGACAGTTGCAGCGCGCGCCCCGCTGCGACGCGCACCCGGCGCGATGCTTGACGACTATCCCCACGTGGCGCGCATGCGTACCCGTCGCGCTCACACAGCCCCACCCCTCCGACTCGTCTTCCATCCTTGATCGCTAAATACCGCGCACTGTACTCCTGTCAAGCCTAAAAAGGAAGGCCTGAAACGGACGTCCGGCGACGCGGGTACCGTGCGCAGCCGGTAGCAGGGCTGTGGCGTCGGTCGTAAGCGCCACGTGCAGCCATCGTGCCTGGCTGTCACCAAACTGTCACCGCCCCGTAGGCACCGCACCAGGACACGAATCGACCGGGCGGTGTGGTTTTGCACACCGCGGTGGTCCAGGGGCGGGACCTCGGCCCTCAGCGTCGGGGCGGCGTCCGTGCTCGGTTGCGGTTCAGGGCTCGCTCTGCGGTCGAGGGTCGCGGCTTGTCCTC
>Ga0182024_10004260_pt1 | contig 33113 bp, 25 predicted proteins | sample P32metaG_FD_120480 | JGI IMG/M metagenome (GOLD analysis project Ga0182024, IMG submission 120480) | Permafrost microbial communities from Stordalen Mire, Sweden - P3-2 metaG (Illumina Assembly) | ecosystem: Environmental > Terrestrial > Soil > Wetlands > Permafrost | place: Sweden: Stordalen... | reverse complement strand
TCATCCGGGCTAGAACTTATCGTAGTCGGCCCGAGTGACCGAACTACACTCACTTCGCACTTTACATACTGGGCGTCGGATTCTACTGGAAAACGTAAGATTTGGTTTCCCTGCAGATCCCGAACTATGACTCGGAAGGCTGAATCGAATTGAGGATCCTCGCTCTTATCCGTAACCGAAATCCCAGTAATTTCTCCCGCATTGGAAACGAAAAAAACAATCCGACAAGCCGTTTTATGGTCTTCCTTATCCGAACGAAATTTCAAGTTTGAAAAGTCATAATTCCGCTGCAACCCGCCGAGAACATTCTGACGCCAATGCTCCCATTCGTTGGCGTTGGCAGTTTCAGCCGCCTTCAATTTAGGATTTGTGGCCGGCGGAGGTGGTAACTGAATCATGCGCGGCGACGTTGGCGCTTCCCGGAAGTTGCGAATCAAGGGTCTTTCGTCGATTATCTGGATTTCGTGAGGACTTTCTCGCGGGCCAAAATCTCCAACCTGTCCAAGGGTTGGCAACGGCCAAGACAGAATCACAAGCAGAACCAAACGATGCTTCAATGCTCATCTCCATGCGACAAGGTCCAAGGTTCTTTTCTGTGGTCTTTAGCGATGGGTGGTGTCCGATAATAGCGATTATGTCGCATTTCGCCAGCCGCTAGAATGGTCTTACGTTGTCTGGAGTGAATAGGAATGCGCTGGCGGTACATCATAGGCGCATTGGTTGGCGCTCTCCTGGGCTTTTTCGGCCAATTCTTTGGAGACCATTCGAGTTTTTGGGAAGGAGATGTTGACCGGTATATCACAGGTAGACATCTAGCAGGTGCGCGACTGCTAGTCTACGAAGAAATCTTCCTAGAATGGCTGTTGGACGGCCGCGGAGACACAGGCGGACGTACGGCAGCAATCGCCGCTCTATTAGGTGCGTCAGCGGTAATGGCGGCGGATGAATTACGAAAGAGTCGGAAGGGACGCGAGCGTCTAACTCGCTTATCGGACCGATAATAACGATGTTTTATTCCTCCACTTCCGTCTAGAGCGTCTGAAATAGTGCACTGGTCATGGTCTCCAAGATCCAGCTCCTCCCGCCGGCAACCTGCCCATATGCCACCATTAGTGGTTAACCCATATTTGGGGTACACCACGGTGGTGATTTCGCTTAACGAGGATAATGATAGGTCACCCTAATATCGATGCCGTCCGAAATGAGATTCTTTATAAACGCATGACTGCCCTTGGGGACCTTCGCCCAGTATTCCTTAGACAGATTTTTTACGTGTACTCTAAATTCCGGCTGCCAGCCGTCATTACCACCCGGGCGTTCCCAGAATGTGACACTTTCAAGCTGTTTGTTCTGAACCAACAGTTGAAGTTGATTCTCGCTAAGTTCAGGGTAGACAAGCCATTGTTCAAGACCAAAAGCAATGCCGGCCAGTCCGCTAAGCACTACCATCGTAATGGAAACAGCTAATATGCTTCGTTTCTTCTTCATAGCTCCAGTTTGACATAACATCGTCCGCCCAGACACACGCCCAAACTGCACCAAAGTGCTGAAAACAAAAGCGCCCGCACGTTTAGACAAAGCGCGCGGACGCATGAAGTTGGAAGATAGTGATGCAACGAACGATGAGATTGGCTGCCAGCCGACGAAGTTTCTATTATCGAAACTTCTACTATTATTGGAACACCCAGGGTGTTGCCGATCTCTTCACAATTGGGGTGGTGTCCTGACTGTAGCCGCCCTGATAATTGATATTCCATTCCACACCGTGAATCATGTCGGCACTGATGTCGCCGAGTGATGCCAGTCCAGCCATACAAAGGCAGGCGATACAACCCAAGCCAAGGGCGTACTCGACCATGCTCTGTCCTTTATTTGTTCGAGTAATGCTTTTCTTCATTTCAATCTCGCTCCGAATTCGTGACATCTATTCTCAATAAGTGAGGCAATTAGAATAATCAATTGTGTGGCGAAGATAATTAGCTGCCGCTTATTTTAGTCTCGATGAATGGTTTAAACACGGCGTTTCGGCATTTGCGACAAACAACAATAAGTCACGCTATGTCAGGGCAAATATCAACTCTGCGAACTTTCTCAATCCAGCAAAATCATGAATGTCTGAGGATTTCTGGCTTTCGGTCAATTTCTCAAACCAATCTTGAGATCCTCTCCATTTGCAATAATGTACGCAAAATCCCTGGATGTTATTGAGAAACTTCGCACAATTGTGATATTTGACTCATTCACTGTTATACATTAATCGCGTTGCATCCCTTAACAAATTTGCTGCTTAGAAACCATCTTTCGGGAACTGCGCATGAGATTACAAGGCAATAAATTGACTACGACAAACATATATAGTAATTTGGACAGGCTCGTTATTGAGAACGAATCGCAATTGTTGGCAAACTCCTTGCGAGTCCTATTAATCCCCTAACGAGCAATTCTTTCTTTACGCGTAACTCTCCTACATAGGTCGGCCTAGGTGAAAAAAGCGAAGACTAAACTTCGAAACACAAGTGGGCAGAGCCTGGTTGAATACGCGCTGGGGCTGGGCTGCGTCTGCTGCGTCTGCATGGCCGCTTTATCTAGCCTGGGCTTTATCTGCGGCACGATTATTTTGCAGCTGCAAAATTCAATCACCTATCAGAACACAACACCGACACCGCCTGGGCTCATCGTTAAGTTGGATGCGACACCATGGATATTCAATTAATGAGAAGTCAGCGCGATCAATTGAGAAGGCAGCGCGGTCAATCGATGGTGGAGTTTGCCTTATGCATTCCATTTATGCTCTTGCTCTTGATGTCCACATGCTATTTCGGATTTGCTTTCTACACAAAACAGATCGTCTCGATGGCTACGCAAGAAGGCGTGCGCATGGCTTCTCGCCTTGATCTGACGGTACCGCAAAATGCTGATTACGTTCGTGGGTTCACAACCGATGGCCAAATGCTGAATGAAAATTCGCCCGTTTACAGAATTTTCTCCGCCGCCCATCTGTTATCAGGGGGCACCACTGGCAATCTTCCTACGGGCTCTAGCGTACAGGTCTTACCATTTGACAATCCATCGATCGCGTTGCCAGCAGGCACTGTAGCTGTGCAAATTCAATATCCGTTTACGTTCATCAATTCACCGCTGTTTAGCGGAAATTTGAACATTTGGACCTCCTTCACTGGACCCCCCATAACTTTGCAAAACTGGACGATCACTGAACAATCAGTGGCAATACAAGAAGTGTTCTAAATAAAGGAGAACAAAATTGGCGACCACTGCGATACCTGATGTTCAATCCTTATTTAAGGAACGCAGCAAATTGAGCCCACCACCGCGTCGCAAAATGAACCCGGTGGCCACCTTGATGCTCTTCATGATGGTGGCACTCATAGCCATTGGCATTTTTAGAAGTACACACAAAAGCGAAAAGGCACCGGAGACGGTCACTGTATGTGGTGCCGCTCAAGACATCGCTCCCGGGTCGCGCTTGAATTTTCGCAATATCCACTATATTGAAATGCCGCGCAGATATTTCTCGCCTTCAATGTTTACCAGTTCAGAACAAGCGATCGGGCACCTGACAAAAGTCTTTATGCCTCAGGGCGAGCCAATAACGAGAGATGCCTTGTTCGCCGGCGCCAACTCTTTCTCGGGCAACCTGGAACCGAGCGAGCGAGCGATCACTCTAAAACTTGACGATGATGCCCTGGTCGATCACGAAATTTATCCCGGCGATTCAGTCGATGTTCTTGTCACAAGCACTTCAAAAGACAGTCATAAATACACAAAAACAGTCGGTCAGGATTTGCGAGTGCTTCTTTCCATAACCAAAGAAGCAAGTGAGAGCCGCGCCCTCAGCAGCAGCTTCAACAAGATAACTCTGGCCGCTACGCCTTCCCAGGCCGAACTGCTTGCCCAGGCTCAAGAGACTGGAAAGATTAGATTGACTCTGCGCAACAAACTAGCGCGAGTGCCTCAATTGCTTCCCGGAGTAAGTGAAGATGACTTGCTGCCTGCCAGTGCCAGGCAGCCGATATTCGCCGCGAGCGCACCAGCTTCGGTGCCAAGCTTACCGCAATCAAAAACAGAGTCGGCGCTGGCACCACCACCTGCTCCGATGGCGATAGCCCCGCCACCAGAACAGCCGCTGCAGTGGATTGTTGAAATGTTTAGTGGCAGCCAAAGAGACCAATATGCGGTACCACTCTCAGTTAAGTAAAAGAAGCCTACGGCTTGGCAAGGCAGCACGCGCACGAAATCAGCGCGGCGCCATTTTGCCCTGGTTTGTTCTCAGCCTGGTGGTAAGCATTGCTTTTCTGGCATTCACCTGCGATGTGATGAGAACCGTTCATGCGGTATCCGTGCTGCAGTTTGCCTCACAAAGCGCTGGGCTGGCCTCTTACAGGTCCTTGTTCACCGGCGATGGTACATTAGTTGCCGCAGATCCAACTCAAAATATTTTTCAATATCTGCAATCGACTAACGGGGCTCAGCCGTGGAACTTTGCGCCGGCCGGGCCGAGCAACGGAATATCGCAGACACCTGTGCAATTTGATGCCTCCGATATTACTGTCGTGCAAAATGATGCAAACAATAAATCCGATTTTCTCATTCAGCTTCAGGCCAACAGAAATGGAACTGACGGTCTGACGATGTTTTTCCTTCCAGCCATCTACGCATTCAATTCATTCAGTGGTCTGCCGGTTCCTGCCAACACAAACCAGGCCAATCCCTATAGAGTGACTGAAGTCATGGCCCAACCGGCCACTCGAGTCGGTCCGGGAGCCGCTTTGGGCAGCGGCGGACAAAACTCCCAATTTATCGGCTGGGCCACATTTCCAATTGCACTGTGCAACGCAACTGCAAAAAACAAGAATTTTCTTGCTGCCTCACAATCGACTCAAGCTAATTACACCGTCGACATCATGCCTGCCGGCGGCAAGGGATCGGCGCAAGATCTAGAAGGTGCGTTCGTCAACCTGACGGCGACCGGCTCCACCACAGGAAATTACTATGGCGCCGGCCAGGGTGGCGCTGCCGTCAATCAATTGATTAACTCGATTGCCTACTTTCAAGGCAACACACAAACATCCATGGCACCGGCGGCGGTGGAGCGCGGCAGCAAGCTGACTGCCTTCAATATCGCCGATGCTGGCTTCAAGCAACAACAAGGCACCATTATCAACCAGCTAAACCAGCTGGCCAAGACAAACAGATACTGCATCATGCCGGTCTTGAGCGTTGATGCTGTACCAAATCAACTCAATCAGGTCGTCGGTTTCGCCCGCTGTAAAGTGATAAGCGCTCAGGCCAACGGGCAAAACATCACTCTCAATATCGCGCTTGGGGCTTCCGCGCCGATGACCAATGCCACTATCGGCACTGGCTTTACGACCATCCCCGCTCTGGACGGCTCAGCGCTACAAAAGGCAATCACACCGTTTGTGCCACGCAGTTACGATCAGGCAAACAACAGCATCTCCGCTGCACCATTTGGAGTAGTGATGGCTCCGGCGCTGTCGCCCAGGCAAATTCAAGGGGGGCTGTTGTGATCAGCCTGCCTGGAATGAAACGCGCTGAGACAGCCGTGAGCCAACGAAGCAGTGCCACCATCGGTGTGATTGGCAGCAAGGGCGGCGTCGGCGCCACCACATTTGCCATCAACCTGGCGGCATCGATGACCCAAGAATGCATAGATGAGAGCAATGGCGTCTTGCTTGTTGATGCAAAGTTCCAACAACCAGACGTTGCTCTGTTTCTCGCTTGCCAGGCCAAACACACCGTGGTTGAGCTGCTGCAACGCTCCATCAATCTGGAAGAGCAAACAATTTCTGCCTGTTGCCTGAGCGCACCAGGCTGCAACAAACTTAGAGTCTTAACCGCACCGCCTGATGGACGAGCGTCAGCCGGCTACAATCTCACTCAGCTGAGCGCGTGTTTGCCGGCCCTGCAAAACCAATTCCAAACAGTAGTGCTTGATTTGCCAATCACCCTTGATCGACACCTGGTCTCAATCACCGACCTGTGCGATCTGATCGTCCTCATTGTCGAGCCCGACTTAGCCTCGATTGCGGCAAGTACTCGTTGGTACTCGCTGTTTGACGAACTCGGTTATCCTCGCGAAAGAATTCTCTTGGTGGGCAATCGAACTGGTGGCAAATCCAAAATGATGGATGAGCAGCTACAGAAAACGTTCGGTCAGTTATTGGCCGGAAAGATTCCTAACGCTTACGCCCTGGCTGAGTCAAGTGCCATCAGTGGTGCACCGCTGGTAGTTGCATATCCGCGCGACAGCTACGCCAAAGCGATGAAAGGTGTCTGTCAGTCGATTGAAAAGACGCTTGCTTTGCAGGCAACCAAAAATGAGGTAAGGCATGAGTAACTTGCGCGAACTGCTCTTCAAAGAAGCAGAATCAGCCGACTCGAAGGCACCGGTTGCGCAACCTGCCTCTGCCACGGACTCAGCCGCTGCCACCACATCTTTGCCTGAAGACAAATCAAAACACACGACTCGATCTTTGCGCAGCGGTATGGCTCTTTCACCTATCCAGGCAAGAAATGAATCGGTCGACAAAGATGCCTTCCACACCTATCAAACCTTAAAGACCAAAATTCACAACCGTTTGATTAACAGTCTCGATTTGAGTGCGCTCATGCAACTGAGCAACAACGATGCCCTGGAAGTAGCCATTGAGAGCACAGTGCACCACTTGTTGGATGAGGAGCACTTGCCCCTTTCAGCAGCTGAGCGGCAAAAACTTGCTCGCGATGTTTTGCACGAGACACTTGGTCTGGGCCCACTGGAGCCGCTCCTGGTCGATCCGGAAGTGAACGATATTCTCGTCAACGGCTCAGGCAGCATCTGGATTGATCGAAACGGAAAGCTTGAGCACACCGACATCAAGTTTAAAGATGACAATCATTTGCTGCATGTGATCAACCGAATTGTCTCGCGTATAGGCAGGCGGGTCGACGAGTCTTCACCAATTGTCGATGCCAGACTTCCTGATGGATCGAGAGTAAACGCCATTATTGCTCCGCTGTCCATTGACGGTCCAGTCCTCTCGATTCGCCGCTTCCGACCAACGCCGTTCACGACTGATGACCTCATTGAAAAAGGCTGTCTCAACTCACAGATGGCAGAATTCTTGATCAAATCTGTGAAAGCGCGCTTGAACATCCTTATCTCCGGTGGCACCTCGGCCGGCAAAACCACCTTGTTAAATGTGCTCTCAGGGCACATTTCAGACGCGGAGCGCATAGTTACAATTGAAGATACAGCCGAGCTGCGATTGCAACAAAAGCACGTGATTCGGCTGGAATCGCGCCCTGCCAACATTGAAGGGCAAGGCTGTGTCAGTCAAAGAGAGTTGGTGAAGAACGCTTTGCGAATGCGGCCGGACCGCATCGTCGTAGGCGAAGTGCGCGGAGCGGAAGCGCTGGACATGCTGCAAGCAATGAACACAGGTCACGAGGGCTCGCTCACTACGGTGCACGCCAACACTGCTCGCGACGCCTTTAGCCGTCTGGAGACTTTGGTGCTGCTTGCCGGTATTGAATTATCGCAGCGCAGCATCAGAGAGCAAATCGGCTCAGCCTTCGATCTGATTGTGCAAATAAGACGACTGGCTGACGGAACTAGGCGCGTCATGAGCATTACAGAAGTGACTGGAGTGCAAGAGGGAGTGATCAGCCTGCAAGATATATATGAATTTCGCCACACTGAAATTGATGAGAAAGGCACCATCGTCGGAGAGCATTTAGCCTCAGGGATTCGCCCACAAGTGGAGACCAAGTTTAAGGAAGCAGGCATTGAGCTGCCCAAAGAGCTGTTTCAAAATCGCAAGACAGGAGTTCTGGCATGAATGTCGCGCCTCTAGCTCTGGCAACCGCCCTCATCACCATATTCGGTGGCATCGGTTTGACGCGGCACCTGCACAAAGGGAACCAGAAGAAACTGTTGGAAAGCCGGCTCACATCTGTGACGCAGAAAAATGGACCCATTTCCATTCTTAGAGATAATCCCCTGGGTTCGCCCGCCTTTTCCGGCATCAAGTCAATAAGAGTGCTCAGTGCTAAGGTCACTCTTCTTATCAATGCCGCAGGGTCGACCACCACAACCGAGAACCTCTTGTCTGTGAGCGCGATCTTGTTGTTGATGCCGATTGCGGCGGCGGCAACCTTCCAACTCAATCTCCTGGCTGGTTTTTTCGCCGGAATCATACTTAGCTCGATACCGTTCTTGCTGCTCCTGGTCAAGAAAGCGGTGCGACGCAAAAAATTTATTGAGCAGCTACCTGACGCCATTGATTTGCTGATTTCAGTTCTGCGAAGCGGTCACTCAATTCCTCAAGGCGTAAAGGCAGTCGGGCAAGAAGTGCCGGCCCCGTGTGGACCCGAATTCATGGAGGTGCTGCAGCGCATGAATCTTGGGCTGCAGCTGGCTGAGGCGCTGAGTTACTCCTGCACAAAGTTCTCTTGCCATGAATTGGATTTGCTGCGCCGAGCATTCGCCATTCAGTCGGAAGTGGGGGGCAGCCTGGCAGAACTTCTAGAAAAAACAAACATGACTTTGCGCCAGCGCTTGAAATTGATCAAACAAGTGGGTGTGCTCACCGCTCAGAGCCGATTAACGATGGTAGTCGTCGGTGCCCTGCCAATCGTCATGGCCATTGCCCTGAACGCCATGAATCCAAGATACCTTTTGCCCCTGATGGAATCTGATCTGGGCAAGCAATTGATTGCGGCGGCGGTGCTTTTGGAAATCGCCGGTTTAGTGATTATGAAGAAACTAGCGACGGTGAAAATCTGATGCCATCCACAATGCTTCTCGATTATCCAGAGTTCTTTTTGGCAGCGATAGCGGCTGGCATGTTTCTCATCTTTGGCATTGAGCGTAATGGGCAGATGAGCGTACCTGTCTGGCTGAGCGGTCCGGCTGTCTCAATTATTTCCTTGCTGCCTGAAAAGTATTTGCACTGGCTTTCCCAAAAATTGATCTGGTCAGGCTGGCGATCTAATACCGCATTCGGTGCTCTCGCTACCACCAAAGTCTTCCTGCCCTTTGCCGCCCTGCTTGCATTCTTTCTCTTTTTGCAACCGGCACTGCTCCTTGCGGCAATTTCCCTATTTGTTTTGCCCGATCTCGTTTTGCTGCGCACAAGTAAACGTCGTCAAGAAAAAATCAAGGAAATGCTGCCCCAGGCTCTTGACCTTATGATCTTGTGTGTCGATGCCGGATTGGGATTAGACGCCACCTTGCAGAAGATTGCCGCCGAAAAAAGCAAGATTGTGCCAGCCTTGAACGAAGAGCTGGAAATCTTGGGACGAGACATTTTGCTGGGCATGGATCGTGAGCGCGCTTACGAAGAGCTGTTTTCTCGCACCGGGGTGGAAGAGTTGAAAGCCCTGGCGTCTTCGCTCAACCAATCGGCAAAACTTGGCATCAGCATCGCTAAAACGTTGCGCAATCAAGCAGAATATCTGCGTATGAAACTGACTCAAAAAGCGGAAGAAAAAGCAGCTAAGCTGCCGATTTATATGGCCTTCCCTCTCTGGTTCTGTATCATGCCGGCACTGTTCGTCATTCTATTGGCGCCGTCCTTGATCACATTCTTCGAAAAAGCACCGACTCGACAATCTTCTAGCTTTAGATAAATATCAGGCGCTGGGCGGTCTTTGGAACAGTAAAAATTGCCAGCACCCCTGGCGGGGGTCGGAGCGCGCGGCGGCCTCGCCGCCGCGCACTCCGGCCTCACCGCGGAGAAGCCTGGAGATTTAAAAGTTGTTGTGACTAAAGTCATTGATCAATGCAGCACTGATCTAAAACAGCTGCATGACTCAACCCTGAATATCTCCACGATATCTTACGCCACTGCAAAATACATGCAGTCTGCTACCCAAGCGAGGAATTTAATGAGGATTCTTAGCGAGTTCGTCCCCATGCAGGTGGATTAAAAAGCGGCTTGATCAGTTCGCCAACTGTGTGGATATTGATCACCTTTACTTGAATGGCAGCTACCATTAAGGAGAGCTCGTTGAACAATTTCATGCCCAAACGCAATCTCGTCCTTTCCATTTTGTCTATTGCTATATTAATTGGCGTGCAGCTTGGCTGCGCTGCCTGGGCTGCAACGCCCAGCGCTCTGTCACATCTAATTTCGTCACAGTCGCAGTTGGCAGTGCTGCTCTACGACGGCGCCAAAGTGTGCCTGGTGGGCATCTGGGACGTTCAAGCAATGAAATACCGGCAGATTGAAGTAACCCAGGTGCCGACCATGTTTAGTGGCGGTTGGCCTAACATGATTGGCTTTTCTCCCAATGGCAATTATCTCGCTATCGAAAAGGTGATGACCAAGGGGCAAAATTACATGCTGCCCCAGCCCTTTTACAAATCGGAAGTTGAGATATGGGACGTGCAGGAAGAGAAATTCACCGTCGATTGCAAAATAAGAGGGCGAGTACCAGTTTGCATTTCCAACTCGAAGGTTGTTGCCACCATTCCGCACCAACTGACATTGGTAGAGTTGCTTAGACAATTTGTCTATGAAGACACAAGGATAGAGTTGGTCGACGCCCAAACTGGAAAAGTGGTGGCACACTGTCAACCAGACAAGAACCGATATCTGCAGTCTTATACGTTTTACGGACGAAGCGGTCGCTTCTCCCCTGACGGGCACCAATTGGCGATTGCAGTATCAGTAAGCGCGGGCAAGAATATGGAATCGCATGACGAACTCAGAGTTTACGATGCGCACACGGGCAAGCTCTCGCTCACGCTGCCCGGCAGTTCTATTTTTTGTTTTAGCGAAGATGGAAAGACCCTGGTCACCTTTTCGACCAAAGACGGCATCTGTGCATGGGAAGTAAGCAGTGGAAAGCAAATCTGGAGCAAACAAGGCTATCAAGCATTGGGATCTCAAGCCATTGCCACTGGTGGCGACCGCGTGGTGGCATTCGGAAAATTGAATCAAGACTCAGCCGAGAAAGCCATTCATGTCTTCAACCTAACCACAGGAGAGATGATTTGCACGATCAAAGAAGCCGAAGAACCTGTGGCATTGCAGCTTACGGATCATGGTGCAAAACTTGTGACTGCTGCCCATCCTTATTTCAAGCCGATAGCCCTTGAAACTTACGATGTCGACTCAGGCAAAGCAACCGGCGCTCAGAGCGTCTTTTGCGACGAGATAGAGCAAGCCTGGCATCTAGCCCCTTGAGCGAATGCCGGTATGAAACCCTCTTAAGGATGTGCGCCACGACAGGGCTTATGCTCAATTGACATAAATCGGGACTGACACCATGCGCATTGCAATGGTACTGCGGCTGTTTTCGCTACACGGTGGGTTGGAGCTCTATGCCTTTCAACTGGTTAAAGGGCTTCTTCAACGCGACCACCATGTAACCGTCATCTGTGAATCAGATGAGACTGATTTTGCGCATCCTCACTTGACTGTGCGCAAATTCGCACCGGCTGCGAAGGGTTTGTCCAAGTCCCAGAAAAATCGCCACTACTACGAGGTGGCGTCAAAAGCCGTGGCAGATGCCGGTCCCTTTGATGTCGTTCATTCTCAGCACCTTGGCATTGCCGAGTTTGATGCTGTTACTTTTCACAATCACACTGTCTTCAGACTGTCTGAGGTAGGGCTGCCATGGGAAAGACAGCTTAATAACTTCAAAGTAAAATTCGCCCAAGACTACCGATCGAGAGAAGAAATTGACGGTCAGCTGTGCCATCGTGGGCGGTGCCTGATTTTTCCCGCCCGCACAATGGCTGACGATTTTAGCAACCATTACAAATTTCCCTCTCACTTGATTGCCTATGTACATCCAGGCGCCTCTCTGCCAAAGTCGATAGAACCTAAAGCAGCCGGCACCGATAAGACATTCAATTTTCTTTTCGTCGGCAAAGGCTATCGCAAAAAAGGGCTCGACATTCTCCTGTCTGCCTGCGCCCAGTTGAAAAGAAAAACGCCAGATTTCAAACTCGTGATTGCCGGTCTGCGCCAGAAACCATTGAGTAAGTTGCAGCTGTCCCTGCTTGGTATAAGCAAACAAGTGCAGTACCTTGGTTTTCAAAAAGACATGAATGCTGTCTACCAAAACGCGCACAGCATCATTTTGCCTTCTCGCATTGAGCCTTTTGGTATGGCTCCAATTGAAGGCATGCTGGCAGGCTTGGTTCCCATTGTCAGCCAGGTCTGTGGTGTGGCGGAGGTGCTCACCGACAACGTCGATAGCCTGATCTTGAAAAATCATTTGTCTGCGCAAGAGCTGAGTGACCACATGTATACATTAATGAGCAATCGCCAGAAGTGGTCCACCATGTCGCAGCAGGCGGCAATAACAGCGTCAAAGTTCACATGGGAGGCCACTGTTGAGCAAACGCTTCAGGCCTACAGCACAATTGCCGTGCAACATTAGAGTAGAATACACAATGCTATCGATATAGAGGAACGCCGGAAGACAATGCAGGCAACTAAAAACACGACTCCAAACAGGCTCATTCACGAGACCAGCACTTATCTTTTGCAGCATGCATACAATCCAGTCGATTGGTATGGCTGGGGTGAGGAAGCCTTAAACCGCGCCAGAACTGAAGAAAAACCGATCTTACTGTCGATCGGCTATGCCGCCTGTCACTGGTGTCACGTTATGGAACATGAATCTTTCGAAGATGCCGAGACGGCAAAATTGATGAATGAATGCTTCGTCAATATAAAAGTTGATCGAGAAGAACGCACGGATCTTGACGAGATCTACATGAAAGCAGTGCAAATGATGACCGGACACGGCGGTTGGCCGATGACCGTCTTCCTCACTCCCGAGCTGAAACCATTTTTTGGCGGCACTTACTTTCCGCCTCAAGACAGGCATGGTCTGCCAGGTTTCAAGAAACTACTCCTGGGCATTCATGATGCCTGGACCAATCAACGAGATGAAGTGTTGAACAGCTCGGAAGAGCTCACATCTCACCTTAGGCAATTGGACGAGCTGGAAAAGCCGTCTTCCGAACAAGCGCTTAGCTACGGGCAAATCGAATTGGCGGTTGACAAATTGCTAAAGATATTCGACCGCCAGTGGGGAGGTTTCGGGCACGCACCTAAATTTCCGCATACATTCAGTCTTTCAGTGGCCATGAGATATGCAGCAGTGAATGCACCAAGCAGCAAGTCGGCCAAGCAGGAAGCGCTGGAAATTGTCACCACCACCTTGGATCGCATGGCCTATGGTGGCATGCACGATCAAATCGGTGGCGGTTTTGCGCGCTACTCAGTTGACAGGCAATGGCTGATTCCTCATTTTGAGAAGATGCTCTACGACAACGCTCTTCTCTGTCAGACATATTTGGAGGGTTTTGTTCTCACCGGAAGAGAATATTGGAGGCAAGTCGCGGCGGGAATTTTGCAGTTTGTCTTGCGCGAGCTCACCACCGAGGATGGTGCCTTCTACTCCAGCCTCGATGCCGACAGCGAGGGCGAAGAAGGCAAATTCTATGCCTGGGATGAAGAGGAGATAAAAGCCGTGCTAGGCAGCGATAGCACCTGGTTCAATGAAGTGTTCGGAGTGACCAGGCAGGGGAATTTTGAGCACGGTCACAGCGTGCTGCACCTGACTAAATCGCCGGAAGAGCTAGCCGCCAAGCATCAATTGACAATCGATCAATTCTGGTCGAAGGTGCACGGGTTGTCTGAGAAGTTAATGACTGAAAGAGATAAACGGATTCGCCCGGGCAGGGATGAAAAAGTCTTGACCAGTTGGAACAGCCTTATGATCTGCGCCTTCGTCGACGGTTATAAGGTGATTAGAGAGCCCAGGTATCTCAGTTGTGCCATCAAAGCAGCCAATTTCATCCTCGATAATCTGGTTGTGCAGGGAAGGTTGTTGCGCACCTGGGGTAAAGGTAAATCTAAGTTAAATGCTTACGTGGATGACTACGCTTACTTTGCCCAGGCATTGCTCGATTTAGCTTCCGTCGATTCCGACCCACGCTGGATGCAACAAGCCGAGCACTTCACCAAAGTGATGCTGGAACAATTCTGGGACGAGGAAAATCATGGCTTCTTCTATACCAGCAACGACCACGAGAAACTCGTCAGTCGCCCGAAAAGCTACTATGACGGAGCCATTCCTTCCGGCTCGTCGGTGGCGTCAATGGTGCTTTTGCGCCTGGCACGATTGACGGATAACAAGAGTTACGCCCAATATGCTGAAAACATATTGCGTCTTTATTCCCCGTACATGGCACGAGTACCAGATCAGTTTTCGAACTTTCTTTGTGCAGTCGATTTCTCTCTGGCACCGCCTCTGGAGGTAGCAGTGATTGCACCTACAAGTGATACAAGTGATGATCAAGAAACAACAAGAAAATTGCTGTACGAGATCTTTGCTCACTATGTGCCCAATAAGGTAGTCATCACTGGTAGTGGCGCGAAGAACGAATCGCTGTCCGCAAGCGTCTTACTGAAAGATCGAACTGCCATTGGAAGCCAGCCCACTGTCTATATCTGCAAAAACTACACTTGCGATGAGCCGTTGACCGACCCGCTGAAGCTGGCCAAAAAGATGGATGAGCTGGCTAATTAGCCTTTTTTGGAGCGAGGATATTTAGCACTTTGGGATCGATCTTAGTGATGTCTGGATGTGGGGTGGCAACGCCCTTAGGCAAGATATCCGGCTCTGGCAGCTTGCCCCCAGGCTTGACTGCCAACTTCAAGTGAAAGCGATTCTCCACATCAGGATCTCCGGCTAGTGCAAACTCCCTTTCCTTCTTGGATATGTCAGTCTCTCCCGTCATCTTGTGATAAGCAGACCACAGATACATCACCTCTGGACTTCTTGCTTCGCTGTGCTTGAGCTGGTCCATCGTTGGTTTCACTTCCTGCAGTCTGCCCATCTCCAGGCAGGCCCGAACGAAAAGCTTGGCCGACTCAGTAGAGCGCCTGATTCTCATTGCTTTTTTCGCTGCCGTATAGGCATTTGGCACCGTCTGACTCATCCTCGTGTCTAGCGAGGCCTCCGCTATCGCCTCCAGAAAGTCCGGATCGGAAGGATCTCTCTTATAGCCATCTTCGAATGTCGACAGGGCAATAAGCGGCTGGTGTTGTTTAAGCTGGTACTTGCCCAAAACATAATAGAGGAAGGAGTCTCCCTTGATGTACCGGAACGCGAACTCAGCCGCCTTATCGGCCTTGTCGATGTCGCCCATCTCCATATAGCAGCGACTCAAAGTAACGTAATAGGGGGCCAACTCATTCTCCGGGAGTTTCAAAGCTTTGCCTAAATCAATCGTTTTCTGGGTTGTGAGGGAACTGCCGTAGAACTCGTTTTGATTGAATTGCATCTGTGCCCGCACAGCGTTGGCCAGTAAATCATCCGGATTTTCCTGCAGTGCTTTCTCTACTTCCGTCTTCGCTTCATTTTGTTTATCCGTCGTGAGCAAGAAGCGAGCCCGAAATGCATGGGCGCGGGAATCTTTATCGTTCAATCTCACTTCCGCACGCCACAACTGTTTTTCCGTTGACCATTGCACGTTGCGATAGATTGTCAGCCCCGTCAAAAGCGCTATCAATACACCAAAACCGATAGCCGTTCTACGAAAATTCAAGGCTGCACAGGAAGCCACCGGCAGAGCAAAAGCCAAAGACAAGGCAGCAAGAGGCAAGTAGAAGCGATTGTCTGCTACCAATTCAGGTTGCGCTTTCACCAGCCATGGGAAAAGAGAGAAAACAAAAATCGCTGTGGCAATTTGTAAAAGCGGCCGCTTGCTGAGTGTTCCCAGTACTGATACCAGTAACACAACAGCGATACCAGATATGGTGCCGATGTCGGACCATCCTTGTGAAACTGCATTTTGCGGAGAAATAGCAAGACCAAACGGAAAGAAGAAGCACTTCAAATAATAGGTGACAAGCAATTTCAACTGACTGGCAACATAGAGTGGAGGGCTCAAGGTGGCCAGTCCAAATCCATTATTGACTTGCTGCGGTAAGGGAAAAGTCAAAAGGCATAGCGCTCCTACACCGACAGCGCCAAACATGCCGATCTCCCAGGATCTTCCCAAAAGCCACTCCTTCCAGGTCTCATCGGCCGGTTTGAGCACCAGGGCGGTAACTACTGCAACAAACGGCAGGCTATAACATTGAATGTTTGAGCTTATGCCGATGGCCATTAACAAAAAGAAAAGAACATAGCCACCAAAAGCGAGGTCAAGTTTTTCTTCAAGAAACCCATACAAGAAACAGTTGAGCGCGAGGAAATAATTGACCCCGCCAAGCACGCCTGCGCGTCCGGAGATGTAACCTATCGACCCGGTGACCAAAGGGTGGCAGGCCAAAAGCGCAGTCGCGGCTGCTGCTACATAGTAAGGATCAAGCTTTGTGCGACCGTCTTCATGAAACCGCCAGGCAAGCCGAAATACGAAAGCGTAAAAGTAAAGGCAAGTGAAGATGTGCAAGCAAATGTTGACAGCATGAGACCAGCCTGGAGCGTTGCCACCAAAGCTTTGCAGATCCCAGGCATATGTCGCTTTTAACCACTGCTGCGAAAGTGGCGAGGAGAGCGCTGTCTGAAAAAGATTGAGCCAGAATTCGCCGAAGTCTTTTGCATTTCTCAAGGACGTAAAGTTGGTAACATCATTGAATACATAGTCAGCAGTCATGGTGTAGACGAAACAGATCATAATCAAAAGCGTAATGCCGAAGAACGCTCCGATGAGCCGCCCCATCTTCGGTTTCTTCTTCTTAACCGGCGTCGCATTTGCATCTTCAACTAAGGGAATGCGATATTTTGCTTTGCTCATCTTTTCCCTCGCAACAATCGCTAGCCGCCGACACTTAGTGAATGCTGACCGAGCAAACGGCTAAACAATCTCGGTGAGGCAAAACCCGTATCGTAAAATTGAGCCCGGTCTTTAGGCAGCTGGCACAGTGATACCATTTCTTTGTCCATCAAGAAATAGGCCTCGTAGAGATCGGCAATTTTTATCGCCTTTTCATTTCGGTGCAGTGCATACGCTTTTGCATAAGTAACTGCAGACAAAAAATTAGCAGCGATATTGTTATATCCGGCGATCATCGATAAGCCGCTAAGCGGCGGACCACAAAACGTTTTGCTAAAAAATTTGAGATATAGGTAGCGGCGGAAGAAGGCATCGATCTCAGGCGAAAACTGATCGATTTTGTAGTTTTTTGCTTTGTCCAAGTTGACCGAGCCAAGGCCGACCAGATCCAACTTTCCCTGCATGACCGTCTTCACAACAGACTTAATCACGCGGGGCTCCGAAAAGCCGCTCTTGTTGGAGGCAGACCAGTTGGCGGAGTATTCCTTGCGAATCTGCGGCCATTGATAGTTTCTAAAAGCAAGGAGATTGAAAACCATATTTTCAAAAAATCCTGGTGTCTCTGCATACCATCTTTCAATCGACGGCTTATACGAAGCAAGCGCTGACAAATCCTGCTTTGTATTCTTGAGTATGAGCGCTTGGGCCAAGATTTCACTGAGAGTCAAGAATGTCTGAAATACATTTGTCGTCTCTTCCTCTTTTAGGGCGCAAAGCAATCTTGCTTCAATATGCAAAAACTCCTGCCACTCAAGGGAAACGCCAGGCGCAAGATTGACATCAAATTTGATCGCTGCCACATTTTCCTGAGTAATGGATGCAGCGGCTGAGGCCAGTTGCTGGTCAGCGCGCCCCTGAGCTTGCTCTTGCTCAATCACCAACTTCCAGGTGTGCTCCAGATATTCTCTTTGATTGGAGAGCAACTCGCCCATGTTGCGCACCGCAGCCATGCTGTTGAGGACCACGCCAACAAAAATTCCAGACGGCGTAGGCACGAATGTATAAGGGAAGAGTTTGCACATTCCCGGTTTTGTCGCTTCGCCAAAAGTACTGTGAATGAAACACAAGTCATTGATCAAAAAAGAGCAAGTGCCGTCTTCGCGCGCCTTGGTGTGATGAGGGTACAAAGACAATCCCTGCTCAAACTCTTGCTGGCGATGAGTGAACAGCTCTTTGCCAGCCAGATCTGGATGCAGCGAGCCCCAATCGACATCCTTGACTCGATCGTAGTCGGCTTCGGTCAAACCGACAGCCCAGCCGGCACAACATCTGCCGCAGCCCTGGCAGTTGTATCTGATCCCCTCCGGAATGAGCAGAGGCAATCGCGTGTCAGTTGCGCTTGTAGACGAGTTGGGCTCAGAGTTGGGCTCAGTCATTGTCCTCTAAAAATTTGGTTTGCCTTGCTCTATCCATTCATTAAGCGAAGGTGGCTCCGCCTGTACTTCAGAATTTTTTGACGGGCGGCTGAAGTACTCCGCCAAAAGTTCATTGTACCGGACCCCATCTTTCTCAGCCAAATGTGATTTGGAACTCCACTTGGAGGGCTCACGCGTTTGCCTCGCCTTGATACGGTGTGGTTCAGTGCCAGCGGTACTTTGAGAGCCAACTATGCTCACGGAAAGCATTCGTGTGACTGTGGCAAATGTTGGCTCATTTGCAGATGAGATGGCAGGAGTGGATGCGATCCCTGTCGGCAACAATCGAGACTGACTTGTTGCTCTTGTGGAGATTGGTGTCACGGCGCTTACTGGAACAATCTCGTTTGGAGTTGTACGGGACGGCTGCTTGTCCACCAAAAGAGCGTGCTCATTCTTGCTCTGCTTACTCTTGCTCTCTAACCGCTTTGACTGCTCCATTAATTGAAGCAGCTTACAGCGCCGCTGTTCCACAACGGCTATCTTGTTGTAATCATGACTGATCCTGGCCAAAGTTGATAAAGCAGTGGGCAAAATCTTCTTTGCCGTCAAAAATTCTGCTTTGGTCCAATAGATGTCGTTTAGGAGAGCCCTCTGTTGCTTGTTCAGAGGATGCGCGGCATCAAGTCTTTCCAGAATGCTAATGGCGTCATCATATTGGTTCTGCTTATATGCCTTTTGCGCCTGCTCAATCGGGTAGCTAACCGTCAAAGAGACATACCACTTTTCAAATAGGACAACCGAACTGATAAGCATTATCGCAAAGGCAATAAAGACACACATGACTGGCACAAAGTAGTTCGATCTAGACCAGAATCGTCCAGACAGGAATCGTCTTATCACTGCAGCGACAGGAAGTCGCTCAGCGCTTGAAATCTGCCCGCTAAGACCAACACCACATTGCTGACAAAACTGATCAGTTATTGCCACGCAGCCGCGGCAGCGCGGACATAAAAGAGAATTTTCGCCAGACGCGGACGATTCAACCGAAACGTTCAACCTATCCACATCCCCCTGCCATAGTAATCAACAAGAGCCCCCGTCAGTTTATCACTTTGAAAATGGTGACGATTAGGGCGATGCCTTCTAAATGTGCGATTTCTGATGGTAAGATTTGATCCGCATTGCAGGTCAGAACCCTATGAACAGCGAACAGGAAGCCGCAGAACGGGCGGAATTCATCCAGTCAGTTAAAGCGCTTCTAATCCCAGTAGCGCTCTTCCTAGCGTGCGTGTTTACAGCAACGGCTACCTTTCTTATATACAATGCAGAACCGTTGGGCTATCTCTTCGCGGGCGTCGCTGCGATTATGATTGTTGCGGCAATAGTGGCATTGATTCGATTTCAGAACACATATAGGGCTCGCGGGATTTTGAAGCATGGCACAGAGTCCGCAATCAGCCAGGGCTCAGATGATTCGATTACTGAGATTGATGATGCCAACACTGTGGATTTTCGGCCACCCGGCGAGGGCGAAAGTGATACCACTATGCCGCCACCCGATCTACTTGCCGAGCATCATCCTAGTTAGCGTTCTCTCCAGTGAAGGTAAGGTCTGATGGTGGAAAAGGCGAATATTCACGTTGCCCAGAAAGGTGACTTTTGGGAAGTGGAAGAAGAAGGCAACCAAGAAGGCATTCAAAAATTTAGCTCGCAGGCCGCGGCGATGGTGGCTGGTCGGGAGTTGGCCAAAGAAAAGAATGTGGATTTTATCGTGCACGCAAAAGATGGCAGCATAAAGTTGCGCGATAGCTACTGATTCGCCCGCTCGCTCTGCGGCGCCGCTTCAACCAAATCAGTCAATTGAAGCTACACGCTCAGGGGTCACTCCCACGGACGGGTTGATGTTGAGCGATATTTGCACAAAAATCGCTCAACATCAACTGTCTGCAACCCTGTATTTATGGGGCGCATGGAAGGGGAAAAAAGTTCAATTCCACCAATCAATTTTGAAGCGCCAGCAGTTCAGCAGTTGCGATGGTTGATGTTGTAAGACTTATGTCCATAAATCGCTCAACTACAACCGCTGGGAAATCGCACCCCCCGGCTGGCTAAATTTCTGGGGATATTGGTGGGAATATGGCTCAGCCAATGCTTAAATCTGGGACTACAGATGTTGGACTGCCGAAAAGCCCAGGTAATCAAGTGTTGAAAATGGAAACCGTTTCCATTTTAATATCATTGAGCATTCGGTCAAACTAAAAAATGAACTTCGCATCCTCTATGTCTGTGCGTCGTGGCATTGCCATGGCCCTATTTCTGACGTTGTTTTTGCTTTTGGCAAGGGCAGCGTCTGCACAGGTGAGCCCTACCTTAGAGCCCATCAAGCTGGAGCCAAAAGAGTCTGTTGAAAAAGCGGGTGCTAGCCGTCCCGTTTCCCCCGCCCCTGCTGCTCCTGGTGCTGCTCCTGGTGCCGCTCCCGTTTCCCCCGCGCCTGCCGCCCCTGGTGCTGCAGCTGCTATTGTGCCGCAATCCATAACCAAAGGAGCAATCACTGGCATAGTCACTGACATGAGCGGCAATAGAAAGATTGAAGATGCTCGCGTCGTCCTTACGAAAATCGGCGAGGAGCACAAGAGATTTCTAACCGAGACAAAGGCTGATGGTGTCTATGTTTTCAATAACATAGAGCCGGGTGAATGGTCGCTGACGTTGTCAGCGAAAGAGATGCTTTCGCATACGACGAATGTGCTGGTGGTTGCCGGTGAGACAAAATCAATACCGATTCACCTGGAAGATACAGAACCGGTCGATGTCATGCGCATTACAGGCGAACGTACTCTTGTCCACCCTGAAAATATTGACAGCCAGACCAACCTCGATCACAAATTCGTATATCAGTACAAAAGTGGCAACGATCTGCGCGATCTGATCACAAGCACTCCAGGCGTCATGAATGATAGTTACGGAAACATAATTACTCGTGGCGAGCATAACTCGATCAATTATGTCGTCGACGACGTCGTCATCCCGGAAGCAGCCGGCGTGTTGCAACAATCGAGCGTGATCAACCCTCGCAGCATCCAGTCAATGTCGGTTGATATAGGTGGTTACGAGGCTAGCGATGGCGGTGGACCACTTGGTGCCATTGCTCATATAAAATCATTGCCGATTTCAAGCACGCCGACGTTCAACATCGGGCAACAGATTGGCGGGCCGTTAGCGGGCACCATTTTCTACAACACCAGTGGTGCCTTCAGTCAGACGGATGATTTCTGGAACAAGTTTCGTTTCGAATCTTCCGGACTATTCAGCGAAAGTTCGTATGGAGTCGCACCACCGACAAAAACCTTTGTTCATGACGGCAAAGTCGATATTCAATCGTTTACGAAACTGGAGTTTCTGGCCACTCCAAGAGATACTTTTCGCCTCACCACTTCAATAAATGAAACATCGTTACAGGTGCCGACATCCAAATTGTCCGCCACTGCAGGAGTGAAAGACAGGCAAAGCGACGGTCAGAATTACATCATCGGCAGCTACATCCACAAAGGCGACAAATGGATTGATGAAGGTAATCTGCATATTCTCAACGGCATCTATTATGAACGTTTTCGCAGCAGCAATGCATTTGATCCGGGTGTGCAGTTCAACAACGGTCAGCCGGAAGTTTCAATTGCAGCCAACGCAAAACGTTTCAACTATATTTTTTCCGCCCAGGGCAATTTACTGAAAACATACAGGAACTCCCATCATATGAAGGCTGGCTTCTTGACCGAGCTTCGCCCGTGCAGCACCGACTATAGTGCCACATATTTCAACGCCAACTTTCCGGGCAGCTTCCCATCGCCAACCAATCCTAACCCTGTGGCTCCCTACGGCGCAATAATAAGTCCGTTTACAGGAAATCAGGCGGGTCCTCCTTTCACCGGCAACATGGGGAAATACACGGGTTTTCGCTATCTGCAAAGCGCTTTCTTGCAAGACAAATACACTCCACAAAACGGCTTCTGGCGCCGGCTCACACTAGATGGTGGTTTGCGATTCGATATGCAACACAGCGTCGACGGCAATAGTTTAGGATTGGTGCCGGCGATATTAGCCAGCCCCGGAGTGCAGCCGTTTTCGTTGACGCCCTATCAAAAGCAGACGATCACTGACGCTCAGCTCAGCGGTCGCTATGGTGCCTCCATGGTGGTGGCAAAAAACACGGTTGTGAGAAGCTCCTTCTCCAATCTTTTCATGCCTAATCCAAACGACTACTTCATCACCCCCTATCTTGCTGGATCCGCCGGTCAGTACACGGCTGGCGTCTACGATGGCACTCCCCGACCCCTCCATGCGACGCGAGGCTATTTGGTTGACTCAAGTGTGGAGAAGCAGATCGGCAAGAGGCTGGATATTCGCACAAATCTTTTTTATAAGGTTCTGACCAATTTCGGTGACTCTGGTGTCGTCGGTAATTTACCTCTATACAATCGGCTTACCAACAGTGCTCAAGATGCCAAAGGAGTAGAAACACGCATCGATCTGAAGCCGGCGCGCGATGGTTACGGCTTCAATGGATTCATCTCCAACACTATTCAGATAGCCTATTTGCAAGGCACCAAAACTCCCTCTGGTGGCTTTTACCAGACACCGATTCCGCCGTTCATGAAATTCCCAGACCATGACAGAAGACTTTCAAGTGTCGTCGGAGTCGGCTATAAGACTCGAATGAATATATTTTGTTTGCTCACTACCCAGGTATTGTCCGGATTACAAGACGAACGCAACTCCGCGATTTACGGGCCCCACCCGCAGAGAACGCCAGTGAATGTCGATATGTCTTTGACGGCAGGCTACCAGACGCCACATAAGTTTGCCCACGAGCACCGCTGGTTTCCATCATCATTTGATGTGCGCTGTCAAAATCTTCTCGATCAACGCATTCCCATTAACCTGGGCTCTCCCTTCCAGGGCACCAGATGGAATTTGCCCTTGCGCGTTCTGGCCAGCTGTCAGTGGCAGTTAGGCCCAGAACAAGCCAAGTTAAGTGCAGTACCAAAGCCCAGTCTTTGATTGCTTACTCGCTCTTAAACGCTTCCTCTATGACTTTCATCATTCTTCGCCAGTGTCCGCCCATCCAGAGAAATTGATCGCAATGGCAACAGTATTTGAACTGAGACTCCGATTGCAATATTCGCGCCGGTACAGAGCCAGATGCGCGCTGCGCGTCCGCGTCTTCCAGGGCAGTATTGCATTGCAGACAGCGGGTAAAGACGCGATCGTTTTTCAGCTGATAACGAATAACTACCTGCCGCAGCCATGCCTTCCAATCTGAGCCGGCGATCAAAAATGCATCGACCTCACCGCGGGTGATCGGGCGGCGAGCAAGAATGCCTGTATCTTTAGTCAGTATGATGCGCTGGTCGGCTCTCGCCAGCTCGACAAGGTCGCCATCGTCAATCGGATTTTCGAAAACGGTGTCATAACCGAGCGCGCGCAACCAGGTAGTCAGCCGCCCTACATTCATATCAATCGCAAACTTTGGTCTCATCAGAATTAGAACAATTGGCTGATCAGTAGTTTTGGTTTGGTTAATTGATTGTATCAAAGCAAGAGAGCCAAAGTTACTGCACCGCCTGGCCGGTGAGCTGTGATTTCTTTATTGTTTGACCTACCCTGCAGCAAGCAAGCGCCGTTCGATCATCGTTGGACAAAAACGGCTTAGGTCGTTCAATTTTGCTAGCTATATCAGCTTGCTGCATTTGATCTTTAATTAGAGGGGTTACACTAAATTGCCACAATGAATCGGAATCGCTATTCCAGCAGTGGCTCACCTGCGCATAATTGGACGCTCAAGCCCATGAAAATTGCCAAGCTGACACTTCCTCTCAAGCAGATAGGGAAAAATGCCCAACTGCTGTTTAGCTTTGCCTGGGCAATGGACAGCAAGTTGACAGCGCTTTACTACCTGACGGCTGCCCTTGGTGCTCTTGCTCCTTTGGCTGCCAGCTATGTCTTGAAGTTATTGATCGATTATCTCCAGCAGGCCCAAAACTCGTTTACCACTACAGTTCCGGTCATTATTGCGGTGACGCTGGCGGCGCGATATCTTGTCACATTTCTAGATGGAATTGTTTATTGGGGCATAAACCAGAGTTATTTGGATTATGTGTTTCGCTACAAACTGCAAAACGAGATCACGTTGCAATTCCATCGAAAAATAGCAAAGCTTGATATTGCATATTTTGAGGATCCCGTAGCTCAAGATCTCATAGTTAAAACCAGAGACACGATGCAATGGCGCATCCCCGACTATTTGAGAACATTTTCGTATTTGTCTCGCGATGGCATTGCTTTTGCTGCTGCTTTTTTGGTTCTCTTACCGTACGGTTGGTGGATACCATTTCTGGTCACCGTAGTGACGATACCGCGACTCTACCTGCAAGCGAAGTACGGAGCGATTCAATGGTCCCTCTGGGGTTCCGGAGCTCCCGAATCGAAGAAACTCTGGTATTTGAATCATCTGCTGCAACAACCAACCACCGTAAGGGAAACCAGAATTTCGCAATCTTCTGAGCTCCTGGTAAATAAGCTGCACGAGAATCAACAATATCTGTTCAAATTAAACAAAATTGGTCTCGATAAATATCTGCGAGTACTAACTGTCTCGCCCATTATTGAAGCCGTAATCATCCTCTTTGTGGCGTATCAGTTTTTGCCTCTGGTGATCGCCAAAACTTTGACCATCGGTAGCTTCACTTTGCTGATCAGCATGTTGGAACAGTTAGGCAGTCGAGCGGCCAATGCTTCGGCCAAGTGTGCTCAGATTTACGAGAGCAACCTCTATGTAAATCATTATTTTGAATTTCTCAGCCTGCCACCACTTATACCACTTGCCGCCAAGCCTGTGCTGCTCGAAGAAGTTAAGCCGCCGAAAATCGAATTTCGCAATGTCTCATTCAATTATCCCCACGGCCCGGAAGTGCTGCACAAAGTATCTTTTACTATTGAGCCGGGTGAGAGCGTTGCTCTGGTTGGCCACAATGGTGCCGGCAAAACAACCATCATCAAGTTATTGTGCCGATTTTACGATGTCAGCGATGGAGAAATTTTGATCAATGGTATCAATATCAAAGACTTAGATGTGTCGGGTTGGTATAAGTTTTTGGGAACTCTCTTTCAAGAGTTCGTCAGGTATCATTTCACGGTTAAAGAAAATATCTTTCTGGGAGCGCCGGATAAGAAAGACGAAAATGCAATGAAAGAGGCGGCAATTAAATCTGGCGCAGCTGAGTTCATTGAACGATTGCCTGACAAATACGACCAGAAACTGGGAAAAGAATTCGCCGATGGTGAGGAGCTGTCGGGTGGTGAGTGGCAAAAGTTAGCGATAGCGAGAGCGTTTTACGAAGAACCGCCTGTTTTGATCTTGGATGAACCTACCAGTGCCATTGACGCAGAAGCGGAATACGAAATCTTCAACAATCTGGAGAAGCAGTACACGAACAAAACACTGATTCTGGTGTCTCATAGATTTTCGACGGTGCGAAATGCAAACAAGATTGTCGTCATCGACGGCGGCAAAATTGTTGAGAGCGGTACTCATGAGGAATTGATGCACGTTGGCGGTCTGTATGCAAAACTCTTTTCCATTCAAGCGAAGGGCTATAGATAAAGTAGGCTAAGCAGCAAACGAATCTTCAACTACATCTCGGTTTTGTAGCTGCCACTCTCATCCACAGTAGAAATTTTGAGGATGGGAACATCCCCATTGAAACTTTTAGGGGTGAGAGTAATCTGCTGGTATAAATCGGAGATCTACCCCACCGACACATCGCACGTTTGCTCTGCAGCGCATTGCATGTTTGCTCTGCCGCGAAGAACAAACGATGGAGGATTGCAAAAATGAGTATTGAAAGCCCAGAAGGAAATGTATGTAAGGCCGAATCCACAGTGGATACCAGTGGACATGTAACCTGGATGCTGAAGGATTGCCAACCGACAAAAGTAGAAGCAGCGACCACAACAGCGGCTGCTGCAGCAGCAGAGCCTGCGCATCTCAAGCCTCATCACAATCTGGCGCACAAAATATTCATTAGTGGCATCGGCCATTATGGCAAAGAGACTGGTCTTGGTGTTGCTGATGACTTCCATCCACGCAACCTTGGACGTACAATCGGTGTCACAGCTTTGAGTTTCGGCGCAGGCGTAGAGGGAGGCCTAATCGTCGCCCACGCAGTACAGAAAGATCTTAACGCCCAGCTTGGTCCTATACTGCAAGGTCTCGAAGCCCAACAAGCTGCTGGCGCAGCCACGCAGTCGGCTGTGCGCACAGCCGGAGCACACGCAATGGTGGCACGTGCAGAAGTTGCCGGAGTCGCTCCCACCGCAGCAATGCCTGTCGTTCCAGTCGAAAGCACTACTGGCATCGGAGGGTTCGCAGTGGTTGGTGGCACAGGCTTTGCAGGAGGAGTCGTAGTCGACCAGGTCACAGGCAAGAGAACCAACGTAGTCTATGCCTCAGCCGACTCAAGCACAGGCCTTCCGGCCAATGCCGGCATTGATGCTAACGGCTTTGTTGTGCCGCTCACTGATAAGCAAGCGAAAAAAGCTCATGAGGAAGCGGATAAGCTGGCAGGTCAACGCACTGAGATGACCAGCTACCGCAGCGCTCTGACAATGGATCTAGCGGCGGCGACAGGACTGCGCGATCAGAACAATGGACTTTTCTTTGATGATTTGGCCATGCGCGTCAAGTTCTTCAATCAATTCGACGACCAGGGAGATAAAGGCAGAGCTCTATCGTATCTGTCTGACGGCGTCACCCGCGTGGATCAGCTGAGAAATATGTACAAGCACGATCACAACGACTATGCGGTCTACAAATTGGATGCCGTCAAACAAGACTTGCAAGAAATGGCTAAGATAGAAAAGAAGATGAAGGCGCCGGCTATGCAACTGGTGCATACAGAGACTGCCTGAGCGGTTAAAGGAATCGCTGTCAATAGACAACTGCTGCTTCGAACAAAAATCGGAGCAGCAGCCATTCCCCAGGCTATCGCTTAAATGTTGGACCGGTCGCCCCATGTTTTCGGGCTGGATGCGAGTGACATGGGCCTACCAAGGCCGAATTCTTTAGCCAGCTCCAACCTCAGGGAAAATCCCGTAGTCATTGCTTGCCTGTTGACCTATTGTTCGAGAGCTACATTTGTAGCGTCTTGAAATAATTTACTAACCACATCACTACAAGACGCGCTTGCGAGCACAAGATTTTTGCTCGTGGGCACCGCCTTGTGCCACTATAGGGGATATACATAAACTATGCATGATTCCAATCACGGCACCAAAAATGGTGCCGCAAATAAACACGTAATTAAATCTTTCGTCTTCGGCTCAGCTATGCTGATTCTGCTAGCGTCTACTTTCTCTGCGTCAGCACCAACAAGCGCACAACCTGTAAACAGCGTGCAGCCCGATCCCTTGCAAGATTCGAAGAGAGAGCAAAATTCTGGAACTCTCTTGGCTCTGTCGCCTACGGGAGAGAGAGTTGGAGAATTTCCGCTGAAGCATACCAGTGTAGATGCAAAAGTATCTGGATATGTGGCCAGTGTCACGGTCAAACAAGAGTTTCAAAATCCATATAAAAAGAAAATTGAAGCAATTTATTCCTTTCCATTGTCAGACAGCGGCGCCGTAGACGAGATGACCATGAAGGTGAACGGACACGTCATTCACGGCAGAATCAAGACAAAAGAGGAAGCGCGAGAGACATACGAACGAGCCAAGTCCGCTGGACTCAGAGCTTCAATTCTAGATCTGGATCACACTAATAATTTCATGCAATCGGTGGCCAACATCGAACCTGGTGAGAGCATAATTATCACTCTTCACTATGAGGAGTTGTTGACTTTTGAATCAGGCAACTTCACATTTACATTTCCCATGGGTTCCAGGTTCACACCTGGCAGGGCGTCAGACCAACATACAATGGAGCCAGGCGAGCTGGTTCCAATTGCATCCAAGGACACGCGGCAGCGAACCACAGCCGGCACTGGCTCAGGCAACGATATATCGATAAATGTAGATATCGACTCAGGCATTCCTGTCACGCAGGTGCGCTCGCAGCTGCATGCAATCAGGACGCAAAAGAAAAGTGGCAACGAGACAATTGTATCCTTGATCAACAATAACGAGATTCCGAAAAAGGACTTTATTCTTTCGTGGAATGTTTCTAGCGACCAAATAAAGAGCGGCTACTTGACACATAAAGATCCCCAATCAAAGGAAGGGGTGTTCACATTGATGCTGATGCCGCCAAAGACGCCTTCTCAAAAACAAATCTCTGCCAAAGAAATGATCTTTCTGATTGATTGCTCCGGCTCGCAGGAAGGAGCTCCATTACAGAAGGCGAAAGAAATTTTGACGTACACTATCGACCACATGAACCCCGATGATACATTCCAAATAATTGCCTTTGGACATCACGCCAACACGCTGTTCGAGAAACCTGAAAAGGTGAGCCCTGTTACGAAGTGGCAAGCACACAATTTCATCGATCCGCTGGTAGGCTCCTTTAATGAAGGAACCTGGATGACGTCGGCGGTAGACAGGGTGCTATCCACGCCAAATGAAGCGCACAGGCTGCGAATTGTCACCTTCATGACCGACGGATATATGGGCTATGACCAGGAAGTCATCGGGTTGATACGCAAATATCAAAGCATCGCGAGATGGTTTCCGTTCGGGCCAGGTAATTGGGTGAACCAAGCTTTTCTCCATAATATCGCCAAAATGAGCGGGGGAGAGCCTGATTTCGTACCCTTGAACAGCTCGGCACCTGAGTTCGCGAAGAAATTCTATGATCGTATCGCTGCTCCCGTGCTGACAGAAGTCAAAGTCGATTTTGGCAATTTGAAAGTCACCGATGTGTTTCCTCGAGAAGTTGCCGATGTATGGGCACAGCGTCCCCTGTACTTCCAAGGCCGTTATACACAGCCAGGATCAGGGACAGTAACCCTCTCTGGATACGCAGCAGGCAAGCCGTATAAAGAGATTTTGAGTGTGATCTTGCCAGACAGCCAACCGGAAAATGCGGTTTTGGCACCACTATGGGCAAGAGCCAAAGTCGATGCACTCATGTCTGAAAACTATCTAGCCAGTCTCGGTAACGAGCCAGGTTATGAGGGCGGCGGCGGCGGCGGCGTCCCGCAGACGGACTTCCGTGCGGAGTCGCTGCATGGGTTTGCAGGTGTCACACCGCAGGGCAACGTAAACGAGGGCGTCAGGAACGAAATTACCAAGCTTGGTCTTCAAAACCACATCATGACGAACTATACTTCCTACGTTGCCGTAGACGAAAACCGCCCTTGGTTACTCGGTGCAGCAGGAGCGGTCGACGGCATGCCTGCAGATCCCGATGGCGGCAAGCTAGCACAAGGCCCATCACTACAAGGCGCCACCAACGGTACCATCGGTCCGCAGGGTGCCGATGTAACGTACGTGACTGGCGTCAATACCGCAGGCACCGTCCGAATCAACAACCTGGCCAACATTGAAGCGCTGCTGAACATTTTGGCTAATCTCGGCGAGTTGGCCGGGATTTTAGCTGGTTCTATAATCGCGATCTCGGGTATGGCCGGCTGGGGTATGGTCGGGAAAAAGTTTCGCCAATTGAATGTTACCCCGGCAGCACAGATCACGATCGGCTTGTTGCTCATTGTTGGTGGATTGGCTCTACCGGGCTGCATAAACTGGCTTGTTGCTAGCGCGAGAGACGCAAATCTATTCTCCTAAATCTTCCACCCTGAAGCGTTTGAATATGAATGGGAACCACTTTCTCAACAATGACCATTTTTGATAGTGTCCGGTCGATCTGGAAATGTCGCGCCTGCATTTCACTATTGCGTTTCGTCAGGGTAATCAGAACGTGCATCATCATCTAGGTAATATCGCAGCTGCGCGTAGGGGCATAAATCAGAATGAGTGGAGCGATGAATTTTCTAAATGCAGAGGTTACTGAACTGCAGATATGACACTTTTAGGCGTCTTAACTCGTTTGAATAGGCTTTATAAAAGCCACTGTATAACCAAGTTTTCACAAGTATAGACATTGATATTTAGTCAGGGATGTGCAAATTACTGAGTTCAGTAAAGAGCATGTGCAAGGCTGATTAGCAATTCTAGGATGTGAATACGCAATGCGCTTCGTCGGAATACTCTCTTTCAGATTGGATAAGAAAAATGAATAAACCTCAATATCAGCAAGGAGACGTATCATTGGTTCGCGTTGACTCGGTCCCAGTTTCTTTCCAGAAGCAATGCACAGGACAGGTTGTTCTCGCAACCGATATCAATGGACACGCTTACTCGCTTGAATGCAATGCAATCGGCGATTCGGCATATTCAGATGGTCCGGCGTATGCGGACGTGCCGGAGCATTCGCAAGCTGCTACCTTATATTCATTAGGCAACAGCCAGTACGTTCAGCTGACAGTGCCCTGCTTGTTGCGGCATCAACAGCGCTGCGAAGTTCGAGTTGAACCGGGCACATACAAGGTTCGGATAAACAGCCAATATCTACATGCAGAACACGGACGGACTGTGGCCTATTACGCGCTACTTGTTGGCAAAGCCCTTTGTTTCGACGATCAGCATTTAAGAGAACTGGAGTTCGCCGGCAAGGTTCACGATGTCGGCTTCGTTGGATGCGAGGAAGTTCTTTGGAAACCGAAATGGTTTTCGTCTGAAGATTGGGCTCAGGTTCAAGGACACCCGGGGCGGGGCGCGAAAGTGGTGGCAACACTGAAGGAACGTCACGCCGCAGCTACAGATCGAGCGAAACAGTATGTGCTTTATCATCATGAACATCTCGACGGATCCGGATATCCTCATGGAATTGGTGGCGATGACATTCCCATCGGAGCGAGAATCATTCTCATAGTCGATGCATATGAAGCACTGACAAGCTGGAGGCCTTTCCGAGAACCACTGCCTGAGCACGTGGCTCTAGATAGATTGTGGGCAGACGCAGGATATCGATTTGATCGTAAATTGCTCGAATTGTTCGCCAATGCGCTTGATGAAGCGGCGATTGCCGAACTCGGCATTTGACCTCCGCACTGCAGCTATTCGTGTCAAAACAGAAAGACCTCGTGGTGCGCGCGCTAAGCAGACGCTTGTTCGCGTTCCGGGTTGAGGGCGGCAAGAGTGGGTCCTATGTACTGTCCGGGAATCTCGAAGTGCCCGGTCGTCGTTGACGCAAATACGATCGAGCGCTTTGCCATCTCGGCCGCGTGCCTATCAACGTGTCTTTTGCTGCTTCCGTAATCGGCGGCGTAGTTATGCAAAGACAATCTCTTGTGACGCAGCATTGAAGCAACTAACTTAGCCTGTTCTCGGCTATTATCCGCGGTTGAACCGTTGGAGAAATTGAAAAACTGTTTGCTCCCCGTGCTCAAGTCATGTATGTTATTACCCAGCCATTTATCAAAGCCGTGCCTGTCGTAGAGCGCATCAAGCAGAGTAATACTGTGAACTTTTGCGGAAAGAGCAGGGTTCTTGTATATTTCCGCTTCGGTAGGCGAATACCCCGCTGAGTGAGCGATGATATCGACGCGGTCAACATTGTCTAGAGTGGCGCCATGGAGCGCCGGAGTCTTCTGCATGATTTCCTGGACCATGTCGGTAAATTTGTCTTGCTGAGCAAAGGTGCCCGAACTACCATTGCGACTTCCGGGAATGGCTTGCCACTCAGGCAGCACTAGAATCGTTTTGGCTTGTGCGTTAGCCATCATTTCTTTGATCTGGTTTCGCTCCAGGGCACTACTGACGGTGCTTCCCAATCCGTGATTGTAAATCAGCAGATGGACGGGCTGGCCAGGATCAAAATCTTTGCGAACATAGACCAATGCGTCAGCTCCAGCATGATTTTCGGGTCTATTGTGTAAATGCATCTCCTTGAATTCACCTTCATGATTGTGGTTTAGATCTTTGCTTGCCGCAACTTTGCCGGAGCGATAAGGGCTTGACACTTCGGTCAGATCGACTGCAGGAAGCACTCCTTTCCTAACCAGAGTTTCGCTGCTGTCGCGTTTGGCGTTCGTATGGGAAGAGCCCGATGCACTTGGAGGAGGACACAACTCTTGCGGTGCACCGTATAAATCGTGTTGGAAACTTATTTCTCGTTTTGCCTCAGCCATTTTGATGGTTTCGAGAGTTTCGTGATTGCCCATATGATCCCCCCACCGTATTTGAACCCGGTACTGTTTTACTTATTGTTCGAAGCCTTGTTAACGTCGGTGCCCCAGGGTGTAAAAGCCCAAGCAGAACCGTTTTGACCGGTATATTCGAGGTTGTCGCCGTTCATTTTGAAATCACCTGCCCAAACTGTGCCGGTGTCTTTGTTCACCCAAGACACCTGGCCATTCTTTTCGAAGCGATCCCAATGTCCAAGTCGTCCGTCGATTTGATCGAGCTGACCGTTGGTGTAATGGAATTTTCGGCTGTGCCCTTCTCCAGCTGGTGCCTCAACAAGCTGGTTATCCTTGTCACAAACGAATTTTCCATACTCGTTGACATAGCTCCATGACCCGTCAGCGTTGTCTTCGTGATGAACGTGGACATTTTTTTCGTTATTGTTGTAGTCATAAGAGAGGTTGCCCTGGCAATCTACTTTGAGATTTTCAACTACATCGTCGTTTTTGCTGCTGGCTCCCTCAATGTGTCTAGTCCACTTGCCGTCAGAAGTTTTTGTGTAAGTGTTTCCGTTCTTGCCTTTGACTTCAATCATTTCGCCGTATTCGTCGATAGTGACGTCGACGGGTCCACGCTTTTCATGAGTTGGTGCTTCGCACCGCGGTCCGTGAGGGGCTTCCGAAAGCTGGGACAACAGATCTTGGTGCGACGGCAAGAAGCTCATATCGTTGGCAGAACTT
>Ga0182024_10004259_pt1 | contig 33118 bp, 23 predicted proteins | sample P32metaG_FD_120480 | JGI IMG/M metagenome (GOLD analysis project Ga0182024, IMG submission 120480) | Permafrost microbial communities from Stordalen Mire, Sweden - P3-2 metaG (Illumina Assembly) | ecosystem: Environmental > Terrestrial > Soil > Wetlands > Permafrost | place: Sweden: Stordalen... | reverse complement strand
GGGAGTCGAGAGACCTGCATAACCGAAGGAGGATTTGTTGTGAAACAACCAGATAACGGGCAAGGCGCTCGGCTCCTACCCCACCGATTGCGGTGGACGCTTTGCCTGGCGGCGCTGCTGGTCCCGTGCCTGCCGGTGCGGGCCGAACCGGTGAAGACCGCCGACCCGGACGAGTCGCGCTACGAACTCCGCCGCGAACACGACCCCGACGGCATCGGCAAGTTCTACATGGGCCGGGAGATCGCCCAGGTCATGGGCCACGAGGCGGCCGGCTGGCTGGAACGGCCCGAACGCGAGAAGGAGGAGCAGCCGGCCAAGCTCATCGAGACGCTCAAGTTCAAGCCGGGCGACGTGGTGGCCGACGTGGGCGCCGGCAGCGGATATTTGAGCTTTCGCATCGCCGAAGTCGTTGGCGACAAGGGCAAAGTGCTGGCCGAGGACATTCAGCCGGAAATGCTCGACCTCATCAAGAAAAAGATGACGGCCAAGAAGATCACCAACGTCGAGCCGGTTTTAGGGACCATCACCGACCCGAAATTGCCGGAGGGCGGCGTGGACGCGATCGTGATGGTGGACGTGTACCACGAGTTCGACCATCCCTACGAAATGACGCGGGCGATGGTGAAGGCGCTGAAGCCGGGCGGCCGGTTGGTGTTCGTGGAATACCGCCTGGAGGACAAGGACGTGCCGATCAAGCTGGTCCATAAGATGAGCCAGAAGCAGGTCGTCAAGGAAATGGGGCCGTACCCTCTGCGCTACGTCAAGACGGTGGACGATCTGCCGTGGCAGCACGTCATCATTTTTGAGAAGAAAGCGGACAAGGACGACGGGAAATAAAGGATTTCGGTTAGCCGCGACCCGACAGGGGAGCGCGGAGAGGAGCGCTCCCCTGTCGGGTCGCGGCTAACCGAAACCGGTCATCCGGATCATGGTTTTGAACGAGAGAAGCCGTTATGCCCGAAATCACCCAGTGCCCGCAGTGCCAGCGCAAACTGAACGTCCAGGAGGCCCAGCTCGGCCAGACGGTGCAGTGCCCGGTGTGCGGTGAAGAATTTACCGCCGCCGTCGTTGGCGCCCAGCGCGCCCCATCGCCGCCTCCTTTGCCGGAAGAGCGCGAACCGCCGCGGCGCTACGACGAACCGCCGCCTCGCGGCCGGGACGACGATTACGACCGCCGTCGTCGGCCCGTTCGCCGCGGCGATTACGGCGACCCCTACGGCGGCGCCCGTCCGCACCGCGGCGGCGCCGTGCTGGCCTTGGGCCTGATCGGGTTGCTCCTCTCCTGCATTCCGCTGGCCGGCTGGATTCTAGGCGGCATCGCCGTGTCGATGGGCAACACCGACCTCGCGGCCATGAACCGCGGCCAAATGGACGACTCCGGCCGCGGCCTGACGCAGGGCGGACAGGTGTGCGGTACGATCGCCTTGGTCCTCTCGACGCTCGTCTTCCTGGGGGCGTGTTTAATCAAGCTGGGGAGCCTGAAATAGGAACTTTAGGCCGGCGTCCGCTATTTCCCGCCCTCCTCCCGCGAACCGGGTTCGGCGCCGCCCCACAGGCCGCGCCATGCGCCAAGGGTTCGGATGTCCGCCGCCGTCCCGTCGATGGTCAGCCATGCGCCGGGGCCGTGATAGCGATTGTCCCGCCCCTCCCAAATCGCGTCGCGTTTCCACGCCCTTGGGTCGGAGTAGCCGGCGCAACTTAGCAGACTATCGCGGTAGTAGAAGTCGTTGCCCCGCGCCGTGACGTGCAGGCCGGCGGGCAACCCCGTCAGCGCCGACGCCCGGGCCGCCCGGATCGTGTCGCCGCTCAGTTCCAGGTCCACGGCCGTCGGCATGTGAACCGCCGACGCCCACAGGGCCACGGCCGCGCCGCCCGGCTCGCGCACCTCCAACAGCGTGTCCGTAATGCGCACTTTGCACGTCTTTTGATCGCCGACCTCGACCGAAACCGCGGCCCCGTAGGTTTCGACCCGGCAGCCCCGGAGCGACAATTCGCCGCCGTTGCGGTGGACGATCCCCGCGCCGTCTGGCGCCGTCAGCCGGCAATCGGTCAGACGCAGGGCGGCCCGTTCGCAGCAGATCAGCCGGCCGCCCGCGCCCGGCGCCGAACGCAGTTCCAAACCTTCCAGGGTCAGGGCGCGGTCGGTGGTCAGCAGGCTCTCCCACGGGTCGGCGGCGGGGGCGGCGGCTTGCAGAACTGGACGGACGCCCGGCGCCGCCCGCAGCGTCAGCGACCGCCCGCGCCAGGTCAACGGGGAAATCCGGTAGGGGCCGCCGCCGTGGAGGATTATCACGGCGCCGTCGTCCGCGACGGCGACGGCCTCGGCCAGAGACCCGAAGCCGCCCGGCCGGCCCTCGATGATGAACGGGAGAGCCAATGGCGATGATACGGCCACGGCCACGGTCGCGGCCTCCGACTGTCGGGGTTGCGCCCACCGCGCCGCCCCGGCGATAAGGACGCCGGCAAGCACGGCCGCCACCGCCACGGCAGATCCCAACCGTCGCGGTCGGGATTGCGTCGTCGGCGCAGGCCCGCGGTGTGATTCTGTTACGACCCGCGGCGGCGGCGCCATGCAGGCTTCGAGGTCCGCCGCCGCGTCGGCCGCCGTGGCGGGACGGTCGCTCACGTCGCGGGCCATCAGCCGTTCGACGACGACCGCCACCGATGCGGGCAGGTCCGGCCGCAGGGCGCGCACCGGCGTCGGGGCGTCGATTCGGTGGCGCAGCAGCTTGGCCGCACAGTCGCCGCCGGGAAACGGCGGTTGTCCCGTAAGGAGATGGTAGAAGGTGCAGCCGAGCGCGTAGAGGTCGCTACGGCCGTCGGTCGGATCGCCGCCGCCGCGTTCCGGCGCCATGTAGTCGGGCGTGCCTTCCAGGTCGTCGCCCGCCGTCCCGTCGGGGCCGCCGAGCCGTCGGGCCAGGCCCATGTCCAGCAGCTTGACGCGAGTGGGCCGCCGGCCTTCGGTCAACTCGACGAGCGCGTCGGAGTCCCAGCGGGGTCGCGGCGGGTGGACCAGCAGCAGATTCGAGGGCTTCACGTCGCCGTGGAGCAGGCCGCGTTCGTGGGCGTAGTGCAGGGCCAGGGCGGCCTGGCGGACGGCCTCGCACGCCAGCCGCACCGGCAGCGGTCCCGCCCCGGCCACCAGCCGGCCTAGATCGACTCCCTCGACGTACTCCATGACGAGGAAGAACACGCCGCGGGCGCGGACGGCGTCGTAGGCGGCGACGATGTTCGGGTGCGACAGCAGGGCGGCCGCCTCGACCTCGCGCCGCGAGCGCAGCACGGCCGTCGGCGGCGACTGCGGACAGAGGTCCACGGCGCTTTCGGGGCGGGGCGCGTCGCCGAGCACCTTCAGCGCCACGACGCGCTTCATTAAGCGGTGTTCGGCCTTGTAGACGCTGCCCATGCCGCCCGCGCCCAGCCATTCGGTCAGCACATAATGACCCAGGCGCAGCCGCCGGCCGTGGCCGGCCAATAACTGCTCGACCTGCCACGCGGTCAGCAGGCCGGCGGCCGTCAGTTCGCGGGCGCGGAGGCGCGTGCCGGCCGCGGGGTCGTCCGGCTCGTCGGCGCGCGACTCCGACCACTGAATGGCGAGTCGGCGGATCTGTTTTGGGGGAAGGAGGCGGCCGCCGCGGAGGACGGCGAGCAGCTCGTTGGCGTCGGCCGGCGGCGTGGGGCGACGGCGGCGGGTTCTCATCCTGAGCACCCCTGTCGTTGAGGTTCCGTCCCGGCGCGGCGTCCGAGCCGCGCGTATGGTGTAAGGATAGGTGTAACAGGGGAGGGCCGGAGGGGCAAGGGCGCGTCGCCTTCAACCGGGTTGCGCGGATCGTAGGGGCGGGGTCTCCCCGCCCTTTGACCCGCACGGGGCGGGGATGAACGCCGCGCCCCGGACGACGGGTGGCGGCCTTGCACCGAGCGGGCGGGGAGACCCCGCCCCTACCGATCCCGGACTTCCCATTTCAGAATCTGCTTGTCCGCCAGCAGACGCTCGCGCAGCTTGGCATAGTCCACCTTCTGGACGCTCGTTTTCCCCTCTGCGGCGAGGGCCGCGGCGGTCCCGGCCGATTGGCCGAGCATCATGTACACCGGCTCCATGCGAATCGAGCCGTAGGCGATGTGCGACGCCGACAGGCAGACCGGCACGAGCAGGTTCGTGCATTCCGTTCCCTTCGGGACGAGGCCGCGGTAGCTCACCGGATAAGGCCGTTTCACCGGGATTTGCACGTCGCCCTCGTTGCGCACCGCCCCGCCGATGACAACCCGCTGACAGTTGTGCGAGTCCATGCCGTAACTGGCCAGTCCCACTGAGTCCTCCGCCTCCACGCCGCCGGCGCAGTTCTTCTCGGTCATCACATAATCGGAAACCATTCGCCGCCCCTCGCGCACGTAAAGCTCATGCGGCCAGCCGCCGGTTTCCGTGAACTCGTCCTTCGGCAGTCCGAAGGCGCGGACCTTCGTGCGCATCTCTTCCGGAACGTCTGGGTCGTTCGCCATGAACCACAGCAGCCCTTGCTGGTAGTTGACGTGATCTTGAAAGATCTTTTCGCGCGTGGCGTAATCGCCTTCCGGCCAGGCGTAGTTGCCGCCGATGTAATCGGTGGAAAAGCCGCCGGAATTGTTGCAGTCGCCGCGGACGAGCTGAAACGGCAGCACGGGCTTGGGTTGCTTGTTCAGGTAACGCAGCAGCAGGGCGTAGCGGGCGCGGTCGTAGCCGGTCGGCTTGGGGAAGGGCAGCCGATCCGCCGCGTCGGTCAGCCACATGCGGAAGTTGTACGCCTGTTCCTTGTGGTCTCCCTTTCCCGGCTCGCCCGGCGCCTCGGCGGAAACGCCCCACAATAAGCCGCTTTCCGGCTTGCCTTCCTCCTTATACGGATCGACTTTAACGCTGAACGTGTGTCCGGGGCCGAAGAAGACGCCGTTATGGATTTCGCCGTATTTGACGTTGGCCTCCCGGCCGACAGTGAAGGAGACGCCGGCCGCCGCGAGCAGATCGCCCTCGTAGGAGGCGTCCACGAACACGCCGGCCTTGAACGTGACGCCGTTCTCGGCCCGCAACGCCGTGATGGCGGCGCCGTCCTTGGTCACGTCCTTCAATCGGTGCTCGAAGTACACCGCCACGCCCGCGTCCTTGAGCAGACCGCGGAACGCCTGCTCCGCCTCGGACGGCCGGAAGCCGCGCGGCTTGCCGACGCGGTCGTAGAACTCGCGCGCCAGGCCGCCGATGGTGCGCTCGTTGCCGAGGTCGGTGGCGCTGAGGCCGCCGGAGGTCATGCCGCCGACGTGCCGCCCAAAGACGACGAGGACCGTCTTTTTTCCCATGCGCGCCGCTTGCACCGCCGCCGTGACGCCGGCCGGCGTGCCGCCGTAGACGCACACGTCCGCCTCGACGGCGTGCGGTTCCTTCGCCGCCGGCACAGGGTAGTAATAGCGCAGGCCCGGCGAATCGTCGGCGGCCGCGGCAACGAGCGGGCACAGAAGCACGGCCAGGGCCGGCAGGAGGTGACGGCGTTTTGTCATCACAGGCGTCCCCGGCGAGTTCGGTATGGAGAAAGTTGGGGATATTCTAAGCGCGAACAGGCGGGACGGCTTGTCGGGCGGAATTTGCTAATTCCCTGGCGGCCCGCCGGCCGATCCTAGGTCTTGTCGCCCGGCGGCATCCCCCTCGCCTGCCGGGCCTCTCCGCCCCACCGTGGCGGAGCTGCCAGGCTGGCGCCGCACCCCGGCCCGGAGCCGACGGCCGACAGGCCGGCTCCCCCCTCCGCCGGGGAAGACCCCCACCCCCCGTCGTGCGGCGCCAGCCGTCGGCCGAGCGCTCTTTTCTCCTCCCAATCCGGACGGTAGCCTGTAAGCCGCCATGAATGTATACGACCAGGCGGCACGGTTCGCCGTCAAACTCGACGCCGACGGTTTCCTCCGCTGGTTGCTGTCCGGCATGGACGCGGACATGCGGTTCCGCGGCTGGCTGGATACGCAGACGGTGCCGATGCCGGGCGACCCCGACCGCCGCTGCGACACCGTGGCCGAGTTGGCGCACGGCGGCGGCCAGGCGCCGCCGTGGGCGGTCGTGTTGGAGGCGCAGACGCGGCCGGACTCCGACCTGCCGGATCGGCTCCTGGAGTATCTGGCCCGGCTGCGCCGTGAGTTGCGCCACGGGCCGCACGGCCGCGACCGTTATCAGCTCGGCGCGGCGGAGGTAGTGGCCTAATTTGAGTCGTAAGTCCAGTCCGCATCGGGGTCGAAAGGATCAAATTAGGCCACTACCTCCGCCGGCCGGATCACTCCGGCGGGAACAAGCCTCCCCCGATGAGCAGATCGCGCAGGTCCAGGCGTTGGGGAGCGTTGATGTTGAGAACGGCGACCGTCGCCCGTCCGCAGGCGGTTCGACCCACGAGCAGCGACCCGTTCCACTGGAAATTGCGTTTCCACCCCTGTTGGCGCGGGTTGAACAGGGCCACGATTCGGCCTCTCACCGGGTCGATGCCGCGGAGGTTGCTGGATTTCGCGAGATTGCAGTGATGGCAAGACCACGCGAGGTTATCCGGATCATCCGTGCCGCCGTGCTTTCTGGCAATTATGTGCTCGATGTGGAAGGGGAAGAGCGGCAAGTCGTCCTCGTGCAGGCGACAGTACTCGCACCGCCGAGCGGCGCGGGAGCGGACGAGCGCCCGCGTGGAGGTCCTCATGGGGTCCGACCGCGGCGGGACAGTAGGAGCCGCGCCTTGGCCTGGAGGATCGCCACGAAGTCACCGGCCAGGACGTAGGTTTCATACTCCGCCCGTTCCTCGGGCGTAAGCGCCCCCTCGTTGCACTTGCGGGCCAGCTCGTTCACGCGGACCCGGACTTTGGCGTCCGCCTTGAGGCCGATGAGCTTTCGGGCCGCTTCCTCGTTGAGCGAGGAACTGACGGGATCGAGCAGGCGTTCCAGAACTCGGTCGTTCGCGGTCTTCATAGGGATAGGATACTCGAACGGCGGGCGCCCTGTCGTGCCCATTCGTGGGACCGTCACGGATTCCGTCGCCGCTTGCGGGTGAGGACGGTAGCTGAGTGCCCGGTCATTTTCCCGGCGCCGGCCGCGGCTTGGACGGGTCGGGGAACCTTGTCGGATCAATGCGCGACAGGGCGACGCCGACGGCTTCGCGGACCCGGACGTCGGGGTCGCGCCCCAGCGCCTGGAGCGCGGGGATCGCGTCCTTGGCCTGTTCCCCAAACGACCCAAGCCCGATGGCGGCGCTCTGGCGGACGCCGTCCGATTTGTCCCCGAGGGCTTCGATCAGCGCCGGAATGACCCGGGCCGCGTCCCCCTTTCGCTGCGGCAAGAGACGAACCGCGATGGTCTGCTCCTTCTCTTGGGGCGATTTCAGATCCGTGATCAACTCGTCGGTCGATTTCTTGCCGCAGCCGGCGCACGCCAGCAAGCAAAGCAGCAGAACAAAACGTGTCCGCACGCGCATCGCTGAACTCCTTTGTCGGAACAGGACGATCACCAATCGCCGAGCACCTCGCCGCCGGCTATGGTGCAGAGGTGTTGATACGTGTAGGGATCGATTCCCCTGGTGAGGAAATGCACCGAGCCGTCGCCGAACAGGAAGTTCGCTCCCGGCCCCGTGTGCAGGCTGTAAAACGTATCGGGGTCCCAGAACGGCTGGTCCGCGCAGGGCACGTGTGAGGCGTTGCCGTGGGCGAGGACCAGGGCTTCGTCGTAGTCCGCATTATCGTAGGCGGTCCCATTTCCGGTATTGGGCGCCTGGGAGGGGGGGGTGTAGGGGGCTGTGTTGGGCACGGTCGCCATCCAGGCGGGATCCCTTCCTCCCGTCACGGCGCCGGTCCAGGTGGTGGGGGAATGGGTGCTGCAGCGCTCGCCGACGATGATGGTGTTGCTCAGACCGTCGGTGACGTCGGCGATGCGATTGTGGCTGTTGCGATAAAACAGGCCGTCGCCAGCCGGGCCTGTGCCGCCGGTGTCTCCGTCTTCGGCGGCGCCGCCGTCGCTGCTGGGCTGGTAGTTTCCGCCAGCGTTGCTAAAACATTCCACCCACCCGTTGCAGCCGACGTAGTTGCCGTGCGCCACCGTGGCGATGGGGTTGCTGAAGCTACTGTCGTAGACGGGGACGACCTGCTGGGACGAATCCGAGGGACACTGGAAGATCGTCAGAGGCAACTGGCTGACCGCCGCGTTGCTTCCAATCCCCACCCCCTGGCTGAAATTGATCTGGTGGTAGACGTTGCCCTGTTCGACGTAGGGAAGGATCATCGACGCCCAGCCCCAGCCCGGCCCCACGTCGTTGTCGGGGGTGCTGGCGGGGTTCGTGTTGCCATCGACGTAGCCGGAAGGAAACATGTTGTTGGCGTCGTGGTAGCCGTGCAGGGCCAGGCCGATCTGCTTGAGGTTGTTGGTGCATTTCATGCGGGCCGCCGCCTCGCGGACCTTCTGCACGGCCGGCAAGAGCAGGCCGATCAGGATGGCGATGATGGCGATCACCACCAAAAGTTCGATCAGCGTGAAGGCCGGTCGGGAAACGTGCCTCTTCATGGCGGACCCTCCGGGGCGAGGGCGAGTATAACAACGTCATACAGAGGATAGGGACGGCGTGAAAGGTCGTCAACCCTAAGGAGGGAAAAAAAAGGATTCGGCGCCGCTTTCGGCGACCGTCTCACGATTTGGAACGAGGTGATTGATGCCGCAAACGATACCCGCGCTCGGATTTTGCTTTTTCCCTGTCCCGAAAGCCGTCCGCGGCGCAGTATTACCAATATGGAAGCGCCCGCGCCCGACCCCGATGATAAAACCCAGCGGCTCTTGCGACGCGCCGCCGAGGGGGATCAGGAAGGGTGGAGATTACTTCTGGCCCAACACCGCGGCCGCCTGCGCCGCATGGTCGCGCTGCGCCTGGACCAGCGCCTCCAGGGCCGCATCGACCCGTCCGACGTGATCCAGGAAGCCTTTCTGGAAGCTTCCGTTCGCCTGCCCGAGTACCTGCGCCAGCCCTCCATGCCGTTCTTCTTGTGGCTGCGCTTCCTCACCGGGCAGAAACTCGTGGCGCTGCATCGCCACCACCTCCGCACGGACATGCGCGACGCCAGCCGGGAGATTTCCCTTTACCACGGCGCGCTGCCCAAAACCTCGTCCGCGGCCCTGGCGGGTCATCTGCTGGGCCGGGAACTCCTTCCCAGCGAGGCCGCGATGCGGGCGGAAATGAAGATCCGCCTTCAAGAGGCGCTCAACGGCATGGACCCGCTCGACCGGGAAGTGCTGGCGCTGCGGCACTTCGAGCAACTGAACAACCGCGAAACCGCCCAGGCGCTGGACATTCAGGAGGCGGCGGCCAGCAAACGGTACGTCCGGGCGCTGCGCCGCCTCAAGGACATTCTGACCAGCAAGGACGGCGGACTCGGAGGGCCGGGCGCATGAACTCCAATGGTTCGGAACGCGATCCCGTGGAACGGCTGGCGGAGGAGTTCGCCGAGCGCTACCGGCGCGGCGAACGGCCCACGCCGGAAGAGTACGCGCTCCAGTACCCGCAGTTGGCCGACCAGATCCGCGAGCTGTTCCCCGCGCTGGCCGTGCTGGAACAGTTCGGGTCGGTGGCCGAGGCGGCCGACCCGCCGCCGGCCGGCCCGGCCGCCCCCGGGCCGGCCGGCGGCACGACCCTCGGCCGGCTCGGCGAGTATCGCATTCTCCGCGAAGTGGGCCGCGGCGGCATGGGCGTGGTGTACGAGGCGGTGCAGGAGTCGCTGGGCCGGCACGTGGCCCTCAAGGTGTTGCCCTTCCACGGGGCCACCAACGCCGTTTATCTCGAGCGCTTCCGGCGCGAGGCGCAGGCGGCGGCCCGGCTCCATCACACCAACATCGTCCCGGTCTTCGGCGTCGGCGAACACGAGGGCGTCCACTACTACGCCATGCAGTTCATCCAGGGCCAGTCACTGGACGCGGTCCTGCGCGAGGTGAAGCGCATCAAGGGGGAGAAGTGTTCGCTCACGGAGCCCGGCCGAACCGGCGACCCCAACGCGACGCGCAGCCTGGCCCTGAAGCTGCTGACCGGTTCGCTTCCGGTCCCCGACACGATGGCCGCCGTCGAAGCCGCGGCGGCACCGCCGACCCCGGACCACGCGCCGTCCTCCGCCTCCGGGAGTCAATCCGAACTCGCCAGCCGGACGGAGGCGCAGTATTTCCGCGAAACGGCGCGGATGGCGTTCCAGGTGGCCGAGGCCTTGGCCCACGCCCACCAGCACGGCATCGTCCACCGCGACGTCAAACCGTCCAACCTGCTGGTGGACGGCGACGGCATCGTCTGGGTCACGGATTTCGGACTGGCCAAGGCGGAAGGCAGCGGCGAACTGACCCACACCGGCGACATTCTCGGGACGCTGCGCTACATGGCCCCGGAACGGTTCCAGGGGGTGTCCGACGTGCGCGGCGACGTGTACGGCCTCGGCGTCACCCTCTACGAGATGCTGACGCTGCGCCCGGCCTTCGACGACGCCGACCGGGCGCGCCTCGTCCAGCGCGTCACGAACGAAAACCCCTTGCGGCCGCGCCAGATCGACCCGCACGTTCCCCGCGACCTGGAGACGATCGTTCTCAAGGCGATGGCCAAGGAGCCGGCCGACCGCTACCCGTCGGCCGCCGCCATGGCCGAAGACCTGTTGCGCTACGTGGAGGACCGGCCCATCCGGGCGCGGCGGGCGTCCCTGGCGGAGCGGGCCTGGCAGTGGCGGCGGCGCAACCCGGTCCTGGCGGCCGTGGGCGGCCTGGCCGTGGCCGCCCTGCTGGCGTCCGTGGTCTTATCTCTCGCGTTGGCATACCAGCAGTGGCAACAGGCCGTCGCCGCGAAGGACGCCGCCGCCGCGATCGCGAAGAAACAAGAGGAAACGCTGGCCGCCCTGAACAAGTTCGAGCGCCTGTCGGCCGACCTGGAAGTGGACAAGACCCTGAGTACGTGCGACAAAGGCGCCCTCAAAAACGGGATGCTCCGGTTGGCGGATTGCCTGGACTTGGCGACCCGGGCGGGGCCGCCCGACCTCGAACAGGGGATCCGGGCCAACCTGGCCGCGTGGCGGCGTGAACTCCGTCCACTGCGGATGGCCGTGGCGCATTCGGACATGGTGGCGGCCGTGGCCTTCAGCCCCGACGGCAAAACCCTGCTCACCGGGAGCTACGACTGTACGGCCCGACGCTGGGATGCGGCCACGGGCGAACCGGTCGGCGAACTCATCCGGCGCAAGGGCCAAGTCCGCGCCGTGGCCTGGAGCCAAGACGGCGAAATCTTCGCGACCGGGAGCGGGTTCGACGATTGGGGCGAGGTCTGTCTCTGGGACGCGGCCAGCGGCCGACGCCTATTTGCGGGGCCGCTGCCCCACCCGATGCAGGTGCGCGCCGTGGCCTTCAGCCCGGACGGCCAGGATCTGCTGATCGGCGGCATCGACTGGACCGCGGCCCTCTGGGAGGTGCGCACGGGCCGGCGCCTGCTGGAGAAGCCCCGGCGCCTCTTTGATGTGCGACACCAAGGTCAGGTCCAGTCCGTGGCCTTCAGCCCGGACGGAGGGACCCTCCTGACCGGGAGCCATGACGCGACGGCCCGGCTCTGGGACGCGAAGACCGGGAAGGAACTCCCGCAAAGCCCCATCAAGGGCGACGGCGGCGAGGTGTGGGTCGCCGTCTTCAGCCCCGACGGGAAATGGATTCTGACGGGCGGCATGGGTCAGACGGCCCAGCTCTGGGACGCGGCCACGGGCGCCGCCCATGTCGGGGAACCACTGCCGCTGCATGCGGGGATTTGCACCGCCGCGTTCAGCCCGGACGGCGCCACCATCCTAACGGCGGACACGTCCGGCAAAGTCGCGTTCTGGGGGGTGAAAACGGGCCGGCCGGTGGGCCGACCACTCAAACACCTGGGCACCGTCCGGGCGGCGGCCTTCCGGGCCGACGGCAAGGCCGTGTTGACCGGGTGCGACGACGGCCTCGTCCGGCTCTGGGACGTGTCGCCGGAGGCGGAAGCGAATTTCCCGTTGCCGGACCCGCAAGGCGAGGTGGCCGGCGCGGCCTTCAGCCCCGACGGGGAGGCGCTCGTCGTCGGCGGCGCCGGTGGGACGGCGCGCCAATGGGCGGCGTCCACGGGGCGGCCCTGGCCGGGCGAACCGCTGCGGCATTCGGGGGAAATTGACGCCGTGGCCTACAGCCCCGACGGCGGCTCGGTCATGACGGGCAGCCTTGACGGGAGCGCGCGGCTGTGGCGTGCGAAGGACGGCGCCCCAACAGGAGTATCTTTCTCCGCCAACGGGCCTATCCTCGCGGCCTCGTTTAGCCCCGACGGCCGGACCCTTGCGACCAGCAACACCGCCACCGGGGCCGTTTATTTCTGGAACCCGGCCACGGGAAAGCCCGCCGCCGACCCGCCGGCCTGGCAAGGAGAATATCAAGGGGGGGGTGGTGACATTGGTCTTCAGCCCCGACGGGCGCGTCCTCCTGGCGGGGACGCGGGACGGGACCGTCCGGCTGTGGCAGATGAGCGGCGGCGACAAGCGCCCGTGGCACGTTCTGCCCAATCCGCAAGGGAACTGGTCCGCCGCGTTCAGCCCGGACGGCCAAACCTGTGTCACCGGAAGCGGGGACGGCACGGCCCAGCGTTGGGCGGTCGAGACGGGAAGGCCGATCGGCCCCCCGGTCGAGCCTGGCGTCCGGGTCCTGTCCGTGGCCTTCGGCCCCGACGGCCGGACCTTTCTGACCGGGAGCGCCGACGGCGTCGTCCGGCTCTGGCAGACCGCGACGGGCAAGGCGATCGGCCCTGCCCTGCGGTTGGACGGCCCCGTCGTGGCCGTGACCTTCAGCCCCGACGGTAAGACCCTACGAATGAGCGACGGCCACGAGGTCCGGAGCCTGGCCGCCCCGGTTTCGGTCGAGGGCGGTGCGGATCGGCTTCGTCTGTGGATTCAGGTGATGACTGGCGCGGAAAGGGACGCGGACGGGGTGATCCGGACGCTGGACGCGCCGACCTGGCAAGAACGTCGCCGGCGCCTGGACGAGTCGGCGGGGCCGCCGCTGCCGTAGGGCGCCGCGCCGATCCCGCCGCCGGAGGAGTCTAAAATGCCTCGGAGAATCGGAAGGGCGGCCGCGTCCCGCCGGGTGCATTTCCTGGCGTTTGTTCTCCTGACCGCGTTGCTCGGGATGCACGGGCACGGTCGCCGGAAAAGTGACCGTGGGCGCGGCCCCCGCGCCCTCGGGCGTCGTCGTGTTCACCACGGCGGACGGCGTTCCCTTTTCCGCTCTCATCGACGTCAATGGCAATTACAAGCTGACGAAGCTCCCCGCGGGGGAAATGAAGATCAGCGTCGTCAATTCGATGGTGCGTCCCGGCAGCGGCCCCGTCAAAAACCCGGACGCGATGCCTGTCGCCTCACCAAACCTGCCCATTCCCAAGCGTTACGAAAGTCCGGACAACGGCCTGAGATATACAGTACAGGGAGGGTGGCAAACGCACGACATCGAATTGCCTCCCTGATTCCGACCCCTTACCAGTCCGGTCCCAACGGAACGCCATCGGCCGGCAGGATGGCAGACTGCCACGTGGGCTGGCAGACACTGGAAGTAACGAAGCGGACGCTGCCGTCCGCGAGCGCGCAGTTGCACCCGCCGGTATGGAACGACTGCGGCCGCGATTTGTCGCACGTGAACTGGGTGGCCCCGATTTGGGGCGGGTCAGTCCAATCGCCCGGCGGCGGATATCCCCAACCCAACGGCTCCCCCGACCAGGCGATCATCGGCGTGAACAGTGGGTTCCATGCGACGCCTGGCAAGGCCCAAAGGCTGCCGGCAGTGCCGGGGGCGGCGCCGTCGCAGGCGGCGAACACCTCGGCGAACGCCACGGTGTTCGAGGTCCCATCCGGGATGTTGCCGATGGCATAGGGAGAAAAATAATTCCGGCCGCTGATGACCTTTCCGAAGAGCTGGAAGTTGGCCCCGTAACTGCACCCCGCCCGGTCGCCGACGAAATCGGCCGAGTAACCGTTCACAATCGTCGAGTCCGCCGGGCACTGGTATCCCTTGATGGGGATCGCGCGGACCCTTTGCCCGGTTCCCGGCACGATGACGTTGCCCGTGTACGTGCCATCGCCCCCGTTCAGAACGGACCCCGAGATGGCGATCTTAAACAGCGCATCCTGTTCGACGTAGGGCAGAAGGGTGACGAACATTCCGCCTTCGTAGTTGCCATGCACGCCCTGCCAATCGACCGGCTCCACGGCGGTTTCCAACGGCGGCCATTGGCTGTCGTGGTCGCCGGCGTAGTTGTGCGTAGCCAGCCCGAGCTGCATGAGGTTGTTGGCGCACTGGGTACGTGCGGCGGCCTCGCGGACCTTCTCGATGGCCGGCAGCAGTAGGCCGATCATGATGGCGATCGCCACCAAAAGCTCAATCAGGGTAAATGCCGGTCGGGAAACGCACCTTTTCATGGCGAACCTCCGGGGCGACGGTGGCTAGAACCATATCTTGCCAGCTCCGACAAAACCCCAAAAATCCCTTTTGCAAATGGCGTTCCTCGCCGCGGCCTACGGACATGGCAGTCTTTCGCGGCGCCGATTACAATCCCCACCACCTTCGGCGACTTCCTTCCTCTCGGAATCGAGGTGTCTCATGGCCGATCTGGCGGACGGCGAATCGGTCCCGATGCAGGGTTCCGGCAGCAAGCCGTACATCCTGAAGAACGTCGGCGGCGTCTACTCCTGCTCCTGTCCGGCGTGGCGCAACCAGTCCACGGCCATCGAGCGCCGCTCCTGCAAACACTTGCGGAAGCTGCGCGGCGACGCCGCGGAGGAGGCCCGCATCGGCGGCCCGGCGCCCGCCCCGGCGAAGGCCGTCGCGGAGGACAAGGCCGCGCCGCCGCTGCTGCTGGCCGAGACCTGGGACAACGTGACCGACCTGACGGGCTGGTGGGTGAGCGAGAAGCTGGACGGCGTGCGCGCCTACTGGGATGGCGCGCAGTTCCTATCGCGGCAGGGCAACCGTTACCACGCCCCGGATTGGTTCACGGCCGGGCTGCCGAAGGAGCCGCTGGACGGCGAGCTGTGGCTCGGCCGCAAGAAGTTCCAGCGGACGGTGAGCATCGCCCGCCGACAGGACAAAAGCGATCTCTGGAAGGAATTGCGCTTTGTCGTCTTCGACGCCCCCGGCAAGGGCGGCGACTTCGAGGCGCGGCTGGCGTTCCTGCACGACTTCGTCAAGCGGCACGCCCCGCCGTATGTCACGGCCCACGCCCATGAGACGTGCAAGGGGCTGGACGCGCTGCGGTTGGAACTGGACCGCGTGGACGCGCTGGGCGGCGAGGGGTTGATGCTGCGTCAGCCGGGGTCGGCCTACGAGGTCGGCCGGTCGCCGACGTTGCTGAAGGTGAAGCGCTTCCACGACGCCGAGGCGAAGGTGGTCGGCCATCAGCCGGGCGCCGGCCGCCACAAGGGGCGACTCGGGGCGCTGCTGGTCGAGATGGCCGGGGGCGTCCAGTTCGCCGTGGGCACGGGCTTTTCCGACGCCGAGCGCGGCGCCCCGCCGCCGGTCGGCAGCGTGGTCACGTTCCGGTATCAGGAACTGTCGGACGGCGGCGTGCCGCGATTTCCGAGCTTCGTGCGCGTGCGGAAGGATGCGTCACGCTGACGGGGATGAAAGGATCTGATACGATGGTCATGCGCCGACGCCCCGGCCGGGAGGAATGCCATGCCCCTTCGCGATCACTTCCGCGGCCGGTTGGACGACCTGTACGAGTGGGAGGGCTTTCACAGTGCATGGGCCAACAACATCGTCCTCCGTCTGAACGCCCACCTTCTGCCCGCGCGGTATCGATCCGCGCCTCACGTCCACCTCGGCGCCTCTGTCGAAGTGGATGTGGCCACCTTTGAGCAGGAACAAGGTTTCGCCGGCGAAGCCGCCAACAGCGGCAACGGGGGCGGAGTCGCCACGGCCGTCTGGGCCCCGCCGCGCCCGGTGCAGGCCGTTGTCATCGATCTGCGCGCGCAAGATGTCTTTGAAGTGCGCGTTTATGACGGTCGCCGCGGCAAGCGTTTGGTCGCCGCGGTCGAATTCGTCAGCCCCGCCAACAAGGACCGCCCTGAACATCGCCGCGCGTTTGCCGTCAAGTGCGCCGCATACTTGCAACAAGGCGTGTCCCTTGTGGTCGTGGACATCGTGACCGAACGCCACGACAACCTTCACGTCGAGCTTATGGAACTGCTGGAGCGAACGGAAGCGGCCCCTTGGCCCGAAGGTCAAGATCTGTACGCGGTCGCCTACCGCACGACGAAGGAAAACGACGCCTGGCGCATGGACCTATGGCCGGAGCCGCTGGCGCTAGGTCGGCCCCTACCAACCCTGCCGCTGTGGCTCGCCTCCGACCTCGCCGTGCCGCTGGAGTTGGAAGCCAGTTACGAGGAAACCTGCCAGGGTCTCCGCATCCGCTGACGACTTTTCTTCGAGGCGGTTGCGGTCCCCGCCCGCAGCGGTTATCGTAGGAACTATCGCCGGCCGTGGAGGGGTCCGATGAACCTACCTGAAGAATATTTGAAATACCGCACCCGCCGCCAGTTCTTCCGCGACTGCGGCGTCGGCGTCGGCGCCCTGGGCCTGGCGTCGCTGCTGAACGAAGGCCTGCGCGCCGAGGAGCCGGCGCCGGCCGACGACCCGCTGGCGCCGAAGAAGCCGCACTTCGCCGCCAAGGCCAAGAGCATCATCTACCTGCACATGGCCGGCGCCCCGTCCACGCTCGACCTGTTCGACTACAAGCCCAAGCTCCAGGAACTCACCGGCAAACCCTGCCCCGACTCGTACCTCCAGGGGCAGCAGTTCGCCTTCATCAAGGGCCACCCCAAGCTGCTCGGCACGCCGCATAAGTTCGCCAAGTACGGCCAATCCGGGCAGGAAATGTCGGGAATCGTCCCGCACCTGCAAACGGTGGCCGACGAGCTGTGCATCGTGCGCTCGATGTACACGGAGCAGTTCAACCACGCCCCGGCGCAGCTGTTCGTTCACACCGGCTCGCCGCGCCTCGGCCGGCCGAGCATGGGGTCGTGGATGTCCTACGGACTCGGCACCGAGAACCACAACCTGCCGAGCTTTTGCGTGCTGGTGTCCGGCACGGCCGCCCCGGACGGCGGCGCCTCGCTGTGGGGCAGCGCCTTTCTGCCGACGATCCACCAGGGCGTCCAGATGCGGTCGCAGGGCGACCCGGTGCTGTTCCTGTCCAACCCGGACGGCATGGACGCGGCCGGCCGCCGGCAGTCGCTCGACGCGCTCCAGGCGCTGAACCAGCTCCAGGCCGACGCCGTCGGCGACCCGGAGGTCGTCACGCGCATCGCGCAGTACGAGCTGGCCTACCGGATGCAGACGAGCGTGCCGGAGGTGATGGACATTTCAAAGGAGACGAAAGAGACCCACGAAATGTACGGCGTCAAGCCGGGGCAGAAGGCGTTCGCCAACAACTGCCTGCTGGCCCGGCGGCTGGTGGAGAGCGGCGTGCGCTTCGTGCAGCTGTACCATTGGGGCTGGGACCAACACGGCGAATCGCAGTCCGGCGACCTGCGTTACGGCCTCGTGGAGCGCTGCAAGGAGACCGACCAGCCGATCGCGGCCCTCATCACGGACCTCAAACGGCGCGGCCTCCTGGAACATACGCTGATCGTATGGGGCGGCGAGTTCGGCCGGACGCCGATGAACGAGGAGCGGAACGGCTCGAAGTGGCTGGGCCGCGACCACCATCAACATACGTTCACGATCTGGATGGCCGGCGGCGGCAGCAAGCCGGGCTACACGCACGGGACCACCGACGAGTTGGGTTATTACGTCGCGGACAACGGCGTCCACGTCCACGACTTGCAGGCCACGATCCTGCACCTGATGGGCATGAACCACGAGAAGCTGACGTACCGCTCGCAGGGCCGCGACTACCGCCTGACCGATGTGCATGGCAAGGTCGTCAAAGAACTGCTGGCATAAAAAGATCTCACGCAAAGACGCAAAGGCGCAAAGAGGCAAAGAAGAACAATGCTTTTCTTTGCGTGAGATCTTTTTATTGCAGAAATGCTTTCCGGATCTCCTCCATCCGTCGGCGGTTGACGCCGAGGTCCGACCGGCCGACGCGGGACGCCGAACGAAAGTGGATCACCTTCTTGTCGCGGTCCACCACAAACTCCACGTCGTCCACGAAGCGAAAGAGCAGGCTGGCGCATTCGGCGTGCAGGTAATCGCCGTGCGCCTCCACGATCGCGGTTCGCGGTTGCGCCGCCAGCACCGCCTTGAGCCGGTCCATCGCGGCGTCGGCATCGCCGTCAAAAGGGATCGGGTCCATCCGATGCGCCTCGTCGTCCGCCTGCGACGAGACGCAGTTAGGCGTTTCCGGGCAAGGGGCCAGCCGGCCGTCCTTGACGCCGAGGTTCTCCGGCCGGCGGGCCGTCGCGCTCAGCACCGCCATCGTGACCACTCCGCCCACCGGAATCAGAATAAGGACAACAAGGATCGTTTTCAACCACATATCAGCCTCCGGAAAGCGCGGTCTTCTGCTAATCCGGGCTTTTCGGTCCAGGATAAAATAGGCCGCGTTTGCCTGCTCTCGGCAGCGAACGTGTGGAAATGCAGGCGCCCCGGAGTCAATCACTTCTCCGGGCCGCCTGTCACTGCAAATAACCTAACCTACGGCTCATTCGCCGTCATCGACGCATTCAGCGCCTTGGCGATGCGCTCCCGACACTCGTCCAGGTGCGCCCGCGTCGTCTCGTCCACCGTCAGCGCCTTGTCGGCCAGCTCCTTCTCGATCCGGCCGCCGATCTCCTTGAGGTGTACCCGCGCCAGGCTCCGTGCGTCCGCCGGCGCCGACGACGACCCGATCACCAATTCCGTCAGGTCTTTCAGGTGCTCCCGCTGCAAATTGCGGCGCACCACCGACGACGCCAGCGTCTTCTTGCCGTCCTTGCCGTCCGTCACGGCGTCGGTCCAGATGCCGTCCGTCAGGTTGCGGAACAGCTCCGCCACAGTCAACGGTCGGTCGTCCTTGTCCGCCTGCAAGGCGTCGTCCTGGAGCCGGGCCAAGACCTCCGGGTCGAACAGGTGGTCCAGCGCCGTCTTCTGAATGTCGAGCACGCGCTCGTTGAGCGGGTATTCCACCCGGCTCATCGCCGCCCGCTCGTTGCCCCAGTGCGACCAGCGATCCGGCCCCAACCGCCGCAACAGCTGCGGCGAGAACTGGAACGCCTGGTCGCCGAAAACGTGCTTCACCAGGAAGTCCACCGCCTCACGCTGCTTGTCGCCCTTGACCGGCTCCAGCGGGTCGCGGCCGTTGGGGTCGCCGCGGTGGTCCCGGTGCAGATATTCGCCGCCCACGAAGTTGGAAATCAGGTGGGCCGCGTTGCCGTACTGGTTCAGCATCACGCCGAACGCCATCCGCGTCCGCTGATAGCCCTCGCCCTTGTCCACCGACTTGTCGGCCAGCGTCTTGAGCAGTTCCTCGGCCAACAGGATGCGGTCCTTGCCGAACTGCATCGGGTCGGCCCCCAGGTCGAACACGTTGATGAGCGGGTCGGCGGTTCCGAGGTCCTCGTCGGTGCCGTAGTCATGGCCCGGCGCGGCGCTGGCCGAGGCGATCTGCCGCAACGCCTCGGCCTCTCCGTCCGTGCCGCCGGAAAGCGGCTTATAGGCGTATTCGATAGCCCAATAGTCGTAAGGCCCGAGCGTCGTCGTGAAGTAGTCGCCCTGCTTGACGCCCTTGGGGGCAAGGTTGACCGGGGCGTAGTCCATCACCGAACCGATCAGGCCCTGCTTGTGCGTGATGGTCACGTCGTTGAGTTGGCTGTTCGGGAGCATGGTGCTGGCCTTGAAGTTGTGGCGCAGGCCGAGCGTGTGGCCGACTTCGTGCATCGTCACGTCCTTAATCGCCTGGCCGATCAGGTCGTCCAGCACCTCCGCCGACGGCTTCTCGCCGTCCTTGTTGACGTCCATGTCCGCCAACGCCAGCGCCGCCAACGCCAATTCCCGCTTCATGCACGATCCGCATTGGCACACGCCCTGTTGCGCCGCCTCGTAGCGGACGACGGCCGGACTGATCTTCTGATTCGGCCGGTCGTCCCAGCCGGCGAGGCCGTCTTTAGGCCGCAGGTCGAGGTTAGCCAGACCCCAGCCGTCGCGGATGGCCTTGATCGGGCTGATGGGGTCGGCGTCGCGCGCCGTCGGGGCGCCGCCGCTGTACGTCTGCGCCTCCTGGCGGTAGAAACGGACCATGCTGGCGTCGAAAACGATGTCGGCGTCCATGATCTCGCCGGTCAGCGGGTTGGACCGCGACGGCCCCCGCGCGAAGCCGCGGTCGGTGGTGATCCAGCGGAAGGTGTTGTAATTGATGTCTTCCGGATCGAAATCCTCGTTTTCCTGCTGGCGCACCTCGATGGCGTCGCGGAAGCCGATCTTCTCGAAGGCCTTGTTCCACTCCAGGATGCCCTCGCGGACGTAGGCCCGGTACTCTTCCGGCACCGACTTTTCAATCCAGAAGACGATCTTCTTTTTCGGGGCGGAGAGCTTGCCGGGGTTCTTCGGGTCCACCGGTTCGGCCCGTTCCAGCCGCCAGCGGTTGACGTAGCGGACGAAGGTGGTGTCGCGGCTGTCGCTGCTGAAGTCCTTGACGACGCTGAGGAAATGGCCCACGCGGTCGTCGGCCAGGCGCGGCTGGTAGCCGTCGTCGGGCAGCTGACAGAGGCCGTAGTGGATGACCACCGTGGCGCCGCGGCCGTCGATGACGCTGTCGTCGCCGCGGCCGCCGCCGGCGTAGGTGGCGGCCACTTCCAACTCGACGTTGCGCGGGAACGCCTTGACCTGATGCCAGACGCTGCGCGACGGGTCGAAGGCGCCGCGGCCCAACTCGGCGAAGTCGGTCATGAAGATGTCGTTGAAGTTAATCAGGACGCTGCCGCGGATCGGGTGGACGCTCTGGATGCGCAGCGCCATCAACACCGAGTCGGCGTAGGTGGTTTCGACGGCCTTGGCCTCGGGGCTGCCCTTCTTGGCCCGGAAGTGGACATTGCGACGGATCAGATGGACCTTGTCACCGACGCGGCGGAACAGCAGCACCCACTGTTCGCCGAAGTTGAGCGTGTCGCCGCCCATGCCGAGGCCGTGGGCCACGGCGATCGGGCAGAGGAACGGCTGCTCGAACTGGTTCGACTGGATCTCGGCGTACAGGCGGTCGTCCTTCTGGTAGAGGTTGAAGAGGCCTTCGTATTCCTTGGCGCCTTTGACGACCTGATCGAAGTCCTCGAATTTTTTCTCGGGGCCGGGCTGGGCGAAGGCCGGCCCGGCGACGAGCAAAATGGCGGCCGTCGGCAGGAAGCGGAGCAGGCTGCGTTTCATGAAAGGATCCCTCAAGGAGAGGAGGTGGCCGGTGCGCCGTTGGACGGAAGAGGCGTGATGGGCGAAAGGCCGGTGCAATAGGAATTCGCGGACAATTCACCTTAACTTGCCCGGGCCGCCGGATCAAGAGGGACGTGGGAAAAACGGAGGCGCGGCGGAGACGGTTGGGGCGGACATGCGGATTGGGACGGTTTCAAATGTACCAGCCCGGAGCGCGAGCGACGGGTTCAAGCGAAACCCGTCGCTCGCGCTCCGGGCTGGTACGGTACGTTTGCGCGGACGCGACTCACGGCTTGGGCGCCGACAGCTTGCCCAGCGGCTTACCCTTATCGTCCACGCCCCCGGCCGCCACCAGGAACATGTGCTCCGGGTCGAGGTACTTCTTGGCCACCGCCTGCACGTCTTCCGGCGTCACCGCCTCGACCGCCTTGCGGTAGTCGCTCAGGTAGTCGTCGCCGAGGTGGTAACGGTCGATGGTCAACAGCTGGCCCGCCACGCCGGCCGAGGTCGTGAAGTGCATGTTCAGGTTGCCCAGAAGGTACGTCTTGGCGTCCTCGACCTCCTGCGGCTTCGGCGCCTCGTCGCGAATGCGATTCAACTCCTCCAAAAACTCCTTTTTCACGCGCCCGAAGTTGTCGTTGTCGGTGCCGATGTAGCAGGTGAACGAACCCGGCTCCAGGTCGGCCGTCGAGGTGATCGTGCCGGTCACGGTGTAGGCCAGCCCCTCCCGGTCGCGCAGCCGCGACGACAGCCGGTCGGTGAAGCCGGGGCCGACGCCGAGCACGTAGTCCATCACCAGCAGCTTGTAGAAGTCCGGGTTGTCGCGGCGAATGCCGACGTGGCCCATGTAGAAGTGCAGCTGGCTGGCTTCCGGCATACTGATGACCTTCTCGGTGAACTCCTTGGGCTTCTCGATTTTCGGATATTCCGGGGTTGCCAGGTCGGCCTTTTTCCAGTCGGCCGTCAGTTTCCCGATCTCGTCGGCGACCTGCTTGGCGTCGATGTCGCCGACGACCACTAGCGTCGTGTTGTTGGGCACGAAGACCTTCTTATGGAAGGCGGCGCAGTCGGCCGGCTTCAGCGCCTCGACCGTCTTGACCGTGCCCAGCGACGGCCGGCCGCGCGGGTGCGTGCCGTAGACCGCCTTGGCGAAGGCCCGTTGCGCCACCAACTCCGGCTGCGTTTCCGCGTCGTGGAGCGACGACAACAGCACCGCCTGCTGCCGCTGGAACGAGTCCTTGGCGAAGGCCGGCGTCGTCAGGCATTCCACCAGCAGGCCCAGACCCAGCGAGCGGCTCGGCGTCAGCACCTTGACGGTGCCGCCGGCCGAACTCAGGTCCAGCGAGCCGCCGACGCCCTCGATCAGGTCGGCGATTTCCGGCCCGGTATGCTTCGTCGTGCCTTCCTGCAACAGCATCCCCGTCAGCGCCGCCACGCCGAGCTTGTCGTCCGGCTCGTAGGCGTTGACGGTGCGCAACTGGGCCTCGGCGGTGATGATCGGCAGGCGGCGGTCCTCGTAGAGCAGCAACTTCAGGCCGTTGGGCAACTCGACGTGCTTTACGTCCTTGAGCGGGAAGTCGGCGCCGCCGGTGGCCGCCGGGGCGCGAAAGTCGGCGCGGCAAACGCTCCCCTTCGGGTCGCGGCTAAACGGCGCCGGTCCCCGCGCTTCGCCCTTCGGCGCGGAGAACACCACGACGCGCTTTTGCGGATCGAGATAGGTTTTGACGACGCGCTGCACGTCCGCGGCCTCGACGTCCAGGAGGCGCGGCAGGAGGTTCTTGAGAAAATCGAGGTCGTTGATGGTGACGCCCTGGGCGATGCTGTTGGCCAGGTCGTGGACGCTCTCGTTGCCGAAGATGACGCTGGCGATCAGCTGCCGTTTCACGCGCTTCATCTCCGCCTCGGAGATCGGCTCGTCGGCCAGCTTCTTCAACTCGGCCAGCAGCAGCTTCTCCGCCCTATCCGCATCCTTTTTATCGAATAGCTCCAGGTCGATCTCGAACCAGCCTGGGTAGCGGCCGGCGTTGTTCTGGCTGGCGCCGACCGCCCCGGCCACCTGTTCGCCCTCGACCAGCTTCTTGTACAGCCGGCTGGTGCGGCCGTTGAGCAGCCCCTCGACCACGCTCATGGCCGGGTAGTCGTTGCTCTTACTGTCCACGGTGTTCCAGCCGAACATCAGCCGCGGCACGGCGAACTTGGAGTCCATGACCAGCCGTTCGGGCCGCTTGAGCTTTTCCTTCGACAGCGGCTTCCGCTGCGGCAGTTCCGCCCTGGGGATGGGGCCGAACAGCTCCTTGATCTTGGCCAGCGCCGCGTCCGGGTCGAAGCCGCCGCAGACCACCAGCGAGGCGTTGTTGGGGTGATACCACTTGTCGTAGTGGGCCTTGATGACCTCGGCGGTGGCGGCGCGGACCTGCTCCTCCAGGCCGATGACCGGGTGGCCGTAGGGGCCGGTCTTGCCGAACAGCAGCGGCACGATGGCCTTGTGTTCCAGGTCCCAAGGCTCGTCCTCGTCGCGCTTCAGCTCGTTGCAAACCGCCCCTTTCTCCTCCGAAAACTCGTGTTTGTCGTCGATGCGCAGGTTGCGCATGCGGTCGGCCTCGACCGTGAGGGCGCCCTCCCAGCGGTCGTAGGGGAAGTCGAAATGGAAGATTGTGTAATCGGTGTCGGTGTAGGCATTGTTGGCGCCGCCGTTGCGGAAGGTGAGGCGGTCGATGTCGCCGGGCTTGATCGTGTCGGTGCCTTTGAACATCAGGTGTTCGAGGTAGTGCGACAACCCGGTGCTGTCGAGGTTCTCGTCCGACGAGCCGACCTTGTAGGCCACCATCGTCGTGACCACCGGCGAGCCGGGCACCGGCTTGAGGTAGACGTGCAGGCCGTTGTCGAGGGTGACGGTTTGGATGCCGTCGTAGAGGGCGGCGGCCGCTTTGAGAGCGGGGTTCTCCTTTTTTTCGACCTTGGGGGGGTCGGCGGCGTGCAGCGCGGCCAGCGACAGCAGGGCGGCCGGGGTCAGCAGCAAAAGCGTCCACGCCAGACGCGAACGGGACAGTAGGGACATGGCACAATCCTCGCCGTGGCGATCCGGGGCCAAAGGGGCGCACTCCCTACTTTTACCGGATGGACGGCCGCCTGACCAGCGGGGCGGGGCGTCGCTTCGGATTCCGGCGGTTGGTCGCGTCTCCACAACCCGTATCCCGCTCATCGCAATCCGATCCCGAAGGCCGCCCGGCCTTGGAATTCCTATGCTAGGAGGAACTTGACGCGGACCTCCGCCGCGCTCTCGTTTCTCGCACGGCTTACGGTTCGTAACGCAGGGGGGTCTCAACGGCGTGCGGGAGGTTCTTGGGGGTTAGCCAGGTATCGCCTGCAATCCGCGGCACACCATCGGCGAGGGCGCGACATGGTAAGACGGCTCCTGACCCTGGTTCTGCTGGTCGGCCTGGTCCTCAGCGGCGTGGTCCTCGTCGGACGAGTGCAGAGCTATGTGCTGCCGGACGACACGCAGGGATATTACGAGCCTCAGCAGCCCATCGCTTTCTCCCATCGTCTCCACGCCGGAGATTTGCAAATCTCCTGTCAATACTGTCACTATGGGGCGGACAATAGTCGCCATGCGGGCATCCCGGCCTCCGGCATTTGCATGAACTGCCATCGCTTCGTGACGGCCTCGCAAAAGGCCATGGTCGCCGAAATCCTGGCGGCCCGCAAAGAGAACCGGACGCCCGAGCCGGTCGTGTCGCCCGAGTTGCAAAAGCTCTACGACTCCCTGGCACTGAACGGCAAGCTGGAGCGGGACCCGGACAAGACTCCTGAACCCATAAAGTGGGTGAAGGTCCACAATCTGCCCGATTACGCGTGCTTCGATCACCGGTCCCACATGAACGCGGGCGTGGCCTGCCAGCGCTGCCACGGACCCGTGGAGACCATGGAGCACTTGCGCCAGGCGTCCGACCTTTCCATGGGCTGGTGCGTCAACTGCCATCGAGAATGTCAGCGAACCGGCGTGGACGGCAAGGCGGTCCAGCCGTCGCTGGACTGCGCGACCTGTCATCACTGACCGCGAGGGATGAGGATGCGTCTTCCAGAGCAGCAGCCAGAGCATCAGGGGGCTTACGCCCCCCGCTCGCCGGCGCCGGGCGGCGGCCGCCGCGGCCTGCCGGTTCTTACCGGTGCCGACACGGCTCCGCTCAGCCGGCGGGACTTCCTGACGCTGGCCGGGTTTGCGGTGGCCGGGGCCGCCGTGGCGGGTTGCCAGCGGGCACCGATCCGCTACGCCGAAACGTACCTCGATCCGCCGGCCGGGCTGATTCCGGGCCGGTCTTATGATTACGCATCGACGTGCGGCGGCTGCAGCGCCGGGTGCGGCCTGCTGGTCCGCAATCACGACGGCCGGCCCATCAAGCTCGAAGGCAATCCGGATCATCCGCTGTCGCGCGGCGGGCTTTGCGCCGCCGGGCAGGCGTCGCTCCTGGGACTCTACGACCAGCAGCGCCTGGCCAAACCTCTGACGGGCGGCCAGCCCGGTGAATGGCAGGACGTGGATGAGGAAATGGTGCATCGACTGGAGGGCATTCGGCAGACGAAGGGGGCCGTGCGCTTCCTGACAGGCCCGGGCGTCAGTCCCGCCGTCCGCGCCTCGATCCGCCGGTTCCTGGACGGTTTCGCCGACGCCCGCCACGTGGTGCATGATCCGCGTTCGTGCTCCGCCATTCTGGAGGCGCACGCGCGCACCCACGGGGCCCGTGTGCTGCCGCATTACCATCTGGACAAGGCCGAGGTGATCGTCGGCATGGACGCGGACTTCCTCGGCGCCTGGGTTTCGCCGGTCGAATTCACGGCCGCCTACCAGGCTGGGCGTCCCCGGGATGAGGACGGCGCACTAAAGGAAGGGCGATTCTCGTATCACGTCCAGTTCGAGTCTCTCCTGACGCTCACCGGCGCGAAGGCGGATCAACGGCTGTGCGTCGCCCCGGAAGAGTTGGGCGCGGCGATGGGTCATCTGGCCGCGCGCCTTGCCAAACTCGCCCAAAAACCCGAGCTGGCGCCTCCGGCGGGTTCGCTGCCGGAGCCGGCGGTTCCCGGACCCTTCCTCGACAAGCTGGCCGCTGCCCTCTGGCGGCATCGGCAACGCAGCGTGATTCTCTGCGGCAGTCAGGACGTGGACCTCCAGGTGCGCGCGAACGTTCTGAATCACCTCCTGGACAACTACGGCGCCACCGTGGACCTCGCCCGGCCGTCCAATCAGCGCGACGGCGACGACCGCGAGGTGGAAAAACTGCTTCAGGAGCTTCACGACCCCGCGAGCAAGATCCAGGCCCTCTTCGTCTACCAGAGCAATCCCGTCCATGATCTGCCCGGCGGAGAAACCATCGCGGACGATCTGAAACGAGTGCCGCTGCTCGTCAGCCTGGCGCCCCGACTGGACGAGACGGCGAAACTCGCCCACTTCGTGTGCCCGGACCACCACTACCTGGAAAGCTGGAGCGACGCCGAGCCGGTGAGCGGAACGGCGAGTCTGGTTCAGCCCGCGATCAGTCCGCTCGGGGACACGCGCTCGGTGCTGGAGAGCCTGGCGGCTTGGACGGGCAAGCCGCGCCCGGCGTACGACCTCTTGCGCGAACACTGGGAGAAGGAAGTCTTCCCGCGAAGCACGCGGAAAGGCAGCTTCGCGGAATTCTGGGACCGCACCCTGCTCGACGGTTTCGCGCCTGTCGCGCCGGCGCCTGGCAAAGCGTCAGCCTTCACGCTGCCTCCTGCCGTCGCCGCGGCCAGTCCGCGCGACGAGGCGACGTACAGCGTCGTCCTGTACTCCAAGGTCGGGTTGCCGGATTCCAGCCATGCCTACAACCCCTGGCTTCACGAGCTGCCCGATCCCATCAGCAAAGTCGTCTGGGACAATTACGCCACCTTGTCGCCGGCGACGGCGGAGAAACTGGGCGTGGCGGACGGCGACCTGCTCCGGCTGGAAACGGGCGGCGACGCGGGACCGTCCGGCGTTTTGGAGTTGCCCGTGTGCGTGCAGACCGGACAGCACGACCGTGTGGTGGGGGCGGCGCTGGGCTACGGGAGCGTGCTCAGCAGGCGCTTCGCCAACATCGGGCCGTCGTGGCTTCAGGCAGGACCCACCGTGGGGGCGAACGGCCTGGTCGGAAAGAACGCGGCGCCGTTGCTTCAGTGGGTGGGAGGCGGCCTGCGTTACACCCGGGACGGCGTGCGCCTGTCCAGGGCTGCCGGGCAGCAGGCCCTGGCTTCGACGCAAGGCAACAGCTTGCTGACCTTGCCCTCGCGCTTTGCTTCGCCGGAGCAGGAACGGCAACCCATCGTCCGCCAGGGAACTCTCCAGGCCCAGCAGCAAGCATCGGCCGGCAAGCCGGACGCCGCGCCTGCGGCCGAGAAAGAAGATCTCTGGCCGGCGGATCACCCGGAAAAGGGCGCCCACTGGGGCATGGCGATCGACCTCAGCGCATGCACGGGTTGCTCGGCCTGCGTCGTCGCTTGCCAGGCCGAGAACAACATTCCCGTGGTCGGCAAGGACGAGGTCTGGCGGCACCGTGAAATGCACTGGCTGCGCATCGACCGCTACTACATGGAACGCGACGACGGCGGCGTGGACGTGGCGCACCAACCCATGTTGTGTCAGCACTGTGGCAACGCCCCGTGTGAAGTGGTCTGCCCGGTCCTGGCGACGGTGCATAGTGAAGACGGGCTCAACCAGCAGGTGTACAATCGCTGCGTGGGCACGCGCTACTGTGCCAATAACTGTCCTTACAAGGTGCGGCGGTTCAACTGGTTCGACTATGCCCACGACGACCTGCTGCAGAACCTGGTCCTCAACCCCGACGTCACCGTCCGGTCGCGCGGGGTCATGGAGAAATGCAGCTTCTGCGTGCAGCGCATCGAGGAGGGCAAGGCCGGGGCCGGGGGGAACGGAAAAATTCCGGACGACGGAGTGATCCAGACGGCGTGCCAGCAGTCGTGTCCCGCGAAGGCCATCGTGTTCGGCAACCTGAAGGATCCAACGAGCCGGGTGGCCCGGCTGGCGGCCGGCCCGCGCAGCTACCAGGTTCTGGCGGAGCTGAACGTGAAGCCTTCGGTGAGCTACCTCACTCTGGTCAGGAATCGTCCGGCGGAAGGGGAGGACGAAACGCATGGCTAGCATCTCCGTCCCCACTCGGCTTCCCCTCATCGGCGGGAACAAGACCGCGGGGCAAGTGACCTCGGACATTTGCGCTCCCCTGCAGCGGCGAGCCGGCGGCTGGTGGTGGCTGGCCTTCCTGGCGGCCGTCAGCGTCCTGCTGCTCGGCGTCGCCGCCGTCTCCTACCAGCTCGACGTGGGCATCGGCACGTGGGGCCTTAACCGCACGGTCGGCTGGGCCTTTGACATCACGAACTTCGTCTTCTGGATCGGGATCGGTCATGCCGGGACCCTGATCTCGGCCATCCTCTTTCTGTTCCGCCAGAAATGGCGGACCTCGGTCAACCGTTCCGCGGAGGCGATGACTCTTATCGCGGTGATGTGCGCCGGCATCTTTCCCATCATCCACATGGGCCGGTGGTGGCTGTTTTACTGGATGATCCCCTACCCCAACTGGCGCGAGCTGTGGATCAATTTCCGCTCGCCGCTGGTCTGGGATTTCTTCGCCATCAGCACCTACTTGCTGATCTCCCTGGTCTTCTGGTACGTGGGTCTGATCCCGGACCTCGCCACGCTCCGCGACCGCGTCCGGCCGGGGTGGTACCGTCGCTTCGTCGGCCTGTTCAGTCTGGGCTGGAACGGGTCGCACCGGACCTGGCGTCGCTACGAGGTCGTGTACCTGCTGCTGGCCGGGTTGGCGACGCCGCTGGTCGTCTCCGTCCACTCCATTGTGAGTGCGGACTTCGCCGCCGCCCTGTTGCCCGGCTGGCATTCCACCATCTTTCCGCCCTACTTCGTGACCGGAGCCATCTTCTCCGGCATGGCCATGGTCCTGACCCTGATGCTCGTGGTCCGCAAGGTCCTGCACCTGGAGGACTACCTGACCCCGCGCCATATCGACGCCATGGCCAAGCTGGTGCTGGCCACGAGTTGCCTGGTGGGATTGTCCTACGCCATTGAGTTTTTCACGGCGTTTTACGAGGGCAATCCCTACGAGACCTTCACCTTCGCGAATCGCGCCTTCGGCCCGCTGGGGTGGGCCTTTGCCGTCATGGTGGCCTGCAACGTCCTGTTCCCCCAGCTTTTCTGGTTCCAGGCCGTCCGGCGCCGCTTGCTGCTGGTGTTTGCGATTTCCATCCTGGTGAACGTGGGCATGTGGATGGAGCGGTTCGTCATCATCGTGTCGTCCTTGGAGCGGGATTTCCTCCCGTCCAGCTGGACCGGCTACGCGCCGACGTTGATCGAGCTGGCCACCCTCCTCGGCAGTTTCGGCCTGTTCTTCTCGTGTTTCCTGGCCTTCTGCCGCCTGCTGCCGGTGATCGCGATGGCCGAGGTCAAGGGCGTTGTGGCGGCGAAGCCCGACCACGGCGCCGAAGCCACCGCCCCTGTTGTGGCATGGTCTCCAGACCATGCCACAACAGGGGGTCAAGCGCGGGTTCACGGCGATGCGCCGGCGCATGCGGGAAGCGGCGAAGGCGATCCTTCCGCGGCCCCACCGATCATCCTGGCCAGCTTCGCGAAGGAGGAGGAGTTGCTGGAGGCGGTTCGCGCCGTGCAGAAGCGTGACTGGCACATCGTCGATGTGTACACCCCCTATCCCGTACACGGCCTGGAGCAGGCGCTCGGCTGGCGGCGTTCCTGGCTGCCGGCGGCGTGTTTGCTCGGCGGCGCGACCGGGGCCAGTTTGGCCCTGTGGTTCCAGTTCTGGGCGTCGGCGCAGGACTGGCCCATCAATGTGGGAGGCCGGCCGTGGAATTCGCTTCCCGCGTTCGTCCCCGTGGCCTTTGAGAGCATGGTGCTGCTCGCCGGCTTCGGCCTGGTGGCGGCCTGGCTCCTTCGCTGCGGTCTGTATCCGGGGAAGAAAGCCCGCACGCCGCTGACCGGGGCGACCGACGATCGGTTCGTGTTGGCCGTTCGCAACCCCGGCGAGCCGCACGGGCTTGCGCAGGTCCGCCAGCTGTTGCAGGAGTGCCACGCGCTGATGGTGGAAGGGCAGGGAGAGGAGGGGCGGCGGAAATGAAGAAGGGCAATCGCTGGGTCAACCCCGTACTGTTTGTGGCCTTGCTGGGCGCCGTGGCGCTCTGCTGCTTCGTGCCCCCGCGCGACGTGAGCCGGCCGAACTACGTGTTCCTTCCGGAAGCTCAGATGGGCCAATCGCCCGCGTACGATACCTTCGCGCCCAACCCGAAGTTTGCCGACGGCCTTACGCTGCGCACCCCTCCCCCCGGCGCGATCGCGCGCGGGTCCACGCCGCTGCACTATCTGCCGACCCTGGAGGACGCGTTGCGGGCCGGCGAGGAGTTGAAGAACCCCTTCCCGCCCCTTGACGAGGCCCGGCGCGAGCGCGGCGCGACCGTCTTCACCAACTTCTGTCAGGTCTGTCACGGCCCGCTCGGGCAAGGCAACGGGCCGGTGGCGCTGGGCGGTTTTCCGCCGCCGGCGTCTCTGCTCGCCGACCGCGCCGTCCAGATGAAGGACGGCCAGATGTTCCACGTGCTGACCTACGGGCAAGGCAACATGCCTTCATTCGCCGCCCAACTCTCGGCGGACGACCGCTGGAGCGTCATTCTGCACGTGCGCATGCTCCAGGGGCCCTACGCCCCGGGTGCGGCGGCGACGCGCACCCAGGAGGTCGCCAAACTGTTCAACGAGACCTGTGCGGCCTGCCACGGGCCGGACGGTACGGGCGGCCCGGTGCGGAAGATTCTGCCCCTGATCCCGAATTTCACCAGCCTTGCCTGGCAAATGTCTCAAACGGAGGTCGCCATCGTCAATCAAATCGATTATGGTACGGCGCCCATGATGCCGGCCTTCCGGTACAAGCTGACGCCCGAGCAGATCGTCGGCCTGGCGGTTTACGTTCGCTCCTTCGCCGCCCATCAGCCCGGCGCCCCGCCCGCGGTCACACCCGCGTCGCAACTCACCGCGGCGAACATTTACGGCACGTCCTGCTTCGTCTGCCACGATACGACCGGCAAGGGCAACGCCGGCTTCCGCGTCACGGCCAAGGAACTGCCGGATTTCACCTCGACGGCCTGGCAGAAGTCCCGAACGGACGCCGACCTGGCCCAGTCCATTCTGCAAGGGAAGGGCAAGTTCATGTTGCCCCGGAAGGCCGAGCTGGGGTCCGTGGACGTGAAGGACATGGTGGCCCTGGTGAGGCGCTTTGAGGGCGGGAAATATGTCGCCAAGCTGGAAACCCCCAAGCCATTAGGCCCCGTTCTGCCGCCCGCCGTCCCGGAGGCCGCCCCGCCGGATCTGGCCGCTCGGGATGTTGCGGCCCTCGGCGGTCTGCTAGGGTCGCCGTCCGGTTACGGACCCCTCTTTGCGGCTTCCGGGCTGACCTCCGGAAGGAGCCTCCCCCCCGACTTGGAGCCGATTGTTCCGCCGCCGACGGGCATATCGGAAGAGGAGGCCGCCAGGGTCCGCGTCGGCCAGACCATTTTCCGCCAGTTCTGCATCGTGTGCCACGGGCCGGACGGGACCGGATCGCTCATGCGGCCGAGCATCCCCCAGATCCCGGATTTCACCAGCGCGGCCTTCCAAAAGCAGCACACCGACGTCCAGCTCCGGGTCAGCATTCTCGACGGCAAGGGGCCTATAATGCAACCCAACCGCGGCCGGGTCACGGAGGACCAGGCCCGCGACCTGGCGGCTTACGTTCGGACGTTCGGGCCGGGGCTTCCCGTCATCCCCGGGAGTTCGGACGCCGAGTTCGCGGAAGCGGTCCGGAGGCTCGAGCAGCAGCTGGATGAATTGCATAAACAACTGCAGGACGCCAAGGGCAAGCAGTGACCGGCGGGGGAACAGGCGGAGACGTTTCTTGCGCGCCAGGCAGGGGCGGGGCGAGGATGATATATGAGAGACCATGAGTCTGATTATCGCTTGCCGCGGCCAGCGGCGGCCGTGTGCCTGGCCGTGGCGCTCCTGGGAGTCCTCTCGCTGGCGGCGGGCTTCTTCCTGGCGCCGCAGCGGACCTGGCTCGGCGCGTTCACGGCCTGCAACTTCCTCCTCGGCCTGGGGCTGGGCGGGCTTGTGTTCGTGGCCCTTCACTACGTCACGGGTGCGAAATGGAGCTTGCCGCTCCTGCGGGTGCCGGAGGCCATGACGGCCGTATTGCCGGTGGCCGCGGCGGGAATGGCCGTCGTCCTGCCGGTCCTGTTCTTCCGGTATTCCGCCTGGAGCTCCTCCACGGTCCCGCTGCGCCGCCTCTGGCTCAATCCCGCGTTCTTCCTCGCGCGGTCCCTGATTTATGTCGCCGTCTGGATGGCGTTCGGCGCGGCGATCGTGCGTAACTCGCGCCGCCAGGACGGGGAGCACGGCACGGCCCCGACGGAAAGGAATCTGCGGTTGTCGGCCTTCTTCCTCGTGGCCTTCGGCCTTACCTGCTGGCTGTCCAGTTCGGACTGGCTCATGTCGCTGGAACCGAACTGGGCCAGCACGATCTATGGCGTCTATAATTTTTCCGGCCTGTTTCTGAGCGCCCTTGCGGCGGCGGCCCTGCTGGTGATTTGGTTGCGGCGACGCGCTCCCATGCGAGCCGCCGTCAACGCCGACTGTCTGCACGACCTGGGCACGTTGCTCTTCGCCTTCAGCAGTTTCTGGATGTACATCTG
>Ga0182024_10004258_pt1 | contig 33120 bp, 31 predicted proteins | sample P32metaG_FD_120480 | JGI IMG/M metagenome (GOLD analysis project Ga0182024, IMG submission 120480) | Permafrost microbial communities from Stordalen Mire, Sweden - P3-2 metaG (Illumina Assembly) | ecosystem: Environmental > Terrestrial > Soil > Wetlands > Permafrost | place: Sweden: Stordalen... | reverse complement strand
TGCGCGAAACCATCGTCGACTCGCCACACATTCTCTTCGCGGAGCACGTGGAACGTGACGGGACGTCACTCTTCGACGTTGCGCGCGAGTCCGGCATCGAAGGCATCGTGGGCAAGCGCGCCGATTCCCTGTACCGCCCCGGCGTCCGCAGCCCGGACTGGGTGAAGATCAAGTCCTGGCTCAGCCAGTCCTGCGTGATCGTCGGCTACACAGCCGGCCGCGGCCGCCGCACCAACCAGATCGGCGCCCTCATCCTCGCCGTCCTCGATGGCAAGCACCTCGTCCACTGCGGCCAGGTCGGCACCGGGTTCGACGACAAGACCCTGCGCGACCTCAGGGAACGCCTGCGCCCACTCGAGGTCAAGACCTCTCCGCTTGACGTCACCCCGAAAACCTCAGAGCCTGCAACGTGGGTCAAACCCGAGCTCGTCTGCGAAGTCCGCTTTGCAGGCTGGACGCGAGACGGCATCCTCCGCCACCCCGCCTACCGAACCGTCCGCCTCGACCAGCGCCCCGAAGACACCGTCCGAGAAGTCCTCCTGAAGACCGAACCAAAACCCAACCCGAAAACCGGCCCAACCACAGAGCCGGCCAAATCACCCCGGGCTATCGGCGGCGAGGACACATCGCCCTCCAGCAAAACCGACAAGCCAAAGGAGACCCGGCGCGCAGGGGGCGAGGGGACCCCAAGGCGACAGGACCCGGACGAGAGTGCGGCTGAGGCACTGCAGCAACTCGGAACGCTGAGAGGCAACGCCCACTGGGAAATAGGAGGCCGCAGACTTCCACTCACGAATCTCGACAAGGTGCTTTGGACCGCCGACGGAATCACGAAGCGGGACATGATCGAGTACTACGTCCGGATGGCCCCGTACATGCTGCCGTACCTGCGGGATCGTCCACTTTCGATGCAGGTGTTCCCCGACGGGATCGACGGAAAGTCCTTCTGGCGCAAGGATAAACCGACGCATGCCCCGGAATGGATCGAGTCCTGGACGTATCACGGAGAGAAGACGAAGACCTACATCGTCGTCAACGAGGTGGCCACGCTCGCGTGGGTCGCCAATGCCGGTGTCATCGATCTGCATCCGTGGCACTCGCGCATCGACGCGCCCGAGGATCCGGATTGGGCGGTGTTCGACCTCGATCCCTTCGAGCCGGCGACATTCCAGGATGTCATCGATATCGCCAAGCTGGTCAAGGCCGCGCTCGACCACTACGGCATGCACGGTGTCGTGAAGACGAGCGGACAGACGGGACTCCAGATCTACGTGCCGATCCGTCGCGGCCCCGACTATGCGGCGGTGCGTCACTGGGTGGAGGAGGTTGGCCGGGCCATCGACCAGGCAGCACCTGGACGGGTGAGCTGGGAGTGGGCAGTCGCGAAGCGGACCGGCAGGATCCGGATCGACTACACGCAGAACATCATCAACAAGACGCTGGCGGCCCCGTACTCATTACGTCCCGCACCCGGCGCTCCAGTGTCGACGCCGCTCGCGTGGGACGAGCTCGATGACCCTGAGCTTCGCCCTGACCGCTGGAACATCGCAACCATCGCCCAGCGCGTCGCCGAGAAGGGGGATCTCTTCGCGCCAGCACTGCAGGCCGACCAGGACCTCCCCAAGGTCCCCTGACGAGCGTGCGCGGCGGATTGCGGGTACCCTGCGTCGCGATGCGACGCACGCTCGTTCCGGCCTTCGTGCTCGCGTCCGCGGGTGTCCTTGCCGCATGCGGCTCGTCGTCACCGTCATCGACGGTCATCGAGCCGACTCCCTTCCAGGTGAGCCCGACGCCGGTCATCACCGCGCCCGCCGAGCCGACACCCACCGCAACGTCCACAGCCTCGGCGACGCCGTCGGGTCCGTGCACACCCGGACAGTTCGAGATCGCCATCCTCGACACGCAGGGCGCTGCGGGCACCATCTACGCGACCTTCGAGATTCGCAACGCCTCGACCACGGACTGCACCGAGGACGGCTACGCGAAGCTGCAGATGCTCAGGTCTGGTGGCGGGCTCCTCAACACCGCGTGGAGCAACGACAACTCTTTGGCCTCGCCGAGCCCGACCGACCTCCCCCCGGGCACGGCACCGCTTGGTGCATCCGCCGCGACGGGCCACGGGTATTTCCTTGTCTCGTGGACCGATGCCACATGCTCCGCCGGCCAGGCCGAGCAGCCGAAGTCCTGGCAGGTGACGCTCCCGACATCGCACTTCCAGACCGACGTTCGCGACATCGACTCGAGCATGATCTGCTCGGGCGCCATCAAGGTGGGCCCGATCAAGCCGGCGCCCTACCCCTGATCAACGCGGAGATCCCCGCTTCCCAATAGAATTCGGGCCATGGCAGTGCTGCTGCTCAACGCCTCGCTGCAGCCGCTCAACGTGATCAGTCACCGGCGGCTGGTGGTTCTCCTGACCAAGGAGCGGGTGGCGTTTGTGGATGAGGCTGCCGAGCACGCTGCTGCGAAGGCACTCGCCGGGCGGCGCCTGCCGGAAGGTGTGGTCATCGTCCGGTTGCTCCGCACCATCCACGTCCCGCGCCGGCTGCTCCGCCCCAACCGTCGCAACCTCCTGCTTCGCGACGATCACACCTGCCAGTACTGCGGTCGCCTCGGCACCGCCACGGAGCTGACCGTCGACCACGTCATCCCCGTGTCCCGCGGCGGCGCGCCGGACCGCTGGGAGAACGTGGTGATCGCGTGCAGGAAATGCAACTGGCGCAAGGCGAATCACCGTCCGGAAGAGGTCGGTCTCACGCTCCGGCGCAAACCGGTGCCGTTGACACAGGAGTACGCGCACATCATCTTTCTGCGCTACCCGGAGCTCAAAGAGGCGTACGACAGGCTGCTCGCCGCGGCCTGAACCACCTGCGTTGCAACCGCGCCGATGCGGCGCGTGCACACTGATCCCACGCCCCTATACTCGAAGGTCCAATGCCTCGATCCATGTGGCGGGGCGCCATCAGCTTTGGCATGGTGGCGATTCCCGTGCGGCTGTACCTGGCGACCGAATCGAAAAGTGTTTCGTTCCGGCTGCTCTGTCCGAACGACCGCACGCCCGTGCGCAACAAGCGCTGGTGCCCTGAAGAGGACCGCGAGATCGGCTGGAGCGAGGCACTGCGCGGCTACGAGGTCGGCAAGGACGAGTACGTGATCGTGACCGACGCGGATCTCGACGACATCCCCTTGACAACGACGCACACGATCGAGATCGTCGAGTTCTGCCCGGACGCGGAGATCGAAGCGGGGGTCTACCTGAAGAGCTCGTACTACCTGGAGCCGGAGGCCGTCGGCGTCAAGCCGTATGCACTGCTCCGCGAGGCGCTGGAGAAGACCGGCACCGTCGCGATCGGCAAGATCGCGCTGCGCGATCGCGAGCACCTCTGCCGCCTGGCGCTCCACGAGCAGGGCCTGATCCTCAACACGTTGCACTGGCCCGATGAGATTCGCTCAACGGCCGAGCTGGCCATCCCCGAGCAGAGCCCGAGCGTCCCCAAGAAGGAGCTCGACATGGCGGTGATGCTCGTCGAGAACATGAGCGCCCACTTCGATCCGGCGCGCTACCACGACGATTACCGCGAGGCCCTGATCCAGGTTGTCGAGTCCAAGCTGACCAACCAGCCGATCGAGCGGCCCCAAGTCCAGGAGACCGGCAAGGTCACCGACCTCATGGCCGCGCTGAAGGCATCGGTCGAAGCCGCGAAATCACGACGAGGCGAGGCTGCGGAGGCTGATGAGTCCGGTTCGGAAGAGGCCGAACCGGCTCGCCGGCGCCGGGCGTCCTGAGGCATCGCGAAGTCGCGCGTGGCTGGTAGAGCAAGCCTGTCTCGTGCCGCCCTGGCGGCATTCGGCGACCCGTTGCCGTTTCGCTCGCCGACTCCGCCACAGCTCCCCGGGTACATCCCGATCGAGACGGCGGTCCCGTGCGCCGAGCCCTTCGACGATCGCGACTGGCTGTTCAGCGTCGACTGGGACGGCGCCAGAGCCTTGCTCTTCCTCGACCCCGGCGGGAGCGTTCGCATCCAGGGGGAGATGGTCGCCGACCTTGCGCGACGCTTCCCGGACGTCTCAGCTACCGCGGCGATGAAGGGCTGCCGGGGCGCGGTGCTCGATGGGGTCATCGCGGTCCTGGACCGGGAGGGACGCCCCGACCTGGCGGGCTTCGGCCGGCGACTGGCCGCCGGGCCCGCGGCCGCAGCCGAACTCCCTGCGGTGTACCTGTGTTTCGACGTCCTGCACCTGGACGGCCGGTCCACGCTCGGCTGGTCCCTGGATCGCCGGCTCGACGCTCTCAGTGAGCTGACCGGTCAGAGCGATGTCATTCAGGTGCCGGACCATGTGCGTGGTCGCGGAGAGGCGCTTGCCGCAGCTGCCAACGGCAGAGGGCTCGTGGCTCTGCTCGCCAGGCGAGCGAATGCGCCCTACCGGCCAGGGGTCGCATCGCCCGATCGGCTCCGTATCGCGCTGTCGAACCAGACCACCTGCGTCATCGCCGGCCTCGTCCCCCAGCGGGGCGGCGGTACTCGTCTGATCCTCGGCGAGCACGTCGCCGGCCGCCTCACCTTCGCCGGTCACGTCGATGGACCCCGCGATCGGCTCGTCGCCGGCTGGTTGGCGCAGCAGGCGGCCGACCTCCGGGTCAGCAGCCCGGTGCTCGACGGTGTGCAGCCGTTCAAAGCCACCTGGCTCCGGCCAGCCCTCACCGCGACCGTCAAGCACCACGGCCGGAGCGCCGGTGGTGCGCTCGTGCGACCAACCCTCCTCGCTGTCCGCGACGACGTCGATCCGCGCTGGTGCGTCCAGCGCCCGCCCGTCGACGGGCCTGTCGACCTTCACGCCGGGACGCGATTCTCGCCGACGCTGCTCATGCCACTCCCGCTCGGCGACACGGTCGCGCTGCATCGGTCCGGTCGATGACGGCCGCGGTGCTGATGTGCCGGCCCGACTACTTCGGCATCGAGTACGAGATCAACCCCTGGATGCACGTCGCGGTGAAGGTCGACCATGCGCTTGCCGAGGAGCAGTGGAACGCGCTCTACCGGAAGTACGCCGACCTCGGCATCAGGGTCGAGCTGGCAGCCCCCGTCTCGGGGCTCCCCGACATGGTCTTCACCGCCAATGCAGCGGTGCTCTGGGACGACCGCGCCGTCCTGAGCAACTTCCACCACGCCGAGCGGCAGGGCGAAGAAGCGCATTGGCGCGCGGAGCTGGAGCGACTCGGCTTCGACGTCCATGAGCTTCCCCGTTCCCTGTCGTTCGAGGGCGCCGGCGACGCCCTCTTCGTCGGCGACCGGCTCTTCTGTGGCTACGGATTTCGCACGGACCGCGAATCCCACCATCCCGTCGCGCGCATCCTCGAAGTTGACGTCGTGTCGCTGGAGCTGATCGACCCGCGCTTCTACCACCTGGATACCTGCTTCTGCCCGCTCGACGCCACCAACGTCCTGGCGGCGCCGGATGCGTTCGCTCCAGAGTCGCTGCGCTTGATTCGCGAACTGGTGCCGAACCTGATCGAGGTCCCCGCCGACGTGGCCGCCGGCTTTGCCTGCAACGCGATGCCGCTGGGACAACACCTGCTCTCGTCCCTGACGATCTCGCAGATGGACGACCCGCTCAAGGCCGCCGGCTACACCCCGATCCCGCTTCCCATGGGCGAGTTCCTCAAGGCGGGTGGCGGCGTGCGATGCCTCTCGCTGCCGCTTGGCGACGGAGAGCGTGGGCCGGTTCGTGATGCCGAGCAACACCCAGGGTAGATCCACGAACCTCTGAGCCTTTTCCCAGAATTCCACGCCAAGATGGTCCCGTGACCACAGAAAGCGCGGGTGAGCCGAGTCGAGTCCTCGTCGTCGACGACGAGCGCGCCATCACCGACCTGGTGGCGATGGCGCTCAAGTACGAGGGCTTTGCGGTCCAGACCGCCGCCACCGCAAAGCAGGCGCGCCACGCCGTGATGGACTTCCGGCCCGACCTGATGATCCTCGACGTGGGCCTGCCGGACGACGACGGCTTCACGCTCGTCCAACGCCTGATCAGCGACGGCATCAAGGTCCCGGTGATCTTTCTCACCGCCCGCGACGCCACCGAGGAGAAGGTCCACGGACTCACCATCGGCGGCGACGACTACGTCACCAAGCCATTCAGCATCGAGGAGCTGGTCGCGCGCATCCGGGTCGTGCTCCGCCGCCACAACCCTGACGGTGCCGCTGCCAACGGCAAGCTCGTGCTGCACGACCTCGAGCTCGACGACGAGACGCACGAGGTCTTCCGCGCCGGCGAACCGGTGGAGCTCACGCGCACCGAGTTCCGCCTGCTGCGCTACCTGATGATGAACACCGGACGCGTGCTGTCGCGCACGCAGATACTCGACCACGTCTGGGATTACGACTTCGGTGGAGACGCCAGCGTCCTGGAAACCTACATCAGCTACCTCCGCCGCAAGGTCGATCAGGTCGAGCCGTCACTCATCCACACGGTTCGCGGAATCGGATACGTCATGCGCGTGCCGCGGACCACATCGGCTCACGTCTGATCACGTGCCGGCCATGTGTCCAGGTCCATAGATGTCCCTCAGGCTCCGGCTGCTCCTGACCCTGGCGCCGCTGTTCATCCTGGGACTGGCTGCCGCCGACTTCGGGACATATGTGGCGCTGCAGAGCTCACTGCTTCAGAACGTCGACAGTCAACTCGTCGCCATCCAGCCAGGTGTGCAGAACGAACTTCAGCATATCGGCGAGCCTGGAGGCAATGGAGGTGGTCCGTTCGGCGGTGGCGGCTCCTCTCAGGAATATGCGTTTCCTCCAGGAACCTACGGCTACATCGTCGACTCGACGGGTCTCCACGGCGGTGTGCTCTTCGGTTCGAGCGTGTACGCGTCGTCGTCCGGGCCTGTCCTTCCGTCAGGGATCGCAGGCGATTCCGGCAAGAAGATCACCGTCGGCGGTACGGGTCCGGACGACTCGTATCGCGCCTACGTGACCTCCATGGGCAACGGCTCGGTGGTGGTGACTGCCGTGCCCGTGGACGGTGTCGACAGCACGTTGCGCACACTGCTGCTCTTCGAGATATCCATCAGCAGCGGCATCACGATCATCGTGTTGGTCGTTGTCTGGTTGCTCGTGCGCCGCGGCATGCGCCCGCTCGAACGCATGGGCGCAACCGCACGTTCCATTGCAGCGGGAAACCTCGGTAAGCGCGTCTCGCCCTCCAACGAACGCACCGAGGTTGGCCAGCTCGGCCTCGCCTTGAACGGCATGTTGAGCCAGATCGAGCGAGCCTTCGCGGCGCGCGATGTGACCGAGGAGAAGTTGCGCCATTTCGTTTCTGATGCCTCGCACGAGCTGCGCACGCCGCTGACATCGATGCGCGGGTATGCGGAGCTGCTGCAACGCAATCCGGACATGTCACGCGAGGACGTCCAGCTCGCCATCCGGCGCATCGAGGACGAGACCCGTCGCATGGGTGTGCTCGTCGACGACCTGCTGCTCCTGGCGCGCCTCGACCAGGGCCGTCCGCTTGACCGCGCCCCGGTCGATCTCACGTCAATGGTCAACGATGCCGTGAGTGACGCCCGCGCGGCGGATCCCGGACGCTCGGTGACCGCGCAGATCGCAGAGCCAGTCACGGTTACCGGCGACGACCTGCGCCTGCGTCAGGCGGTCGCCAACCTGGTGCGCAACGCGCTGGTGCACACGCCGTCGGGCACCCCAGTCGAGGTGTCGCTGCTGGCGCAGAACGGACACGCCGAGATTGACGTGGTCGATCACGGTCCTGGCGTACCGGCAGAGCAGCGTCAGCGCATCTTCGAGCGATTCCACCGCGCCGACCCCACGCGGAGTCGCGACCAGGGGGGCAGCGGGCTGGGCCTCAGCATCGCGACTGCTGTCGTCACGGCGCACGGCGGCCGGATCAGCGTCACCGACACGCCAGGTGGCGGCGCGACGTTCCGCATCGAGCTGCCGGCGACTTGAGAGAAGACCGATGAATGACCAGGTGCTGTGGTACACCACGCGGGGCGCCGGCGCTGTGAGCCTCGTGCTCCTCAGCGCCGTCGTGGTGCTCGGGTTGCTCGCCCGCGTGCGCTTCGAAACGAAGGCGTGGCCGCGGTTCCTCAGCGCCGCCGTGCACGGCGATCTCGCGCTGATGACGCTCGTCTTTCTGCTGCTTCACATCGTCACTGCGGTTGTCGACCCGTTCACGCATCTCGGATTGGTCGCCGCTGTCGTGCCCTTCGGCTCCTACTACCGGACGGTGTGGCTCGGTCTCGGGACGATTGCGTTCGAGCTGCTCATCGCGATCGTGGTGACGAGCCTGCTCCGGCGCTTCATCGGCGCTCGCGTGTGGCGTGGCATCCACTGGCTCGCATATGCGAGCTGGCCGATCGCCGTGATCCACGGCGTCGGCACAGGCACCGACCGGACGGCACTCTGGATGCTGGTGATCGATGTCGTCTGCGTCGCGGCCGTCGCGGTGGCGCTCGTCTGGCGCGTGGTCGCGGCTCCGCCGGACCCGCTCGCGGACGAACGTCGCGTGGCAGCAGAGCGTGCATCGTTTGGGACGGGGCGATGAGCATCGCGCTTCTCGCCGGCCCTCCCGCCACGCAGGGGATGGAACGGTTTTCCGCTCACCAGCAACGCCTTGGCGAGCTACCGACCGCATCGCATCTCATCGATTCCATCGAGCAAAGCACCTTGCGCGGCAAAGGCGGCGCGGCGTTCCCCGTTGCCACCAAGTGGCGATCGGTTGCCTCGCAGCGGTCGGGGACGCCGATCGTCCTTGCCAACGGCGGAGAGGGAGAGCCGCTGTCGCGAAAGGACCGGATGCTGATGGAGCAGCGACCCCACCTCGTCATCGACGGTGCGATGCTGGCTGCAGCCGCAATCGGCGCCGACGACGTCGTGCTGTACGTGGGCGCCGAGCATACTGCTGCCATCCAGGCAATGCAGCGAGCGATTTCCGAGCGACCTTCCACCACACGTTCAAAGCTGCGTCTGGTGAGCGCGCCGGTTCGCTATGTCTCCGGAGAAGAGACGGCGGCAGTGCACTTCGTCAACGACGGGGTCGCGCTTCCCACGTCCATTCCACCGCGTCCATTCGAGCGCGGAGTGGATGGCCGTCCGACCCTGGTGCAGAACGTGGAGACGCTCGCACATGTCGCGCTGATTGCGCGGTTCGGCGACGAGTGGTATCGCTCGCTCGGTGTCGGAACGGCGTCGGGAACAACGCTGGTCACCGTCGGCGGCGCGGTGCCCCAGACCGTGCTCATCGAGATTCCGCAGGGGATGATGCTCGCTGATGCTGTGAACGCCGCGGGCGGGATCACGTCGAACAGCGACGCGGTGCTCCTCGGCGGATACTTCGGCAGCTGGGTCGAATCCGGCACGGCCTGGGGTCTGTCGCTCGACCCCGATGCGCTGCGTCAGCTGGGCCTTTCCCTCGGCTGCGGTGTCATCGCGGTGCTTCCATCCGGTCGATGCGGGGTCATCGAGACCGCGCGAATCCTGGCGTACCTCGCGCACGAAAGTGCCCGCCAGTGCGGCCCGTGCACCTTCGGCCTGCGCGCCATCTCCGCATCGGCAGGCCGCGTCGCAGGCCTGGCATCAACACCCGGCGACCTCGAGCACATTCAGCGCTGGGCCGGACTGCTCGCCGGGCGCGGCGCGTGCCACCATCCCGACGGCGCCGCCGGCCTGCTCGCATCCGCGCTACGCGTCTTCGCCGGAGAATTCCTCCGGCACCACAACGATCGGCGTTGCAGCATCGTTCATGCAGCCGCGGTAGCGTCATGAGCGATCGTGTCACGCTCGGGATCGATCGCATCAAGTGCGACGGCCACGGCGTGTGCGCCGACCTTGTCCCCGAGCTCATCGAGCTCGACGACTGGGGCTACCCGATCATCCGTGCCGGTGCGATTCCGCAATCCGTCCTTCCGCATGCGCGCCGAGCAGTGTCGGGTTGTCCGACGCTCGCCCTGCGACTCCAAGCGCTCGCCGTTCGTCGCTGACCAGCGCGACTGGCGAAGCTGTGGTCGGAGGCCGTTCTCGAGTAACGAGTCCAGCGTGGAGGGCGAGTGGAGAGGTCGTGCGCTGCGGCGGGTCGCGGTCGGGACGCCTTCGCCGTCCCGCCGCTCGCTCTCGCCCGGGGGGTAGCCCGGGCTGCGAGACGTCCCGCCTCCGCGCACGACCTCCCCGCTCGCCCTCCTAGTCCGCCAGTTGCGCATGCCCGCCGCGCCACTGTCGCGCCTGTCGCTAGCTGTGCTTTAGGACTAGGTCGAACTCCATCGTGGCGGTGCTGTCGACGGTGACGAAGCCATCGACGTTTGGGGCCTGCATATTGAATTCGCCCCAGGGGAATGTGATCGACCCGACCACTTCTATGTCCGGGCCTGTCAGGCGTGCTTTCGTTGGAATCGTCACGGTCTTGGTCGTCCCGTGAATCGTCAGCGCGCCATGCAGTGACACCGTTATCTCGGCGCCGGACGTTGCAGTCGCGGGCAACGCCACGGGTGTCGAGAGGACGAACTTCGCTTGAGGGAACTGGGCGCTCTCGAGACCGAGGCTCTGGATGTGGCTGTCGCGCATCGCCTGATCGCTGGTCAGCGATTCAACATTAACGGTGAATGACGCGGCGCTCACGGTGAGTGCCGATCCCGATCCGATGATGGTGGCGCTTCCGGTGATCTGCGATGTGCGGCCGACGGCGTCACTGGGTGCAGAGAGAAACGCCAGACGTTCGCGGACGCGGTAGCCCGCAACCGATTTTGAGGCGACCGTCCAGTTGCCCGGAATCTCAGTGGAGCTCAGCGCCGGCGAGCCGGTCGTCGCGGCCGGCGATGTCAGCGCGAGCGGTGCGGGCGCCGAGTGGCTGAATAGCACGAAGTAGATGAACAGCACGCCCGCGGCACCTGCGGCCACCACAACTGCCAGTACGCTGAGCAGCCAGGCCCGTGCGCTGCGCGGATGTGGAAACGACCGGCGTTGAGGGTTCGGCATCAGGTCTCCTTGTCACGGGACTCTAGATGGCGCCACTCAGAGGTCTGCGTGAGAACCCTGGGAGTCCGCTCAGAGATCGCCGTGCGTTCACAGCCGCTTCCCAGCGTGCTCCCGGTTGATGTCAAGGACCGTCCGCCACGCTGAATCCCATGAACGACCAGCGTGTCACCGCCGCTCCAGTCCTGGACATCGCGATCCCCGTGTACAACGAGGAGCGAGCCCTCGAGCAGAGTGTCCGCACGCTGCATGCGTACGTTCATGCCGAGATTCCCTTTGCAACGCGGCTCACGATCGTCGACAACGCGAGCGAGGATGCAACCCGGCTGATCGGCATGCGCCTCGCGGCCCAACTCGATGGCGTTCGTTTCATGCACCTCGCCGAGAAGGGACGTGGCGGCGCGCTGCGCGCCGCGTGGATGGCGAGTGACGCTCCCATTCTCGCGTACATGGATATCGATCTCTCCACCTCAATCGGCGCACTCGGTGCGCTGATCGCACCGCTCCTTTCCGGAAGGAGCGATATCAGCATCGGAAGCAGGCTGACCCGTGGTGCTCTCGTCACAAGGAGTCTCCAACGTGAGTTCATCTCGCGTGCGTACAACCTTCTCCTGCATGCAGTGCTGCACACGCAGTTTCGCGATGCGCAGTGTGGGTTCAAGGCCATACGCGCCCAGGTTGCGCGCGAGCTGCTGCCCGCTGTTCGTGATCAGGGATGGTTCTTCGACACCGAACTGTTGGTTGTGGCCCAGCGTGCCGGCGCGCGTATTCACGAGCTTCCGGTCGAGTGGGTCGAAGACCCCGATTCTCGAGTGAATGTTCCGCGGACTGTGCTCACAGATCTGCGCGGTGTGCTTCGTATGCTCCGCAACACCCGTCCCACTGACGCCGCGCTGCGGCCTGGCAACGTCCAGACCCAGGAGGTGCGCTGATGCCGGCGCCAAAGCGTCGCATCACGGTGGTGGAGCGCGATCGCGCGCTGCGACTCCGCAAAAAGCTCACCGCCTCTTTCGGAGTCGCGGGATCCGCAGCCGTCGCGCTGCTTGCGGTTGCCGCCTATCACAACGACGCCGGAACGTCGACGACGAGCACTGCGTCGACATCATCGGTGGCGTCGTCCACGACGACCACCACCGCCACTCCGTCCGCTTCCGCCTCTTCGTCCACGAGCAGCGGGTCGTCCTCGCTCTCCACGGGATCCGCGAGCGCCGGAAGCGCATCGTCGGCGAGTACTGTCAGCGGCGCCTCATGACCCTGGTCGCGCATCGAAGCACCGCTCTTGGGACATCGATGCACGTCGTGGTCACCGATCCCGACAGCCTCGGCGCCGCCACGAAAGCGGTGATGGCTGTTGTCGCCGCCATCGACATGGCGTGCAGCCGCTTTCGCGACGACAGCGAGTTGAGCCGGCTCATGGCCGGCGATGGACGGCACGAAGGCATCGTGTCGCCACTGCTGGCGGAGGCGCTCGCCACCGCGCGTCGGGCCGCAGAGCTCACCAACGGCGCCGTCGACCCCACCGTCGGCGCCGCGGTCCGCGCCGCCGGGTACGACATCGACTTCGATGCCGTTCCCGCCGCCGGGGCGCCTTTGCAACTCTCGGTATCACCGATCCCGGGATGGCGGCACATCCACCTGTTTCCCGGCACCCGGCGCGTCGAGGTCGACGCCGGCGTGGAGGTCGACCTCGGCGCCACCGCCAAGGCCCTCGCCGCCGATCTCGCGGCGCGAGCGGCCCTCGAAACGGTGCGGAGCGGCGGTGTCCTGGTCAGCCTCGGCGGCGATGTCTCGGTTGCCGGAGAGCCACCCGAGGACGGCTGGAATATTCAGATCGCCGAGGACAGCCGTGCCGCGATCACGCCGGACGGCGAGACCATCTCCATCCGCGCGGGCGGGGTCGCGACGTCGAGCACAACCGTCCGCCGCTGGCGCCGCGGAAGCGTTGAGCTCCATCACATCATCGACCCGGCGACAGGACTGCCCACCGACGGGCCCTGGCGAACTGTCAGTGTCGTTGCGGGCACCTGTGTCGACGCCAACATCGCCGCCACCGCCGCGATCGTCCGAGGTGCCGGTGCGGCTGCCTGGCTTGCTGAATCCGGGCTGCCCGCACGACTGGTCGATCGGAACGGGAGTGTGACTCGCGTTGGCGGCTGGCCCGCGCCGAACGCTCAGACGTCCTGAGCGATCAGCTCCTGGACCTGGCCCTGGTAGCGACGCGTGTCGTCGTAGAGACCATGGCTGGCAACGCTTGCATCGCCCTGGTAATACCCGGCGAGGGTTGCCGGGACATCGGCGTCGTGCTTGGTCATCAGGTGGCGTAGGAGCATCGCTCCGGCGACGACGTTGTCCTGAGCGCGCCAGATGTCGAGATGGGTTCCGGCAAGGTGGCGCGAGACCCACTCTCCCGTGAAGGGCTCGATCTGCATGACCCCGACTGCGCCGGTGGCCGAAACCCGCTCCTGGCGCCACTCGGACTCCGCCCAGGCCACACCGCGCAGCAGGCGCGCATCCACGCTGACATCGGCGGCGACGAAGCTCACCAACGCGTTCATCCGTGTAAGGCGGCCGGGCACGACAAGCTCGTCGCCCTCCGCGATCGGCGCGTTGACGCCGATCCCGTTGGTGCGCGCAAGCGCGGTGGGGTCGACCCCGAAGCGCCGCGCTACCTCGAAGACGCCCTCGGCCTTGCCGACTCGGTACGTCTCGGAGTCATGCGCGCCGCGCGCATACGCGGGCAGGGTGAGTGAGACGTCGGGAATCTGCAGCATCTGGCCTACCCGGATCAGCTCTGGAGCCGCCATCCGGTTCGCGTCAAGCAGCGCTGCGACCGTGGTGCCATGGCGAACCGCGATATCCGATGCGGTGTCGCCCGGTCGCACCACATACGAGCTCGCAAAGATGGCGGTTGGGATGGTCGCGACGGCGGTGGCGCCGAGCGCGGCAGCGGCAAGACGAGACCTTGTCGGCATGGGTTCCTCGTGGAGTGGGACGTTGAGAGAGACTGGGAACCGGCCGCCCGCTGGCGGCGAACGCAGCGTAGGCACAGTAGATCGCTTGCGTCAAGCGATCCCGGTCGCCGTAACGGTTTCGTCACAACGGAGTCGCCGCTGTGTGAACTGTCATCGAGCCGGCCCGAGTGCTACGCTGCGATCGAAAGCCATGCGACTCCCGAGCCTGCCGCGCACCTCGTTGCCGACCACTTTCCTGGCCGCGTCCTGCGGCGCGGGCCTTGGGATCATCACCTTCGTTCTCTGCGCCTGGTTGCATGCGGCTGGCGCGACCGCGGCGGCAGCAATGCTCGCCGAAGCGGCCCTGCTCATCGCCCTGGCGTGCGTTGCGGCTTTCGCGCTGTTCGACGGCAACACCAAGTTGCGTGGCGCACGGGTGCCGATCAACCGTGCACTTCCCCCTGCCTGGTGGCCCCGCGACCCCGACTCGGTGTCGCTGCTGGCTGCGTGCGTCGGCGGCCCGCTGGTCATCGGCGCCGGAGCGGCGGTCCTCCTCTTCCGCTGAACTCTTGCGCTGACCCCTTGCGCTGACTTTTCGCCTGATCTCTTGGGCTGAGTTCTTGCAACGACCATCGGACGGCGTTTCAGTCGCCGGTCAGTTGGGCGATCCCCCAGCGGGCAGCTTCACGCACCACGTCGTCCGGATCGCTTGATGCGCTGTGTCGCAACGCCGGCAGCGCCGCCTGATTCCCGGCATTTCCGAGGGCGATCGCGCAGTTGCGCGCCAGCCCGGCGCGTCCGGTTCGCGAAACCGCGGTCCCTCGAAAACGGGCGGTGAACTCGGCGTCGGTGAGCTCGAGGCATTCCACAAGGTCCGGATGCGGCACCGGACCGCTCACCGTGCTCGCGTCCCCTCGGGCGAGCGGTGGCGGGGCCAGCCGATGGTTGATCGGGCAGGCCTCCTGGCAGAGGTCGCAACCGAACACCCAGGTGCCCATCAACGGCCGCAGCTCGTTCGGGATCGAGCCCCGATGCTCGATGGTCAAGTACGAGATGCAGCGCCGCGAGTCGATCACACCCGGCGCGACGATCGCACCGGTCGGACAGGACGGAATACATGCGAAGCAACTGCCGCACCCTCGCCTCGAGGGTGCGTCGACCGGCAGCGCTACCGAAACTGCGATTGATGCGAGGAGCACGTACGAGCCCGCCGCCAGGGTGATGACCGACGCGTGCTTGCCCGCAAATCCGATACCCGCCCGCTCGGCAATCGCACGGTCCAGCGCCCATCCATGGTCAACAAACCGCTTCGCTCGCACCGCCTCGACTCGCGCCTTCAACCAGTGCACCAACGCGTCACAGCGCTGCCCGAGGAGGTCGTGGTAATCGACGGCATGGCCGCCGTCTTCCGTGCACACATATGCCGAAAAGCGGCCTCGGATGGTCGCCTCGCCGTCGCCGGCCGGGTGTTCCAGCTGTGCGGGCTGATACGGCCAGGCCAGCGCGATGATCGACCGCGCCCACGGGTAGCGACCACCAATGTCGGCCGACGCCTCCACGCGGTCGCGCGTGTACCAGTCCATGCCGTCCATGCGGCCGGCGTCGATCGCAGCGAGTGCCCGGGTGCGCGCCTCGGTGAACGGACGCACCGACGTGACCCCGCATGCGGCGAAGCCGAGGCGGCGCGCCTCATCACCCAACTCCGTCCTGAGTCTCGCCGGATCCATCGTCGCGCAACCTCCTTCGGCGATGGTCGCACGGGCCACACACCGTACGATCGAGGCATGGAAGTCACGGTGAGCGGCGCTCGTCTGCCACGCCTGCTCTGCATCATGGGATCCGGGGAGACCACCCCGACGATGGTGTCCGTGCACGCCGATCTGCTCTCACGTCTCGGACCGCGTCCGGTACCCGCCGTCCTCCTGGACACGCCCTTCGGGTTCCAGGAGAACGCCGCTGACATCAGCGAGCGGACCGTCGCCTACTTCCGCGACCGCGTCGGATTTCCCATCAGCGTGGCGACGTTTCGGAATCGCGAGCAGGCGTCGCCGCTCGAATACGAGACGATGCTGGCTCGCGTCGCCGAAGCGCGGTACGTGTTCGCGGGGCCGGGCAGCCCGAGCTACGCACTCCGCCAGTGGCTGGGCACCGCCGTTCCGGACCTGCTCGCCGCCAAGCTGCGCGACGGCGGGTGCGTCACGCTCGCCAGCGCGGCGGCCGTGGGGCTCGGCGTCTTCTCGCTCCCGGTCTACGAGGTGTACAAGGTGGGCGAGGAGCCGCGCTGGCTCGACGGTCTCGATCTGCTCAGCGTCACCGGACTGCGCGCCGCGGTGGTCCCGCACTACAACAATGCCGAGGGCGGGACGCACGACACGCGGTACTGCTATATGGGCGAGCGCCGCCTGCGGATGCTCGAGGGCCTCCTCCCGGACGGCATCGACATCCTGGGCGTCGACGAGCACACCGCGGCCATCTTCGACATCGACGCCGCGACGGTGACGATCCGCGGGCGAGGGGGGCTGACCTGGCGTCGCAGGGGCGTGTCGCAGCGATTCGAGAGCGGCGTCACCATGCCGGTCAGCGACCTTGGCGCTGACCTGGTCCCAGCCGCTGCCGAGCCGGCCGGCAGCGCCGATGCAGGCCTCCAGGATGCATTGCCTGCAGCGGGCGTTTCGCCCTTTCTCGAAGAGGTCACCCGCCACTCCGGTGCCGCCGATACTGCGTTCGCATCGCGCGACGTCGACGGGGCGGTGGGGGCGCTTCTGGCCATCGACTCGCAGATCCACGAGTGGTCGGCGGATACCCTCGACTCGGACGAGCAGGAACGGGCGCGCGAGACGCTGCGGCGCTACGTGGTGCGCCTCGGCGACCTCGCCCGCAACGGCGCCGCCGACCCGCGCGATCTGATCGGGCCCGTCGTCGACCGCATTCTCAGGCTGCGGGTCGAGATGCGCGGCGCGGGAGAGTACGCACTCGCCGACAAGCTGCGCGATGCCTTGGTGGACGCGGGCATCGAGGTGCACGACACCCCGGCCGGGTCCACGTGGGACCTCGCGGCCGCGCCGGTGAGCTGACCGGACCGGTCAGGCGGTTGCCTCACCTCTGGCTTCTGGATCGAGCGCCATCTCGCGTGGGCGGCCGAGCCAGTATCCCTGGCCGGCGGTGACGCCGAGCGCCGCCAGGCGGTCGGCCGTCTCCTCGTCCTCGATGCCTTCAGCGATGACCGTGGACCCCGAACTGCGCGCATACGCAACGGTGGCTTCGATGACCGCACGGGGACCGCGTTCGACGCAGCCCTGCGTGATGCTCTTGGCAACCTTGACGAATTCCGGGACGGCGGCCGCGAGCAGCTCCAGCGTGGAGTGCCCTTCGCCGATGTCATCGAGCGCGAACTGGAAGCCGTGCTCCCGATAGCTGGCGAGGACCAAGCGGAGGCGCTGCTGGTCCGCGATCGACTCGCGCTCGGTGATCTCGAGGACGATCGTCTCGGGGTCGCGCTCCGCCCAGCGCGCGAGCAGGAGCATGTGGTCGACCGGGTGGAGCGGGTCGAGCAGCATCGCTGCCGAGACGTTGAGGAACAACGGATCGCTGTCCGGCAACCCGGACGCGGCCGCCATGGCGATGCGCCGGCAGATCCAGTCGATCTCCTTGGTGACGCCGCGACGGTGCGCAAGCGCGAACACGTCCTCGACGCCGTCAACGGGATCGCGGAGACCGGGAACGCGCGCCAGCGCCTCCCATCCGATCGCGCGGTGATCGCTGAGCAGCACGATCGGCTGGAACATCGCCTGGATCACACGCCGTTTGCTGAGGATCGCGTCCAGCATTTCGCCGGCATCGCCGCCACCACCACCCACGAGGCTCGGAAGGGACCGGTCTCCGGCGATCACGACGCGATCGCGACCGTCCTTCTTGGCCTTCGACAGGGCTTCATCGGCCGCCAGCCAGAGCGCATGCACGCCACCGCCACCCGCCGAAACTCCGGCACTGATGCGGGCCTTGCCGTGCGGCAGCGCGACTCCATGGAGCGAGACGCGCATGCGCTCGGCGATCGCCACCGCCTCGGCTTCGGTCGTTGCGTCCATGATTGACACGAACTCGTCACCGCCAATGCGGAGCAACTGATCGCCGGCACGGAGCTGCGCGCGCAGCGTTCGGGCAACTTCGATCAACAGCATGTCACCGGCCTCGTGGCCGAACTCGTCATTGATGGGCTTGAGGTGGTCCACGTCGATCGCGATGACCGCGGTCGCCCCGGTCAGCTCGCCAAGCCGCTCCTCGAACGCTCGCCGGTTGCCCACCTTGGTCAGCGGGTCGGTGGTTGCGTGCAGCGCCTTCTCCTCGAAGAGGCCGGCCCGCGCGACAGCGACAGCGGCTTCGTCGGCGATCGCCTGGACCACGGTGAGGTCGTCGAAATCCCACGCCCCGCGGCGCGCGTGCGAGATGAGGACGAGCACGCCGATCACGCGTCCGCCGGCAGCCCGCAGCGGTGCAGCGACAACGCTCCTCGAGCGCCGCCCGCCACCGAGACTCTCGAGCTCGTCGAGACTCGAATGCGGCATCGACGCGTACGCCTGCTTGATATCGCGAGGAGTCCGCAGCAGGCACGCCTCGCCCGAGGAGTACACGCGGCCGATGACCCCGTCTCCCGGCGCCATGGTCACCCTGGGTCCACTCGCGGGAGAGACTCCGGCGGGTCCGAGGATCAGCGGCAGCGTCGCGAGTCCACCGGAGTCAGCCTCGAAGAGGAGCACCCGTCCCCAGCTCGCGTCCGGGTAGGTCTCGTGGCAGCCGCCGAGCACGGCAGCTGCGACCTCGCGCGAGTCAGTTGTCAGGCCGAGCCGGCGCGCCACGTCGGCTACGGCTCGCAACCTGCGCGTCTGCGCCTGGTAGTGGCGGTCGGTCAGCGACCAGTTGGAATACGCAAGCACGACGACGCCGACAACCAGGGCATCGATCTGGATCAGCTCATTGACACCGTAGACCGGGATCAGCCCAGCCCACCACCACACTCCTGCGAGCCCGGCGCACGACGCCAGCACGACGGTCCACAACGCCGGCGCACGAGCCGAAGGGTCGACAGTCAGCAGCACGGCGACGAAGCCCAGCACGATGAGCGGCACGGGATGCGTCAGGCGTGGAGCGGACAGACCCAGGACCAGCGTGCACAGCCCGACGCTGGTGAGTCCCTGCACAAGAGCCGCGACCGATGCGCTGACCCTGGCAGCGCGACGCAACCGAATCGTGATCTCGAGCATCACCGCCGCGACCACCACGACCTCGATCTCCACGAGCATCATGCGCGGCGGGAGCGAGGAATCGACCAGCTGCCAGCTGGTGATCCCGAGCAGTACCCCCGTCGCGAATATCGGCAGCCAGCGCCGGGCGGCGCTCTCGTTTCGCATAACCCTCTCGACACAGAGCGTAGGGGCAGCGAAGCCGCGAAGAGTCGGCGTGACAGCCTTGTATCCGGTTCCTCAGACTCAGGGGTTTTGCACGGATACCGATCCCGTGAGCGCCTGGCCCACGGTCTGCTTGCCGTTCATCGGCGAGAGGACAAGCTGCGCGGCTCCGGGCGATCCGGACTGGAAGTACAGCTGCACGGGAGCGCTCGACTGGCTGGTCAGCTCGCCGCCGCACGCCTTCCAGGTTCCGCGGGTGTCGACGAACGGCTCCTTGTCGATGTTCTGAAAGATGACATCAACCGGCGTGAGCGGGCCGGAGACAAGCGCCCCGACGCAGAGCTGGCCGATGACCGGATCACCGACATTGTCGATGGAGACGTCGACCTCCACACGCTTGTCCGCGGGGGCAGTGGCTGGGATGACGCCGCTGATATCCGCCATCGCAGGTCCAGCGGTTGCGAAGAGCGGTGAGATAACTCCCAGGAAGAGACCGAGGAGCACCGCGCCCACCACGATCAGGAACACCAGCCGGGGGTTGTCCTTGAACCAGCGCTTGATGGAGACCAAGAGTCAGATCAGATCGTCGCCGGCGGCTGATATTCGCCAAAGACCGCACGCAACGCCCCGCAGATCTCGCCGAGCGTCGCCTCCACCCGGACGGCGTCGAGAATGCGCGGCATCAGCGTCTCATCGGATGTTGCCGCCCGCTTGATGGCGGCGATCGCCGTGTCGACTGCCGCCAGATCTCGCTGAGCGCGATGCGTTGCGAGCCGTTCCGCCTGTTCGGCCATCACGCGCTCGTCGGGGCGGAAAAGGAGCGGCGCGCCGCCCTCCTCGGTCTCGGTGTAGCGGTTGACGCCGACGATCACCTTGTCGCCCACGGCGATTGCCCGCTCGGTGCGGTATGCCTCGTCCTGGATGAGTTGCTGCATCCATCCGGCCTCGATGCACGCCACCGCACCACCGCGCTCGTCGATCTCGTCGAGAAGCCTGCGGGCCTCGCGCTCGAGCTCATCGGTGAGCCATTCGACAAAGTACGACCCGCCGAGCGGATCAACCGTGTTGGTGACCCCGGTCTCCTCCGCGATGATCTGCTGCGTCCGCACGGCGATGCGTTGCGCCTTCTCGGTGGGGATGGACAGTGCCTCGTCGTAGCACGAGAGTGCGAGTGACTGAACACCACCGAGCACCGCGGCGAGCGCTTCGATGCCGGCCCGCACGATGTTGTTCTCGGGCTGCTGCGCGGTGAGCGTCGAACCGCCTGTTTGCGTGTGGGTACGCAACATCAGCGAGCGCGGATCACAAGCATGAAATCGCTCGGCCATGATTCGCGACCACATGCGTCGGAGGGCTCGGTACTTGGCGATCTCCTCGAAGAAATCGATGTGCGTGTTGAAGATCCAGGAGAGCTTGGGTGCGAAGTCGTCGACGCCGACCCCGCGATCGATCGCCGCCTGCACATAGGCGCACGCGTTGGCGATGGCGAAGGCCATCTCCTGCGCGGCGGTGCTGCCCGCCTCGCGGATGTGATAGCCGGAAAGCGAGATCGGGTTGAACTTCGGCGTCTTGGCGGTGCACCAGACGATCAGATCCGCCGCGATCCGCAGCGACGGTCGCGGCGGATAGATGAAGGTACCCCGGGCGATGTACTCCTTGAGGACATCGTTCTGGACCGTTCCCATGATCGACGCCGCATCGAGACCCTGACGTTCGGCGGCCACCACGTACATCGCCACCAGCACCGGCGCCGGGGCGTTGATGGTCATCGAGGTGCTCACCGAGCTGAGCGGGATGCCCTCGAAGAGATCCTCCATGTCGCGCACCGAGTCGATGGCGACGCCGACCTGTCCCACCTCGCCGGCGCTGCGTGGATCGTCGCTGTCGAGACCCATCTGGGTGGGCAGGTCGAATGCGACCGAGAGCCCGGGCTGGCCCTGGGCGAGCAGGTAGCGGAACCGCTTGTTGGCATCGCTCGCGGTCCCGTATCCCGCGTACTGGCGGATGCTCCAGAGGCGACCGCGGTACATCGTGGGCTGGATCCCCCTCGTGAACGGGGGCAAGCCCGGGAAGCCCTCGCGCCGCAGTGGGTCGCCGGTGGTGAGGTCGGCCTGGGTATACAGCGGGCCAACGGCGATGCCGCTCCCGGTCTCAAAAACATCCTTGCGCTCACCGCGCGCCCGAGCCGGCTCCAGGACTGTGTCCTGCCACTCGAGGAGCGCCTCCACGTAGTCCGGTTCTCCTTCCTCCACCGTGACGGACGACGAAGCATCCGGTTCGGCGCCCATCGCCGCAGCATATCGCTGTGTCACGAGCGCGCGAACTCGGTGGTCCGGGTCCGGAAGCTGTGCAACACTCGCGCCCAATGGCACTGCCGGTGACCACGTCGCTCGTGGAGGATTCTGCCGTCGGGCTCGCGGCCGGCGGATGGCGCTATACGCAGCGTCAGCTGTACTACGCCACGATGGCCCGGGCGGAGACAATTCCCTCGGACGCGGCCTCCAACGGGGAGATCGGTCTCGGCGTGCTGCTCATCCTCATCGGGTTGATCCTGATCGGCTTCAAGGTCCTCTTCGCGCTCTTCGTGACGCTGGGGGTGGCACTGATCCTTACTGGCATCCTCGGGCGGGTACGGCGGCCCCGGCTGACGGGCCGCGTGCTTGCACTGTCATTTGACGAGTTTCGAAGCCGGTTCGGCTCGATCGAGCCGGAAGGTTTGATCCCATCGAGGACGCCCGGGGCGTCCGAGAATGCCGCTGCCCCAACCACGATCGTCACCGACTCGCCCGAGAGCGCGGCGGTGGTCACAGCCAACGCGGAGCGTGCGGAGCTGGGCGCCGTCGATGTCGTGGTGGCGAGTGACGGCTGGAAGCCACGCCCGGAGACTCGGGTGATCGTGCTTCACGATGCATCTCCGCGTGGGTGCGCGCTGGTGCAGGATCTCCGCGATTCAGGGGTGGACGTCGTCGACGGCGGGTTGCGCCCTCGAGACGTCGACGGCCCTGGACACCAGGTGATCGAGGGCGCCCCAGCCCGCCTGCCGCGCGATCTCAGCGCGCTGCTGGATCGAGCCGAACTTGACTGGCTGCTGAGCGGTCGCCGCGTCGAGCTCGCCACCCTGCCACCCGAGGTCGCGCTGGACAGGGTTCGTGCAGCGATCAGTCAGCCTGAGCCCCTTCGCGACGGTGCCCCGCAGCCAGCTCACTGAGCATCTCGGGAGCCAGTTCGGCACCGGTCGCGGCGGCCACCTTGCAGGCTGTCAACGCCCGCAATGTTGCGGTCCGCAGGCCGCCTTCGAGCAGCGCGCGTTCACCGAGGACGGCACCCGGTCCCACCTGCGCGACCGCCTCGCCATTCACCTCGACGGCGAGCACCCCATCCAGGAGCACGTACATGTCGCTGCCTTTGTCGCCCTGCTCCACCAGGGTGGAGCCCTGCTTCACGGCCTCGATGCGCGGCTTGACCCCGCCCCGCATGATGCGAAGCGAGAGCTCTCGCTCCATGGCGGTCTCGACCTCTGTCACCAGCGCCGGTGAATCCTCATCACCCCATGGCGTGTGCTTCCCGAAGGCTTCCTGGGACCAACGCTTGAAGTCGACCAGTCCCGACTTATGGCTCAGGTTCCGGTTGGGGTCATAGACCCAGTGGCGGGGGAACGGGCTGGCCCCGGTCAGCTCGTGCGCGGATGTGCCGTCTGCAAACAGGGTCAGCGTCAGGGTTGTCCATGCCAGCGGAGCAGCGAGCTGGATGAACGGAGGTCGATTCACCCTGCGAGGCGCCGGCACCCCGGTCCGTCCCCCGCAGGTCTGACTGAAGCGCACCCAGCCATCGCCGATCACCGGATGCGGCCGCTTGTCCGGAAACGCAACCGCAGCGAACGTCATGCCGCGACCCCCGAGCCGGAGAGTCGTCGACCCGATCTGCCCACCGCCCTCCTGGCCGTGTCCGACGATGTGCCCATCGACAACCTCGATCCACGCGCTGAGGTGGTTGGCGAATCGAAAGCGATCCTCCGCCTGGAGCGCTTCCAGCGAGTCGATGTGATCGGGCGGCGGATCGTCGTAGTGGGCGACGCCCGTTTCGAAGGGAACCTTGGTGACCCCTTCCACCGCCTCAGATGGGATCCACGAGATGGATGTGACCGATGACTCGTTGCGCATGTCGTACCTCCGTGGTTCCGATCATCGACCGCGGAAAGGACCTGGTCGAGGGTGCCCGGACCACAGGTTAGGGTGAGGGTCACCCCCTGACAACGTGGTGGCTGCCCCATTATCAGTGGGCCCCGTGCTGACTAGAGTGGCCTCATGCCACTGGAGCAGTCGATCCGCGTCGTGCTTGCGGATGACAACCTGATCGTCCGCGAGGGGGTTCGCGCCCTGCTCTCCATCTCGGGAGATGTCGACGTGGTCGGCGTTGCCGGCGATTACGACGAACTCCTTGCCGGTGCAGCCGAGCATCTTCCCCAGGTGGTGGTCACCGATATCCGCATGCCACCCGACTTCACCGATGAGGGAATCCGCGCGGCTCGCATCGTCCGCAAGCGACATCCGGGAACGGGAGTGGTGATCCTGTCGCAGTACGACGAGCCCGAGTACGCCATCTCGCTGCTCAGCGAAGGCGCCGCCGGCTACGCGTACCTCCTCAAGGACCGCGTCGCCGAAGGCGATCAGCTTGCGCGAGCGGTTCGCGAGGTGAGCACCGGGGGATCGATGCTCGACCCGCGCATCGTGGATGCGCTCACGCGGCCGGTGAGCGACGCCGGCGGATTGACCGAGGATGAAGAGCGGCTGCTCCGCATGGTTGCGGAGGGCAAGCCCATCAAGGCGATCGCCGCGGCACTGCATACAACAGCGACGTCTGTCGGAGACGACATCGAGCAGCTCTTCCTCAAGCTCGCGCAGCAGGCCAGCGCGGGAACGCAGGGCGCACTCGATCGGTTGCGCCTGCTCCACAAGGTGATCATCGACCGCGAGGAGCAGGGCGAGAGCCTCAGCCGGATGCTGCCCGGCGGTATCGCCCAGCAGATGCGCGAGAACGGCGTGCAGCCTGGCCGCACCGAGCGACTCACCGTGACCGTGCTGATGTCGGACATCCGCGCGTACTCGACGATTGCCGAGGCATCGGATCCGTCGGTGCTCGCTGGACAGCTGAACGGGCACCGCGCTGCGATGAATCATGCAGTGCTGTCCGAGGGCGGAACGGTGATGCAATTCGTGGGCGACGCAGTGATGGCGGTGTTCGGTGCGCCCTTTCCTCAGCCCGACCACGCGCAGCGCGCGCTGTCGGCCGCACTCGCGATGCACGAGGCGCAGCGCACCGTCAATAACGGCTGGGCGGCCCAGGGCTTGCCGCCGTTCCTTCTCGGCATCGGCCTGTCGACAGGCGATGTCGCCGCAGCACTCCTGGGCTCGGAGGAGCGGCTCGAGTACTCGCTGGTCGGCGATGCGGTGAACCTGGCGCAACGTCTGCAGCAATGGGGCGAGGGCGGGCAGACGGTGCTCAGCGAACCAACCTACGACGCACTCGCGGACAGGCCCGAAGCGGAGCGGATCGAGCCGGCGCTGGTCAAGGGGCGGCACACGCCGGTCGGCGCGTACCGCATCGGGTAGGCCGATATGAGCACCCATGTCCAGGGCACGTTGTCCGTCAACATGGAGATCGCTGCGGCGGTCGCCATATGAGCGACCGAAGCCTGGCACGGCTGGCGCAGGGGATCGCACTGTGCGCTCTTGCGTTAGTGGCAACAAGCCTGGTGTTGCTCATCCTTGACGCGAAGGCGATCGACTCGATCGGCACAATTGAGCTCCCGTCATTTGTCAGCGCTGTGATCGCCACTGTGCTTGGTGCCCTGATCGCATCGCGCCGACCGCGTAACCCGATCGGCTGGCTGTTGCTGGCAATCGCTGCTTCCCAGGCAGTGTCCCTGATTGGCACGTTTCTGGCCATGCGCGGATTGCTCGCTGGTGCGAGCGTCACTGGCTGGGTTGGAACAGCTGCGTGGATTGCGAACTGGAGCGGGGTGATAGGGAGCATGCTCCTCGGCTTCCTGGTTCTCTTCTTTCCCGATGGAAAACTACCGAGTCCTCGCTGGCGGTGGGCGGCCCGCGTGATGGTCGCCGTGTGTTTCGGGAGCGTCCTGGTGACGATGCTTTCCAGTACGTCGGTCACGCTCTCTCCCAGGTTGCCGAGCGTGCCGGGCCACGTGGCTCTCGCATCGGTTGCGGGTCTCGTCAATTCAGCCAACGCAGTCATCAACTCGGTTGCCTTTTCGCTCGTGTTCCTGATCCCTGCGGCTGCGGTGGTGGTCCGGCTCCGCGGGGCGCATGGCGTCGAACGCCGGCAGCTGAAGTGGTTCGCGTACACCGCCGTGGTTGCCATCGCTATCACGACCGCGGGTGGATTGCTCGGGTCTCTCAACTCCGATCTCGGTGACGGCATCGCCAATTTCGGCTTTGGGATTGGGATCACCGTTGCCATTCCGGCGACCATCGGACTCGCGGTGATGAAGTACGGGCTGTACGACATCGACGTCTTCATCAGCCGCACGCTTGTCTACGGCGCTCTGGCCGTGTTCATCACAGCGGTGTACGTGGGCATCGCAGTGGGGATCGGCACGCTGGTCGGGAGCGGCGGGAAGCCGAATCTTGCGCTGTCGATCCTGGCCACGGCAATCGTCGCGATCGGGTTCCAGCCAGTGCGCGAGCGAGTCCAGAAAGTGGCCAACCGTCTCGTGTATGGGAAGCGAGCGACACCATACGAGATACTCAGCGAGTTCTCTGGCCGTGTTGCCGAGACGTACTCTGCCGACGAGGTGTTGCCGCGCATGGCGCGGGTGCTCCAGGAGGGTACGGGCGCAGAGTCAGCGACGGTTTGGTTGCGTGGCACAGCCGAGCTGCGACCCGCGGCGACCTCTCCCGGTGGCATCGACGATCACAACTCGCTGCCGATGAGCAACGGGACGCTGCCGGCGCTTGCCGATGCGACCAAAGCAGTTGAGGTACGGCACCAGGGAGAGTTGCTCGGCGCGTTGAGCGTGAACAAGCGTCGAGGCGAACCGCTGACGCCGATCGAGGAGAAGCTGGTCGACGACCTGGCGCATCAGGCGGGATTGGTGCTCAAGAACGTCGGTCTCAGCGCCGACCTGCAAGTGCGGCTTGATGAGCTCCGCGCATCGCGGCAACGGCTGGTGCATGCGCAGGATCTGGAGCGCCGGCGCCTGGAACGCAACCTTCACGATGGCGCGCAACAACACCTGGTTGCACTGAAGGTGAAGCTGGGGTTGGCTGAGATCCTCCTCGTGCGCGACCCGGTCAAGGCTGCGGCGACGCTGGAGCAACTCAAGGGCGATGCCGACGAAGCGCTCGAGACGCTGCGTGACCTTGCCCGCGGCATCTATCCGCCGCTCCTTGCCGACAAGGGTCTCGTGGTGGCACTGCAGTCCCAGGCACGCAAGGCAACGGTCCCGGTGCGTGTGGAGGCCGAGGGTGTTGAGCGCTATCCGCAGGACGTCGAAGCCACCGTGTACTTCTGTGTGCTTGAGGCATTGCAGAACGTGCAGAAGTACGCCAAAGCCGAAACGGTGGTCGTGACACTAGGCGACGGAGACGGAAGGCTTGTCTTCACCGTCAGGGACGACGGTACGGGGTTCGACATGCTGACGGCCAAGAAGGGTGCCGGGCTCACCAACATGGCGGACCGCCTCGAGGCACTCGGCGGGTCACTCACCGTGGTCTCGACACCACAGGTCGGGACCACAGTCAGCGGAGCGATCGCCGTCACGTCTCGAGCCGCGGTCGCCGTGCGATGACGGCGCCGGGCGCGGCGATGGAAACCTCGCGATCGCGTCTTGCGCACCCTGTCATCGCATGGGGTATCGCGCTGCTTGCCGTGGCGTTGTTCATCACGTTTGGGATCGTGTTCTTCTCGCCACTCACCTCAGTGGCGCTATTTCGGGCCGGGGGCGGTGCGATCACCGCGTTCTGGCTCTTTCCTTACGCATCGCTCGTCCCAGTAGGCCTGCTGATCGCGCTGCGCAGACCCACCAGCGCGATCGGATGGCTCGCACTCTGCGGCGCGGCGCTTCTCATTCTCAGTGCGACCGGCGCGCTTGTGGGGTCGATCCTTTTTGAAGGACACAACGGTCTCGCAGGTCCCGTCTTGCTGGTTTCCGCTCTGTGGAACTCGCCGGGTGGTGGCGTCCTTACCGTCTTGCTCGTAATGCTGCTCGTGTTCCCCGATGGCCGGCTGCCATCGCCGGAGTGGCGATGGGTGCTGTATGCGCTGCTCGTCGTGGGACTGATCGGGTTGGTGCTCGGCATCACCAATCCCACGCCAGGCGTTCTAGGACTCACCTCGGTGCCCGCGCCCGGTGTCACCATTCCAGCCAGCGTCCTGGCGATCCCGGGGGCTGGCGGTGTCATCACCGCGCTGTCGACCGCGTTCAGTGTTCTCTTCGTCGTGCTTGGCGTCGGCGTGGTCATGTCGGTATTCCTGCGTCTGCGCAACGCCGACGCGGACGGACGGCACCAGATCAAGTGGGTCGCCTTCGCTGCCACGATCACCTTGGCGACGATCCTGGTGCTCAACCTCATCCCTCTCGGAAACACCGGCGAACCACCGCCGTTGTACTTCGCCACAGCGGGTCCGGTGTTGATTCTTGCGGGGCTCGCAGTCCCCGTGGCGATCGGCGTGGCAGTGCTGAAGTACCGGCTCTACGACATCGACGTGATCATCAGCCGTGCACTCTTGTACGGCGCACTGGCGGCGTTCATCACCGCCATCTACATCGGCATCGCCGTCGGCATCGGCACGCTGGTCGGGAGCGGTGGCCAGCCCAATTTGTGGCTGTCGATAATCGCGACGATCATCGTTGCAGTCGGCTTCCAGCCCGTGCGTGAGCGGGTCCAGAAAGTTGCGAACCGGCTCGTGTACGGGAAGCGCGCCACGCCCTATGAGGTGCTCAGCACCTTCTCAGGTCAGGTTGCGGAGGCGTACGCGGCCGACGAGGTCCTGCCCCGGATGGCGCAGGTGCTCCAGCAAGGGACCGGCGCTCAGTCTGCGACCGTGTGGTAGAACAGCGCTGGAACGCTGCGCGCGGCTGCGACATCGCCCGATGTCGACACGCCGGATCACGCGCCGCTTTCGATCTTCAAGAGCACCCTGCACGACATTCCCGGCGCGACAGCATCAGTGCCGGTGGAGCATCAAGGACAGTTGCTGGGCGCGCTGAGCGTCGTCAAGCGCAAAGGCGAAACCCTGACGCCCACTGAAGAGAAGCTCATCGACGACCTCGCCAACCAGGCTGGGCTCGTGATGAGAAACGTCGGACTCGCGTCCGAGCTGCGTAACCGCCTCGACCAGCTGCGCAGCTCGCGTCAGCGGCTGGTGCACGCTCAGGACGAGGAACGCCGCCGTCTCGAACGCAATCTCCACGATGGTGCTCAGCAACACCTCGTCGCGTTGAAGGTCAAGCTCGGGCTCGCTCAGATGCTCATGACGTCCTCCCCCGACAAGGCAAAGGCGACCCTGGCGCAGCTGAAGTCGGATGCGGACGAGGCACTCGAAACGTTGCGCGACTTGGCGCGCGGCATCTACCCACCACTCCTCGCGGACAAGGGGTTGGTGGCGGCCCTCGAATCCCAGGCGCGCAAGGCATTTGTCCCCGTCCGCGTCGAAGCCGAGGGCGTGGGACGCTATCCGCAGGACGTGGAGGCGATGGTGTACTTCTGCGTGCTCGAGGCGCTCCAGAACGTGCAGAAATACGCGGACCCATCCAACGTCGTGGTTCGTCTAGGAGGGTATGAGGGCAGGCTGATGTTCGAGGTCGAGGACGACGGCGCCGGCTTCGACATCGCGACGGCGAAAAAAGGAGCAGGGCTGACCAACATGGTCGATCGGGTCGAGGCGCTGGGCGGCCATGTCGACGTCATATCGGCACCGGGTGCGGGGACGCGCGTGTCAGGGGAAGTCCCCGCAGCGGAGCGCGAGGCAGTCCTCGCCTGACCCTCGGCTACGCGGATGTCGCTGAGGCCCACGCCTCAGCGAGGCGGTCGGGGCTGAACTCGGACTTGGAGATGAATCCGGCGGCCCCTGCTTCGGCAGCTCGGGGTGCGTATTCATCGGCCTCGTACGTCGAAAGGACTAGGACGACGACCGGCTTGGCTCCATCCACGCCTGCAAGGATCTGCCGGGTGGCGTCGAGGCCGCTGATGCCGGGCAGATTCACATCCATCAGGACAAGATCGGGGTGGAGATCGCGGGCCGACGTGACCGAATCCTCGCCGGTTTCCGCTTCGCCAACGACCTCGAAGCCGTCCGTCAGCTCGACAACCGTTCTCGCGACATCGCGAAACGGCGCCTGGTCGTCGACGATCAAGACTCTCACACTCATTGGATTATCTCGAACGGTATCCCCATCAGGGTGAAGTCGCAAGCGTACTTGCCCCACCGCGTCGGTGATGCAGGCACCCACCCGGTACCGGTTCACCCCTATCCTCTTGGTGTGCCGATCCGCGTGATCCTCGCCGAGGACAACTACCTGCTACGAGAAGGCATCCGGCAGCTGCTGGAGACCTCTGACGAGATCGAGCTGCTTGCCAGTTGCGTTGACCTTCCCGGGTTGGAGCGTGCCATCGAGGAACACAACCCGCAGGTGGTGATCACCGATATACGGATGCCACCGTCCGGGACCGACGAGGGGCTGAGGGCCGCGGAGCGCCTCCGCACCGAGCGTCCCGAGGTTGGCGTGGTCGTCCTGAGCCAGTACGCGGAGCCCGAATATGCGTTGGCGTTGCTCGAGAAGGGCGCCGGCGGGCGTGCGTACCTTCTGAAGGAACGCGTGTCCGATATCGACCAGCTCGTCGGAGCCGTCCGTGAGGTGGCGCATGGCGGATCGGTGATCGACCCGCGAGTGGTCGAGGTGCTCGTCGCTGCACGCAGCGCGGTGCGCGACTCGCCGATCGCTCAGCTGACGCCCCGCGAGCGCGACGTCCTCCAGCAGGTCGCAATGGGCAAGAACAATGCAGGCATCGCGGCGGCGCTGTTTCTGACGGAGCGCGCGGTCGAGAAGCACATCAACGCAATCTTCTCGAAGCTCGATCTCTCCGAAGAGCCTGACGTGCATCGTCGCGTCAAGGCCGCGCTCGTGTACCTCGCGGCGCAGCACTAGATCAGTCGCGCTGGTCCGCGTCTCGCGCGCCGATCAGGATCGACATATTGCCCATGGGGTGCCGGTTCTCACGCATGAGTTGATGCGCGAGACCCACCTCCGGGAAGGCGAATGTACGCGAGAGGCAGGGGTCCACCTCGCCGCGCGACACCATCGCGTTGTATGCCGCGCACTCCATGTCGTTGGCGAAGTGTGAGCCCTGCAGCCGTTTCTGACGCATCCACAGATAGCGAAGATCCACTGCCGCGTGATACCCGGTGGTTCCCGCGCAGATGACCACCATGCCGCCGTTGTCGCAGACGAAGATCGATGTGGGGATCGTGTCCTCACCTGGATGCTCGAAGACGATGCGCGGGTTCCGGCGTTCGCCCAGCACATCCCACAGTGCCGTGCCGAATTCGCGGGCACCCGCGTTCCAGGTGGCGAATGCCGCGTCGTCGCGCCAGTCGGGAATGACACCCCAATGCGAGAAGTTGCGCCTGTCGATGAAGCCGCGGGCGCCGAGGTCGACGCAATACTCGCCGCGTTCCGGACCGGACGTCACTGCGATCGGGATCGCGCCCTTGGCTCTGGCGATCTGGATCGCCTGCGAGCCGAGTCCCCCGGAACCACCCCAGATCAGGACGACATCATTCTCCGCAACCGTGTGCGGATGCCACGAGCACAGCATGCGATACGCCGTTGCGCCGACCAGTGTGCACGCCGCTGCGGCAGCCCAACTGAGGCCGGGGGACTTGGGCAGGAGCTGATGCGCCTGCACGAGCGTGTACTGCGCAAAACTCCCCCAGTTCGTCTCATAGCCCCAGATCCGAGCGCTCGGCGCCATGATCGGGTCGCCGCCACGGGTGATCCATGGGTCGGCGGCATCCCAGACCCCGCAATGGGCGACCACGTGATCACCGACGCGGACGGTGTCGACGCCCTCGCCGACCGCCCAGACAATGCCCGATGCATCGCTGCCGCCGATGTGGAAGTTCTCGGCCTCTCCTGCCTTGCGTCGCGCCGCAACCACATCAACCGGTCGCCCCAACGCCGCCCAGACGTTGTTGTAGTTGACGCCCGCTGCCATGACATACACGAGCACCTGTCCCGGGCCCGGCCTCGGCGTTGACACGGCTTCAACCACGAAGGCTGTCTGCGGATCTCCGTAGCGTTCGGGCCGGATCACCTGTGCGTGCATCCGCGCCGGGACGTCACCGAGATGAGGCATCGAGCCGACGTCGGTCAAATCCTGAATGGCCATGGGGCCTCGGACGATACACGCGGGGGACCACACCGAGTTTCTCGCCACAGAGCGTCGGCTACACTCACCGACGCTCCAGGCAGCCAGCGCAGAGGGAGGATCCATCCGGTGACGTGCGACCACTGCGGCAAGCAGGTGCCGGACGCAGTCTTCTGCACCAACTGTGGCGCGCATCAGGGGCTGGCAACCGACGCCGTCGCAGCCCGGGAACGTCCGCAGCACTTCGCCGCGCACCCGGGTGAGCACGTCTCGCAGCCGTCGATCTTCAGCACGCTGTTTCCGCATCTCGGGCACCGGAAGCTCCACGAGTTCCGGTGGGCATTGCTCCTCGGGCTGGCCATCGACGTGGTGCTGGTCGCCACCGGCCTGATCGTCGCGGCGCTGCTGCTTTCGATCTTTCTCGTGCCCACGCTCTATGTCGTCTACCTGTATGAGGCGCAGGTCTATCGGGAGGAACCTGCCCTCGTGTTGGCGGCGACACTCGCCGCGGGCATCGTTCTGGGCTTGGTCGTGACGCTCATCGCGGACCATGTCATCGGCGTGCGCCTCAGGTCGAGCGGGGGGCCGACTCTCGGCTACACGGTGATCCTGCCGATCATCCAGCTGATCGTCATGCCGGCGCCCGCGCTCCTGTTGCGCACGCGGCCGCAATTCGCCGAGACGATCGATGGCCTGGTGTTCGGTGTCACCGCGGGGCTCGGCTTCAGCATCGCCGAGAGCCTGGTCAATTATTCAAACATCCTTGCAACCCAGGGCGTGCAGACCGCGTCGGCGTCGTGGATCTATCCGATGACGTCGATCGCAGTTCTCGTGCCGCTCCTGCACGGCAGCACCGCGGGAGCGATCGTGGCGACTCTGTGGCGGCCCTCTCGCAGTGGCAGCAGCCAGTGGGTCTCGTTCTTCGGCATCCCCATCGCGTTGATCGCGGTGGTCGCCTTCTATGCGGGCAGCCAGATCCTGGTCGGACGTGGCGCCGCCGCCCTGGTGGTGTTGCTCTTCCAGGCAGCGGTGGTGCTGGTCGTCCTGGTCTATATCCGCCATCTCGTGCACCACTCGTTGATGGAGGAAGGCCTCGATCTCGGGTACCGGCCCATCGTCTGCGCGCACTGCCACCACCACGTCATGGCTGCCGGGTTCTGTCCCAGCTGCGGCGCTGCGCTCAGCGCGTCACCACGACGGGAAACCGGTCGCGTTCCGGCACCCACAGCCCCTGACCCTGGCGGCGCGTAGTGGCAGTCACCTGCGCGCATTGCGGGACGGTCAACCCCGACGGCAACACCATCTGCATGTCGTGCGGCGCGCCGCTTGGGCCGGTGCCTGCAGAGGCGGCGGCGACAGCGTCGGACGCACCGCCCCCGGATCTTCCCGGTGT
>Ga0182024_10004257_pt1 | contig 33120 bp, 28 predicted proteins | sample P32metaG_FD_120480 | JGI IMG/M metagenome (GOLD analysis project Ga0182024, IMG submission 120480) | Permafrost microbial communities from Stordalen Mire, Sweden - P3-2 metaG (Illumina Assembly) | ecosystem: Environmental > Terrestrial > Soil > Wetlands > Permafrost | place: Sweden: Stordalen... | reverse complement strand
TTCGTCGAGGCGCCGTCGCAGATGCTGGAGGAGGTGATCCACAGTCCCGCGGTGCTCGCAGGCTTTGCGCGTCACTACCAGACGGGGCAGCCGATTCCCGCGGAACTCGTGACGCGCATGAATCGTGCGTCGGCATTTCGCCGCGCGATTACGGTCGCGCTGCAGAATTCATTCTCCGCGATTTCCTATGACATTTATAAAACCCAACCTGACAACGTCGATCTCGACAAGGTTTTCGAGGACGACACGCGACGCTATGCCACCCTGCGCCTGACACCGGGAGTGCATGCCTGGGCCTCCTTCGGTCATCTCGCGGGGTATTCCTCCGCTTACTACACGTACATGTGGGATGAGGTGATCGCGGAGGACTTCTACGCGCAGTTCGACGTGGGAAATCCCTTCAGGGACGACACCGCGATGCGCTATCGGCATCTGGTGCTGGAGCCCGGCGGGTCGATGTCGGCGAACGACCTCGTCAAGGGATTTCTCGGCCGACCCCAGAACATGGAGGCTTTCAAGCGCTGGATGAGCGCAGAGTTCGCCGACGCGCCCGCTAAATCTCAGTAGCCGTCCGGCACCCGCACCCCGTGGGCGGCGCAGGTCGCGCAGTCCTGGCGCATTGCATATTGATCGGCGGGTGCCTATCGTTAAGCACGTACAAATACAACGTCGGACCATTGTATGAAGCTCCTCCTGCGTGCTTTCTCCGCCTGCGTGCTCATCGTCCTTGCCCTTCCCGGGCGCGCGGCCGATGAGCCGCCGACGCCCATCGTGGTCTTTGCAGCGGCGTCGCTGACGAACGTGTTGCAGGACATCGGCACCGACTACACGCGGCAGACGGGGCAGGAGGTCAAATTCTCCTTCGCGGCGAGCTCCGTGCTCGCCCGTCAGATCGAAGCGGGTACGCGCGCCGACGTGTTCGTATCCGCGGACGAGGACTGGATGGACTACCTGCAATCGCGCAATCTCATCGATCCGAAAACCCGCCACGACATCATCATGAATCGCCTGGTGCTGATCGCGCCGGCCGCCAGTGAAATCCACCTCAAAATCGCGCCGCATTTCGCGCTGGCCGCGGCGCTCGGCAAGGAGCGCCTCGCCACCGGCGACCCGGGGTCGGTTCCCGTCGGCCGCTACGCGCGCGCCGCACTCACTAACCTCGGGGTCTGGAGTGAGGTGGCGCGGCAGATCGTGCCGACGGAGGACGTGCGCGCGGCACTGGCGTTCGTTGCTCGCGGCGAGACACCGCTCGGCATCGTCTACGAAACCGATGCCTTGATCGAGAAGCGCGTGCGTATCGTGGATACATTTCCCGAGGACTCGCACGCGCCCATTACCTATCCCGTGGCACTGATCGCAACCGCCAAGGCGGGCGCGGGCCGCTTTGTCGGCTACATGAAAAGCCCGGCCGGTCGTGCCCTGTTTGCGCACTACGGGTTCCAAAATCTCCCCTAGGTCGCGCTACCGCGTTTCGAATCGGCCGGCCGCGCACCGCTGCTACACTCTCCCCGGGACCGAGTAGCAGGCTCACAACAACGCAAGAGGCGAAAGACCATGAGCGGCAAACGTGCGATCTTCACAGCGACTCTTCTGAGCTTCTTCGCAGCGCTTCTCGCCGGCAGCGGCGCGGCGGCCGCGGATCGCTACGATGCGGCGGTCAGCCATCCCGGCCGAAGTGCGGCCGACCTCGAGCGCGATCCCAAGGACAAGCCGGCAGAGGTCCTGCGCCTCTCCGGCATCGGAGCCGGGATGCACGTCGTCGACGTGCTCGGCGGCAATGGCTACTACAGCGAGATCCTCAGCTACCTCGTCGGTCCCACAGGCGAGGTGCGGCTCGTCAACAATGCCGGATTCGACGGTTACGATCCCACCTGGAAAGAGCGCCTGGCCGGCGGGCGGCTGCCCAACGTGACCCACCGGGTGGTGGACCTGAGTGCCATGCAGCTGGGGACCGCGACCTTCGATGCGGCCCTTCTCATCAAGGTCTATCACGACCTGTACTGGAAAGAGCTGACCGACGGTCCGCCCAAGACCGATGCGAAGACGGTCCTCGATCAGGTTCAGCGGCCCTCAAGCCGGGTGGCGTGCTCGTGGTTGTCGATCATTCTGCCAAGGCGGGCACCGGCTCGGCGGATGCCGGCACTCTGCATCGCATTGATGAGGTTTACGCGCGGCGCGATATGGAGTCGCACGGTTTCAAGCTCGTAGCCCGTGCGAATTTCCTGCGCGACCCTGCCGATGATCGCACCAAGATTTCCTATAAGCCGCCGGCACTCGGCCATACCGATCGGTTCGTCTACATCTTCCGCAAAGAGCGCTAAAGGCGACGCGCCCCGCGGGGCGCCCGCGCGGGCGGCCGCCGGCTCAAAAAGGGCCCGGTATCTCTGCCTGCCTGTGCGATCCTGAGCTCGCGCGCTCAATGCGATGGGCTCAGCATCGCAGCGCGCGATCTACAATCCGTCCGCGGTCACCATGTCGGACTCTGTCACTGAAATCTATCGATCCGGGCGCCGATCCGACTGCGAAGAGCGCGCCCTCGTGCTCACCGCGGTCGGCATCCCGAGCGCGGTCGGCATCGACGGCGCGGGTTTTCTCCTCGAGGTGGACGCCGCCCAGGCGCCACTCGCCCTCGCGGAGCTGGCTCACTACGAAGCGGAAAGCCGCGTTCCCCGACCCGCTCCCCCGCTGCTGCGACGCTATCGGCACGCATGGGTGGGCTGCCTCGCCTACGTCGCCGTCCTCGTGTTTGTCGCGCAGGCGATCGCGAATGGACTCGTGCGGCTCGATGCCTTCGACCTCGGCGAACTCGATGCGGCGCGCGTTCAAAGCGGCCAGTGGTGGCGCGCCTGGACCGCCCTCACCCTGCACCTGGATGCGGCGCATTTGTTGGCAAACCTTGGCGCGGGCGTCTGGTTCGGCTATCTCGCAGCCCGCGAGCTCGGCAGCGGCAGTGCCTGGTTCCTGATTGTGAACGGTGCGGCGCTCGCCAACTGGCTCGAGGGCGAGGTGGGACCCGCCACCCACCGCGCCGTCGGAGCCTCCACCGCGGTGTTCACCGCGCTCGGAATGCTGGCCGCGCATTCATGGCGCACACGCTTCCATATGCCACAGCGCTGGGCGTTGCGCTGGGCACCGCTCGTCGCCGGAGTGGTACTTCTCGGCTGGCTGGGCTCCGCGGGCGAAGGCACCGATCTCGTCGCTCATGCGACTGGATTCATCGTCGGCGTCCTCATCGGGATGGCCGCGGCGCTGCCGCCCATCGACCGGGCATTGCGCCGCCTGCCGCAGGGGCTCGCGGGCCTGGGCGCGCTGCTGTCGATTGCGATTCCCTGGGCCTGCGCGCTCTTAAGCTGAGCGCAGGTGCAGACTTCCCGGCTGATATCGGAACGCGGCCCGCTACATGCCCACGGCCGTGCATTGCCATCCGATCTTTGATGTCCGCACCTCGTGAGTTACTTCAAATAGCGATCGAACCAGCTCACGGTGCGCTCATTGAGGTCCGCCAAGTGGGCTGGATCGTGTATGGCGTGTCCTTCATTCGAATAAATCACGGTCGCCGAGGGAACGCCTAGCGCCTTCAGGGCGTGACCGAACTCCAGGGTCTGCGCCGCCGGGCATTCGATGTCGGCGGCGCCGACATAACTGAACGTCGGCGTGCGCACCTGCCGGATGAAATTGATGGCGGACGATTGGGCATAGATGGAGGGATCGTCGTACACCGAGGCGCCAAAATACGGGATCATCCATTCGTCGATGCCGTTCTCGCCATAATAGGATTGCCAGTTGCTGATGCCGGCACCGGCCACGGCTGCCTTGAAGCGCTGCGTCTGGGTTACGGCCCACATCGTCATGAAGCCGCCGTAGCTGTGACCGGTAATGCCCGTTCTCTGCGGATCAATCGGCCCGGAGGCAGCCGCCGCCTCCACTCCGGCCAGGATGTCTCGCAGGTCGCCGTGACCAAAGTCGCGCACGTTGGCGGCGGCGAACGCCTCTCCCTGGCCGTAACTGCCGCGAGGGTTGGGGAGAAGCACTGCGTAGCCGTGTTCAAGGAGCAGCCGGAGCCGGCCGGCGCCAATGAAGTCCGGCTGAAAAGCCGCGGCGGGGCCACCGTGCACCACCGTGATCAGTGGCAGTTTGCCTCCAGCCGGCACGCCCTGCGGCAACACCAGCCAGCCATGTACGGAGTACGCATCGCTTTTCCAGCTGAGGCTCTGAATTGTAAATGGCGCCGTGATGCCTGCATTGGCCTTCGTGAGGTCGTGCCACTTGCCGATGGCGCCTACCTCGATCTCGACCGGGTGGTCGAAGGCTTGGTGCGCCAGCGCCACGGTGCCCGCCGGGCAGTCGCCCGAGAGCTGCATCGCGCCGTGACCGAAGACCTCTCGCCCCTGCCACAAGAGCTTGCCGCGCTCGACGGCTTCGCCATGGCCAAAGTCGACGAGCTGCGTCTGATCTGCGCCGATCACGACGGCGATGAGATGCCCGTTGCACCCCCAATGGATGGCGGAAGCCGATGCGGATAACTGGGGCGTGATATTGGTCACGGCTCCGCCCGCCAAAGGCAGCGTGTAGATATCGCCACCCGTTGCGCCGAAGTCGCTCATGATGCCCGCGATGAAAGCCACACGTTTGCCATCGCGCGAGACCCGCGGCGTCGCCAGCTGCTGTTGCACGCTCGTGGGCGCAAACAGGACGCGCGCCTGCCCGGTCGCGGCGTCGAAGGCGTAGAGCTTCGCCAACCACCAGTTGTTGTCACCGTCACCCGGCGCAGCGGTGCCTACAAAGCCGCGTCCATCAGGTCTCCAGTCATATTCATAGACAAAAAGATCCTCCGGTGAGGCCCAGTGCAACTTGCCCTGCTCGAGTAGTGCGATGCGCTGTTCAGGCGGCGACTCGTCAAGATCGCCGATTGGAGCGCCCGCCTCGACGGCACCCAGCTCCTTGTTCGCGCCTGCGGTCGCCAACATGGCCAACTGCCCGGCAGGGCTGTAAACCAGTGCGTCGATCGAACCGTCGAAGTCGAGGAGGCGCGTCAGATCACTGCCGTCAGCATTGACCTGATAGAGCGAGCGCGCATGGCTGCCAGGGGCTCGCAGGGCAAAGCTGACCTTGCGCGAATCGGGCGTCCAGGCGGGCGAGGCCGGCCAACATTGTTCAACCCTGCCGCAGGGCAGGTTAACCATGACCGTCGTCTTGCCGTCGACACTGCGGATAACTAGGTCGCGCACAACGGGACTGCCACCCGTGGTCGGTACATCACCCTCAATCGAGGCCACATGGCGCCCGTCTGGCGAGCTCCTGACATCCATGAAGCTATGCTCCGGCTGCGACAGCGGCGCTCCCATGGCGGCGCCCACCGCCAGGGCGAAAGCCGTCATTGCGCCCTGCCGGAAATTGAGTTTCTGCCCCTTGGCCGCCTGACGTACGAGTGTCATATGGAAATTGTCACTGTGTTTGCACATCGCGCTTTTGGATTTTGGCTTGCGGGCGCTATTGAGGAGCGCCGCAGTAAGGTGGCAGCTCGTGAATCGAATCCCATGGATAAGGCGCGGCCACGGCCCCGGCCGTGCCCATTATATCCACTCCGGGGAATCGCGCGGTGCGGATACAATCCTGTTGATCCGCGAACCCTATCGTTCGAAGGAGGCCGTGATGATCGGATACGTGACGCTTGGAACCAACGACCTGCCGCGCGCGGCTGCGTTTTACGATGTGCTGCTCGCCGAAATCGGCGCCAAGCGGATGATGGAGAGCGAGCAGTTCGTGGCCTGGTCCGTGCGGCCGGACTTGCCGGGGTTGGGCGTGACCAAGCCCTTTGACAAAGGGTCAGCCACCGTGGGCAATGGCGTGATGGTTGCTCTGGTCGTGAACAGCAAGGAAAAGGTTGACGCCTTGCATCGCAAGGCGCTGCAGCTCGGCGCTAAGGACGAGGGAGCACCTGGCCAGCGCAGCGAAGGCTTCTACGCCGGCTACTTCCGGGATCTCGACGGCAATAAACTCAATTTCTTTGTCGGGGGATAGGTCACGCCGCCGCCAACGAGCGCGAGCATTGCACGGTGTCGGTTCTGCGCGGTGCTTAGCGCTTAAGCTCCACCAGGATGGCTTCGACGTCGTCGATCGCCTCGTCCGTGTGGGTTACGGGCGGGCGTAACAGCACCTCCCCCGTCTTCAGATCCAATACTTTAATGGCGCCGTCCGGCAGCGTCGTTTTGAGCCTTCCGCCTTTGACCACATACACCACCATGTAGGGGTGGGAGTGCACCGGAGTCTTGTCGCCCTTGTGCGGCGCAAATCTGAGAACCCGCACCCGCTCATCTTCGGCAAGAATCTTTATATGCTTGACTCCATATTGCATAGGATCCTGCCCAAATGCAGTCGGCGAGGACAACAACGCGAGCGCTCCGGCCAGTGCGATGAGTCTGTTCATAGGGTGGATCCTCCTGGCGCGTCTGCAGAGCGGCCGCTGTCAGATCACGCCGCGGGCGAGCGTCTCATCGACCGCTTCCAGAAAAGTCCGCTGCTCACGCAAGATAAAGCGCCTCGTCTTCGCCGAGTCGAAATTTTCGCGGGCAGCGAGGTCGGCTTTAAGCCGCGCTCGATAGATTTCATACGCTGCAAGACTGTCAAACGCAATCAGCGCCCAGGCGATGTCGTTGGTGCCCTCGTGCGGCAGAAAATAGCCAATCAGCCGGCCTCCGCAACGCGGGATTATTTTTCCCCAGTTCACTGCGTACTGTTTGAACTCCTCGCGCTGCAAGGGATCAATCTCATAGCGAATAAAACATACGAGGTTCATGACAGATCTCCGCGGGCTCGTGTTACGCACGTCTGGCGGCACGACACCCCCAGTGGGCGTGCCGTAGGCACCTGGGATATTGAAGACGCAATGCTCATCGCTTACACGCCTTCAAATACCTGAATGACGCGTCGCCTTGGGGTGGAGTGCTCCAATGGATGAAAGTACAATCGCTCGCGGCATACTGAATGCGCATCTATTGCCCTTCTCTAGGCTACTGATGGTACGGCCATGACCCTTCGTTTTGCGGCGAAATGAACGCCGACCCGAATATGGCTGGCCTTGCGACGCTGCTGGTGGAACCGGCGCGCGCGGCGATCCTGATGCATCTCCTGGATGGCCGCAGCTGGACCGCGGCTGAATTGGCCAAAGTCGCAGGCGTCAAGGCCTCTACGGCAAGCGCGCACCTGCGAAAGTTGACTGAGGGCCATCTAATCCGCGCGAGCTCAGCGGGCCGGCATCGCTATTTTCGGATCGCCGATGCCGAGGTCGCGCACCGACTCGAGCAACTTGCGTTCCTGGCAGCGCCCGGCAGCGCGGAGACACCGGGTGCCAAAAGAGCTGCAGCGAACCTGCGCGCCTGCAGGCTTTGTTACGATCATATAGCCGGCCGCCTTGGCGTTTGCCTCACCCTACGGATGGTTGAGCTTTCCTGGCTCATCGAGGACGAGCCGTGGTACCGACTCACCGCGCTCGGCGAGCGCGCTCTATCTGGTTTGGACGTGGGGCGCGTGGAAGGTCGCACTTGCATGGACTGGAGTGAACGCCGGTTCCACCTGGCAGGACCCTTGGGCCGCAAGTTTGCGCAGGCATGCAGCAACCGGCGGTGGCTGCAAAGAGATTCCAGGAGCCGGGCATTGTCGGTTACACCCTTGGGCATCGAAATGATGGGCGCTTTGTTTGGCACGGCCGTGATAGAACCGGTTGCGCTGCACGCGCCCGCGGAGCAGTCGGTCCGCTTCCGATAAAAGAATGCCCCGCGCCACCTAGCTCAGGTCCGCCATCGTGAAAAGACCTGCCCGCGCGCGATTGGTTGGTTTCCGGCGCTGACTTCCAGGCGGCGCCTTCCTATATCATTGCGGTCGTGGCGCCAATTTCCCCGCTGTCGATCCTCATGCCCCGCCTAACTCGGATCGCCCGGTTGCCGTCTGCCAGGACCGCAGGCGCGAGCGCGATCTGATGAGCGAATCGACCAGGGCCGTTTTTTTGAGCTACGCGTCGCAAGATGAGGATGCGGCAGCACGAATCTGTGCGGGGCTGCGCGCGGCGGGCATCGAGGTGTGGTTTGACCGCAGTGAGCTGCGTGGCGGGGACGCCTGGGACCAGAAGATCCGCCGCGAGATACGTGACTGCGCGCTTTTTGTCCCGATCATTTCCCGCAACACACAAGCTCGTGCCGAGGGCTACTTCAGGCTTGAATGGCACCTCGCCGACCGTCGCACTCAGTTGCGGGCGAAAGGCCGTGCATTCCTGGTTCCGATTTGTGTCGATGATACGCACGATGCCGATGCCGAGGTGCCCGACTCGTTTTCCGCGGTGCAATGGACGCGCCTGCCGGGGGGCGATACGCCGCCCGCCTTTGCCGAGCGAATCGCCCGCCTGCTGTCGCCCGATGATGCGGCGCCGATGTCGACGCAGCCGCCCGGGCACTCGACGCACGCCGATGTCGGTATCCCGAAAGCTGCCGGCGACTCTTCAAGGGATGTGGCGACAAAACGGCGGGCTTCCTCGCCGATAAGGGCTGGGGCGATCATCTTCGCGGCTGCGCTTGTCGGTGTTCTCGCCTATTACGTCGTCGATCGGTCCCTGCTGTTCAGGCGTGCGCCGCTGGCACCTGTCGCGCCGGCGACCCCTGTCACGATGCCGGCAGCCTCGCAGCCGGCCTTCTCACCGCCGGCGCATTCCGTGGCGGTCCTGCCGTTTTTGAATATGAGCGGCGATCCGAAGCAAGATTATTTTTCGGACGGCCTCTCTGAGGAGCTCCTCAACTCTCTGGCCAGCATTCGCGATCTGCACGTGGCGGCACGCACTTCGTCCTTCAGCTTCAGGGGCAAGAACACGAATATCGCTGATATCGCTCATCAGCTAAACGTGGGCGCCATACTCGAGGGCAGTGTGCGCCGCGACGGAACACGCCTGCGTATCACCGCGCAATTGATCAACGCGATCACGGGTTATCACCTGTGGTCGCAAACCTACGACCGCAATTTGCACAACGTGCTCGCCCTGCAGGCCGAGATTGCGACGGCGGTCACCACAGCCCTTCAGGCGACACTGCTGGGCGGCAGCACAGCCGCGATCGAGATGGGAGGAACCCAGAATCCGCAGGCGTTCGACGCGTACCTGCGAGGACAAGGCCTGCCCATGGTGAGCAAGGAAACGATGTTGGCAAAGATTGCCGCCTTTGACGAGGCGATCCGCCTGGATCCGCATTTCGCCAAGGCGTACGCGGCCAAATCGGAAGCACTGGGCCACTACTCCGGCAGCTATGAGCCGGCAGCAACAGCCCGGAAGGGCCAGGAGCAGGCGCGCGAGCTCGCGGAAAAAGCGGTGGCACTCGCGCCCGACCTGGCCGAAGCGCACGTGGTTTTGGCAGCTCAGCTGGATGCCGGTCTGCTGGATTTCAGCAAGGGTTTGGCCGAGTACGAGCGCGCCCTGGCACTTGCGCCGGGAGATGCGCGGGTATTGCGGGAATCGGCCTTATTCCTGGTCAGGATCGGCCGCACGGACACGGCGCTCGCCAATGCGGAACGGGCAGTGGGCCTGGATCCCGTCAATGCCCAATCGCACGCCGATTTGGCAACGGTTCTGCTTTTTGCCCACCATCAGAGAGAGGCGATTGCAGCCTTTAACCGCACCCTCAGTCTGGACCCCAATGCTATCTGGGCGACAGGGCTTCGCGGCTGGGCTTATCTATGGCTTGGCGAGCCTGAGGCGGCGCGCCAGTCCTGCGATAAGCCACCCGCGTCCTTTATCAGCGACACCTGCATTGCCATCGCGTTCGACAAGCTGCACCGGACGGCGGACGCGCGCGCGCGCGTCGATGCCATGCAGAAATCCTCCGGCGATAGCATGGCCTATCAGTATGCGGAGGTGTATGCCCAATGGGGGGACAGGCAAAAGGCTTTGGGTTGGCTCGCGACCGCGTATCGTCTGCGCGACCCCGGACTGGCATGGCTCAGGATCGACAGCTTCCTCGACCCCCTGCGCACAGAGCCGCAGTTTCAGGAAATAGAGCGCAAGCTCAATTTTCCGACGTAGCGATCGAATCATGGAAGGCGGCCAGGTGTTTGAAACAATTGGTCGGGGTGCTCGTTAAATCTGGTGCTCAGGTCAACCGGGAGCCCATTACTGGAGGCGAGCCCACCGCAGTCGCAGCAGTAATCCGGTAAAGAATATTCTCGCGACCCTCGCCGTCGGCCCGCACACCCGCACGAACCGCGCCTATTTTCTCGATCGCCCGTTGTGAGCGCGAATTTTTTGGGCCCACAAGAAAAATGACGCTGCTCACGAATCTGAATGCGTGCCGCAGCATGAGCTCCTTCATCTCCCGGTTGTAAGCTCCTCCCCAGTGGGAGCGGGCCAGAAAGGTCCAGCCAATTTCAATCTCGCTTCTGTCTTTGTTGTATCCGTGGAATCGCGACGAGCCAATCACGCGGCCGTCTTTGCAGTCAACGGCGATCAACGCTCCACGAGATTCCAATGCCTCGCGAAAGAAGGCCTTAAAAACATTTTCTCTGTAACGCTCTGGGGCCGGATGTTGCCGCCAGATGAGGGGATCGGATGCCACGGCGTGCAAATCGTGGAAATCCGCGGGTTGCAGCGGCCTGAGTTCGACGAGATCGCCTTTCAAAAATGGCGGGAGTTCAAAGGTCACGCTCCCTCCGCCACGCCTGTCACTTGCGAAAGAACTCTTCAAGCGTTTGGTGGGGCGCCGCGTCGGCGAAGCCCGCAAATCTGCCGTGCTGTGCAATCATTTGGGCGGAACGTATGAATCCGCCCCACGCCGCACGCGCCAGCGCACCCCCGACGCTGATGCGCCGCACGCCAAGCTCGGCGACTTCAGACACGGTAAGCTCGCTCGCATGCCCAATCAGAAGATTGAAGGGCTTGGGCGCTACGCTCGCCACCACGGCCGCAATTTGCGCACGCGTACGGATGCCCGGAGCATAGAGGCAATCAGCGCCCGCGTCCGCATAGGCCTGCAGCCGCGCGATCGTCTCATCCAAATCCGGTCGGCCCACCAGGAAGCACTCTGCGCGTCCGACGAGCAGTGTGTCCCCGCCCAGTTTATCGATCGCGCTACGCGCCGCACGAATGCGCGCGACCGCGGCAGCGAGATCATAAAGGGGTTTTGAGCTATCACCGGTCGAATCCTCGATCGACAGTCCGGCAATGCCGGTGTCGACTGCCAATCGTACGGCTTCTGCCACGCCCTGCGGTTCATTTGCGAAACCGTCCTGAAAGTCGGCATTGAGCGGCACGTCGGTCGCGGCAGCGATCTCCTGCAGATGAGCGAGAGCGCTGTCGCGGGAGATCCCGCCGTCGGGTCGCCCCTTGGACCAGGCAAAGCCGGAGCTCGTCGTAGCAAGTGCCTTGAATCCAAGAGACTGAAGATAGAGCGCACTGCCCACGTCCCAGGGATTGGGAATGACGAAACAACCGCTCTGATGCAGCTCGTGAAACGTGCGCCGCTTGTCGGACACACTGGGGCGGGGCGTGGGCATCCATCGGCTCCTTGCTGATCGCTATCGAATCTAGAACTGACCGGAATTCACGTCGAATACGAATTTGATCGAACCGGTCATGTAGGCCTTTTAATCATGGTAAATGGCGAGGTGGCTGCCATTGGGACAAAGGAGATAGCGCAGACTCATTGTATCTCTGCCTGCATCGCCGGATCGTGTCAGAAAACTAATGGGCCTTCCGGGATCGACGTGGGCTGCTGACCTTCCCGTCACCGCCGCTCGCTAACCAAAGTAGAGCAAATAAACAACACCGGTAGTCCTGGCCCCGGGACGCGGCGACGCTTCTGCGATCGATTCCATCACGGCAAAGCCTCTCATTGACGGGCAGGCCGAGAGCGGCTATTTCACCCGATACCAACAATCCGGACTCATTTGCGCGGACGCTCGATACCGATGGGCAGATCTGCGACACGTCCTCGCTCGCCGCTCCAAAATTGCTGCGGCTCGCGAAGGTAATCGACCACCATGCCGGTAGCATCGGCGCCCCAGAAAATTTCATCGTCGATCACAAATGATGGCACACCGAATAGCCCCGCTGCGAGCGCGCGCTCGCCATTGCGTTTGAGCTCGTCCTTCACTTCTGGCCTGTTGATCTTGGTATCGGGATCGTCAAGACCGACTTTCGTGCACAGTTCGTTCCACTGCTTTACATCATCGATTGATTTCCCGTCACGCCAGGTGTGTCGAAAGATTGTTCGCACCGGATCGATGCCGTTGCCCGCCGCAATCGCCAGACGCAGTGCCCTAAGCGGGTTGAACGGATGCGCCGGCGGGAATTTCATCCGAACTCCGTCACGCTCAGCAAGCCATTGTACGAATCGATAAGTGAAGCGCCGCTTCTTAGGGATCTCTGCCGGACCTTTGTGTCCCCAGTGATTGAGCAGTCCGGCGAAAAGCACGGGCCGCAATGTCACTTCAGCTTCAAGGGGCAACCGGTTTAATGCTTCGAACTGAAGGTAGGCAAACGGCGAGACAAAATCGAAATACCAGTCGGCTTGCTTCATAGTCCTTCCTAGTTTCCGCGTAGATGGAAAAAGGGTTCCGTCGCAGTGGGTGGTGTATACGTTGCCAGTGACGGGCCAATTGCCAAATTCCCGTTTAAGTTGACCGCTGTCGAGTTATAATGCTCCGCCAGAAACGTCACAAAATGAATTTCGGGAGATTTTCATGAACAACAAAGGATCGAAGGTTCTCGCGGGACTGTGCGCACTCGCCGCGACGTCCCTGTGGGCGGCCCCGGTGAGGGCGCAGGCGGCGGAGATTAAAGAGAAACCGCCGATGTACACATACGTCTCGAATTGGAATATCCCCCGCGCGCGGTGGACGGAGATGGAGAAGTCGGGCGCGGCGACCCATAAAATCCTTGACAAGGCGGTTGCCGCCGGAACCCTTGTTGCATATGGCGATGATTTGAACTTGATCCATCAGGCCGACGGCAGCACGCATGACAGTTTCTGGTCGGCCATGTCGATGGCGGGCGTGCTCAACGTACTCGACGAATTTTATAAATCAGGCACGACCACATCTGCGGTCCTGAGCAGTGCCACAAAGCACTGGGACGGCCTCTATGTCAGCCGGTTCTACAACTGGCATTCCGGATCCTGGCATGGTGCCTATACCCACGGGGCCTCCTACAAGCTAAAGGCGGACGCTCCAGACAATGCAGTGGATATGCTCAGCAAGAACTTCATCGCGCCGTTGCTGGAGAAACTGCTGGCGGATGGCACGCTTTATGAGTATGAAGTCGATGTCGAAGCGGTTCACACCCAGGACCCTGGCACATTCTGGATCTTTTTCATCGCGGCGAACGCGGAGGGCTTGGATAAGGTCAATGCGGCGTTACGGGAGAGCCTGAAGGTCAACTCGTTTGCCGGACCGGCTTTTAATTCCATGGTGGACTTCGCGCCACACCGCGATTATCTGAGTCGCACTGACGCCACGTACAAATAGCTACCGGCCAGTTGCTTCCCGGCTCGCGAGCAACGCTACTAGGGTAGTGGCGCTCGCGAGCCCGATTGGCGTACGCGATCCGGGACTCCAGGATGCTGCTGCAGGGAGGCTTCGCCCATCGGCGAGCGCCTGAAATACTTCAGCACGACAGCGGCTCAGCGGTAGCTTGTCTCTGAGCACATCGTCCTGCGCCCGACGAAACTGCCGCTGTAATTGAAGAAACCAGGGTCTCAGGGCGAACCCGCTTTCGGGGCGATGACTTCGCCCAGACGATCGGGCATTGTCGCGACCCGAGTCAAATGCGGGTACTTGGGGCCGCCGTGGTAATCGACCTTGACGATCGCGTAGGTGTCCAGATTCTGCACCAGCAGCTCGATCGGTGCCTTGCCAGCCTGCGCCGCACGGAGTTCCTCTTCGACGCGTTCATCGTCGAACTTGCGGCCGCCCATCGCGATGAGTTTCATGCCGGGCGCAAGTCCGGCTGTAAACGCCGGGCTCGTCCATAACACGTCGAGCAGCTTGCCGTAGTCATCCGCTGCCGTGCTGATCACCAAGCCGAGTGAATAGCTGAGATCGAGAACCTTGCGCGTCTTGCCGTGTGCTTTGAAGTTCGCGCTCGGCTGATCGCTGTAGGTGAGCGTCCAGCCACCGCGAGCGATGCCAGCCAGCGGTGCGGGTGTGGCGTGCGTATCGAGCCGGCTGCGGAGAAATCCAGCCCAGTCATGCCGCTGCACCGCATTCAGGGCCTTCACGACATCCTCGAAGGTGTACGGCTTTACGATGAAGCTGCCGTCGTCGACGCCATAGAAAGCACGCAGGAAATCATCGAGTGATCGATGCCCGCTGGAGAGTTCCCGGATCGTCGTGTCGGCGTCCAACCAGATGAGTTCACCCTCGTCGTAAAAATCAACACCCCGGCGCCACGCGGACCAGTCCTCCGAAACGTAATACAGTACCTGTGCCTCGTCGGCAGTGTCCTGCACATTGCGCCACACGCGCCCGGATCGATGATCCATGCTGGCAGCCGTCGCTGCGAGGTGCTCCCGATATTGCTCGGCCGTCCAGATGCCGGAGCGCGCCGCCAGCACGTCGCCCAGGTATTCAGTCAGGCCCTCGTAGACCCACAGCAGCTCATCATGCATCGGCACGTTGAAATTTGGCGTAGCCAGTCCCGCGGGCCTCCGGAATTTTCCGTTCCAGGAATGCACGTACTCGTGCGGCAGCAGGCTCCCGCCGTCCAGATAGCTGTCGGCGTCGGTGAAAAACTTCGCATTCAGGCGATCGTCGCTCGACTGCGAATGCTCGAGGCCAAAATGACCGGTGTTCTCTGAGAGCGTGAACAGAAAGTCGTAGTGCTGGTAGTGGCGCGCGCCGAACAGCGCCAAAGCTTGGGTGACGAGATTGCGGTGTGCCTGGAGTTGAGCGTCACTGAGCTTGAGATCACTGTCATGGTCGGCGACCAGATCGAGGTGCACCGGCACGCGGGCGCTCGGCGCGAGGTCGATTCGAGCGAAGTGCAGTCCTGTTATCAGCGGCGAGTCAATCAACTGCTCGAGCGATACGGCTTCGAAGGCTACGGCGCCGTTGTTGGCCGTGACGGTCGTGAGCGCCGTCCCGTAGCCCCAGCCTGCCGGCAACTGCACATTCGGCCGCACCTTAATGCCGCGCGCGCTGAAGCCGGCTGGATAGAACAGTACCTGGTTCCATTCCAGGTCCTCGATTCGCTCGGTTACCGAAGCGCTTTGGCCGAATCCGCCGCCTGAGGCCGGCGAGAGTACCTGGAATTCAAGCTGCAGCGACCGTGCGCCCGCTGGCGCCGTCAGATGCAGCGTAAACATGTCCTCGAGATCGCGCCGCCATTCGACCCGCTGCCCGCTATCGGTCGTGATTATCAGCCCGGTGACCGCGGCGACGGTCCCGCTCGGCGAGTGCTCGCCGGGAATCCATTTCGGATAGTAGAGAGTCACTGCACCCGCGTTCACCGGGATGCGCTCATGGACACGGAAGATCCGTTGCCCGGGGTTTGCAAGGTCAACTTCAAGAGCGAGCTCGCCCGCAAGCGCATGATCGAGTTGCGGTGCAGGGAGCGCCACCGTGCAGAACAACAGCGTGGCACAAGCAGATACGGGGGCTATTCGGGATATCGGGTGCATGCTCACTCTTTGGTCGTTGTGGTTGTTGCCAGAGATTGCCCATTTTAGTCCGCGGCGTTACCAATCGGAAATGCTTTCAGCTTGAAACTCACCTGCGCTCGCGTCTCGTGCTCGGGTGGCTGTCATTACGAGCGGCCACGAGCGGTGTGCCGCGTCATATAATCACCGCATGACCGCCACGTCTGCTTCACATCGCGTCAACCTCCTCATCGAACCTCTTCGAGAGGCAGACCTCGGCGAACTGCTCACCGTGCAGCGGGCGGCGTTTCTGCGCGACGCGCAGCTGTACGGCAATCCTTTTCTTCCCTCGCTCACTCAGACGCTGGAACAACTGCGCGCCGATTCGGCCGACCCAAATCGGCGTTTCCTCGTGGCGAAGCTCGGCGCGCGGCTGGTGGGATCGGTCCGGGCAGTGCGCAAGGGCCGGAGCATCCACATCAGCCGGCTCCTCACGGCTCCAGACCTTGAAGGCTGTGGCATCGGCGGGTCACTGCTGGCTGCCATCGAAGCGGTCACGGCGGGCGATGCCGATTTCTTCGAACTCAGCACCGGGACAAAGAGCGGCGCAAACATCGAGATGTACCAGCGGCGCGGCTATCACATCGTCGCGGAGTCGACCGATGATGCAGGCATCAGGGTGGTGAATATGAGCAAAGCCGCGCAAAGGAGCGTTCTCAAATGAGTACCTACAGCGGCGGCTGTCATTGCTCCGCACTAAGCTTTACCTACCGCACGGAATTGCCGGTCGAGCAGTGGAGTGTTCGAGCTTGCCAGTGCAGTTTCTGCCTGGCGCACGCCGCGATATCAACTTCGGACCCCGCCGGCTTACTCACGTTTATTGTCAATGATCCTGAGGCGCTGCGCCGCTATCGATTTGGCTTGCGCACGGCAGATTTTCTGCTGTGTGCTCGCTGCGGAGTGTATGTCGGCGCGCAGATCGAGACGGAGCATGGAGCCTTCGGCATCATCAATACGCGAGCACTCGCCTCCTTACCGGCTGCGCTGGGGACTCTCAAGCCCGCAGATTATGCTCGGGAGGATGTCGCGCGGCGAATCGCCAGGCGCGAGACACACTGGACGCCGATGGAACGTCGCGTGTAGGAATCGTGGCGCGGGTGCGATGGCCTTTGCGGTGTGCGCTCAGTAGTCCTTGAGATGGAAGCCTTTCTGGTTTCATTATCGACCGTAGCGATCGCCGAGATGGGTGATCGTACACAGCTCCTCGCCCTGGTTCTCACGGCTCACTTCCGCAAACCCTGGCCCATTCTCGCTGGCATTTTTTGCGCAACGCTCGCCAATCACGCGGTCGCCGGCTTCCTGGGCGCATATTTCGGAGCCTATCTCACGCCCGCGCGTCTGGACTTGATCGTCGGCAGCAGTTTGCTCGCGATGGCACTGTGGACGATGAAGCCCGACACACTCGACGCAAGTACTGCGACGCCCCGACGCGCGAGCGCTTTCATGGCCACGGTGATTGCTTTCTTCATCGCGGAAATTGGCGACAAGACACAGATTGCGACGATGGCGCTCGCTGCCGCCTATTCCAGTCTGATTGTCGTCGTCGCCGGCACAACGCTCGGCATGCTGCTCGCCAACTCGCCCGTCGTATTTCTCGGCAACGCCTTTTCCAAGCGCCTACCTCTCAAGGCGATCCATATTGGCGCTAGCCTTCTCTTCTTCGCGCTCGGCGTGCTCTTTATCGTGCGCGCCCTGTACCATCCGCCCTAATCGCGGCGGATTCACGGGCAGTGCCGGGCGTTCTACGGGTCTGGGATACGCAGTCTCGCTCTACTCTGTGGGAGATTCGAGACTGCGTCCCTGAAGGCGTTGGACCTGACGGGAATTGAGCGACAAGGCGCTCGCCCAATGCGTTTTTTACGGTGCGGTCGGCCGCGCCATTTGTGACTTCTCGACGGCGGCAAGCGCGGGAGCGCTCAGTTTCTGCATGGCATTGGCGAGTGTCGCGTCCACGCACGCAACGAAATTCGACTGATGCGAAAGATCCTGGCTGTCCGCTACCCGCGAGCATAGGCGGCGTGCTGTCTGATGCAGGCGCTCGCGGGCCGCGCGCATGCCCTGCGGTGTTGCAAGGTCGAGGTCGGCAAGGGATACCTGCGCAGTGCTCGTCACCGGTTTGACCGCAGCTTGCGGGTCTGCCATTACGGCGACAGGCGCGATGGCACACAGCGCGATCAAGGCGGCCTTAACCACCGTGATTCGAAGGCTGGAACGGCGGGGGAAGTTTGCTTCGGTGTTCATGTCACGATCTCCAAGTGGTTGTTTATCTTCAAGCCTCTGGCACTTGCGGCCGGTTCGTCAGAACGCCATTCGACCGCAGGACGACGATGCCGGTGGGGCGGCGGCAAAGTCTTGAGGACGCTCTGAACCCGGGATGAGGAATCCGTGAAGACGCGCTGAATCTGTCGTGAGGCGCCCACTGACATCACCGGGAAGGGCTCTACACGCGACGGTAATGGCCGCCTGTATACTTGCGTGCACCGAACGTCCCGCGCGAAAATACTATGCCGATCAAGCACTTCTGGTAGGCCAAAGGCCAATGAATCCGCCTGACAGTGGAGTACTTCGAATCGGTGCACTGCGCGTCGACCCGGCGCTTGACGAGATCTGCCTTGACGGGACGGTGATCAAGCTCGAGCCGCGGACCATGCGGCTCCTCATCTGTCTCGCCCGGCACGCCGGACAGGTCGTCAGCGTTGAACAGCTGCTGGACGAGGTCTGGAATGACGTCGTCGTCAACCCAGACTCGGTGTACCAAGCCGTTGCGATGCTGCGGCGCGTGCTGCACGACGATGCCAAGGACCCGACTTACATTGCCAACGTCCTGCGGCGCGGCTATCGCCTGGTGGCACCCGTAGCTCCGTGGATCGACGCGCCGGCCGTATCGGAGGCGAATGCGCCGGCGACGCCTGCAGCAGTGGACACGGCGCTACCTGTTGCGGCGACCGCCTCTGGGTTCCGGTGGTTGGGGATCTCGCTCATCGTCGCGCTGAGCCTCGCACTGGCGTATCTCGCGGTCGACAAGCTCTGGCTGAAAAAGCGCAGCGCGGTGAACGGCACAGCGGTCATTGCCAGCACCCCGGTCGGCGACAACTCGATCGCGGTGCTGGCGTTTGCCGACATGAGCGAGAACAAGGACCAGGAATATTTCTCGGATGGATTATCCGAGGAGCTTCTAAACCTGCTCGCCAAGCTCCCCGAACTGCGGGTGGCCGCTCGAACATCCGCGTTCTCATTCAAGGGCAAGTCGGACGACATTCCGACGATCGCGACAAAGCTGCACGTCGCCAACGTCCTCGAAGGCAGCGTGCGCAAATCTGGCCATCATCTGCGCGTCACAGCACAGCTCATACGGGCGGACACAGGCTACCACCTGTGGTCGGAGACCTACGACCGAGAGCTTGACGACGTGTTTGAGGTACAGGATGAGATCGCGAGCGCAGTCGTCAAAGCACTCAAGGTCACGCTGCTCTCGGGCGAAGCGCCGCACGCGGCGGCGACGAAAAGCACGCAAGCGTACACATTGCTGCTCCTAGCCCGGTTCACCGACTATCAGCTCTGGAGCAAGGAGGGCGAACAGAAGGCGGTCGACTACTACGAGCAGGTGGTTCAGTTAGACCCCACGTCCGCCGCTGGCTGGGAAGGCTTGTCGCGCGCGGTCGCGGAGCTGCCCAGGTTTGGAGTGATGCCATGGCAACAGGCTCGGGACCAGGCACGGCACGCCGCCGAACAGGCTCTCGCCATCAATCCGAAACTGCCTGCCGCCCACATCGCGCTCGGCAAGGTTCGCTACTTTTTTGATCTGGACTGGCCGGCAGCGCAAACCGAATTTGCCGCAGCTCGCGCCCTCGACCCGCGCGATGCCTATGCGTTGCTGTGGGCAGGCCTCGTCGCCGGTACCGTGGGGCGTTCCGGCGACGCACTGCAGATTTTCCAGGAGGGCATTTCGCAGGATCCGCTGAACTACTATCTGCATTCCAGAATCGCCGCCGCAACCTATAATCTGGGGCGCTTTGCTGAATCGGAGGCCGCCGCCCGCAGAGCGGTTGAACTCCTCCCGGCGGCATCGCAGGGGCACGTGTTGCTGGCACAGGCGCTGTTGGGTCTCGGCAAGCGCGAGGCGGCGCTTGCAGAGATCGAACGAGAATCGTACGAGGGCCTGCGCGAGTACGGCCGTGCCCGTACGTACTGGCTGCTCGGGCAAAAGACAAATTCCGATGCGGCCCTCCCCCGCCTTAAAGCTGGGTTTTCTCAGAACCTGGCGTACAACATTGCGGCAGTCCATGCCCTGCGTGGCGAGCCGGATCAGGCCTTGCAGTGGCTCGAACGAGCTTATCAGCAACGCGAGATGTTTCTGATCTTTGACGGCGGGCTCGTCGCTGACCCCGATTTCAACAGTCTCCGCAATGATGGGCGCTACAAGTCGTTTCTGCGCAAGATGAAGCTGCCCGGATAGCGCGGCCTGCACGGCGGTCGCCGTCGCGCCATCGCCTTGGGCAAACCGGCATCCGCAAATCGCAGGCCCTACGTCTTGGGAGCCCAGAACTGATAGATGGCGGAATACGGTACAGCTAACGCCGTGCTCCGGGCCGGATCACACTGCGATGGCGCCACGCCACGGACGGTTGCGAGTCGTTGAACGAAGTCCACCTGACTCAGTACGCCGTCTGGACCGCCGTGCCCAGAAACTTGCAGTAGAAGCTGATCGATTGCATTTGCACGCGGTTCCTTGGCAATCACCTTACCCACAATGGCGCTGCCGTCCTGGTACTGCCAGCTCGGCCCGAAGTAGTGCGCAACGTACTCGCCTCTGCGTCCGCGCAGCATCGCCGTGGGCCCCAGAAGCGCGTACTTGCGCTCGGGCGTGCAGCGGTACGTCTGCACCCCGTCCACAACAATGGCCTGAAATACCATCACATGTCCCTCGGGCACCTGCAGCGATGCCGGCACTTCGACGGTTCTTTCCTGTTTGGCGGCCGCGCTGGTGGCGGACGCCGCGAGAACCGCCGCGGCCGCGCCTAAAGCCAGGAATGCGACAATCCAAGAATTAGGTGAAGCGCTCTGTTGAACCATGTTTGACCTCCTGCGCCAGGTGCGCGGCCGCCTACCAGCGCGTTCCGTCGGGCGGCGCGAAATCGCGCTCGATGATGCCATAGAGCGCCTCGGTGTAGCGCTCGGCCGACGCGCGCGTCATGTGCGACCACTCCGGCAAGTCGTAGCCCTGCAGAGCGGAATAATCCTGAAAATGCACACCCGGCGCATGAGTCTTTGCAAGGAGCACGTCCCAACTCGTGCGGCGCGGAAACGCTCGGTTCTCAAATGCGAGGTAATCGCCGGTGCTGGGGTCTCGCACAAACAGCACCGGCACCCCGCGGGCGCGCAGGCGTGCGATGGCCGTGGAGGCACGCGAGATCTGCGTGTCGAGCGTGCGTTGGTTCTCCGCAATCTCCTGCGGCGTGGACGGCGGATCATCGAAATTCTGTGTCCAGATTCTGCGCGCCAGGCTCCGATAGTCGGCGTCCGTCTCGAGTTTGCTCCACAAGTGGGCGTTTCGATCCGGCTCAGAGATCAACAGTTTGCGCACGCTAATGCCTTCTTCGAGATCTTTGCGGTGCGGCCAGGGCTGCCGTCGCAGCACGGTGAACAGTGCGAAATCCTGGTCGTAGAATGCAAACCATGGCTCGACAAAATCCATTGAGATCAGCTTGCCGACACGCTGCGACGGCGATTCCTTGCGAAGGTACTGGATGAGACCCGTCAGATACTCATAACCGCTGAAAAAGAGGTCAGGCGTCACTCCCACCAGCACTTTGCCCTTAAAATGAACATCCGCCGCCAAGTCCTCGAGCGCGAAGAGCGGCGAGGTGCCGACGAGTGCAAGTTGGATCGGCCGCCGCCCTGACAGACGCTCCCACACCGGAAGCTGAATATCAAAGAGCGTGCGTGAGGAACCGATCAGTACGGTGGCATCGGCCCTGCCCTCATCGACCTTCCGGCGCTGCCGGGCCCAGAGCGCATTGTCGTCGCGGCTGCCGGGTATGACTCCTGACGCGCGCCAGTGCCACTCCCACACGCCGGTCAGCGCGACCGCAAGCAACAAGGCGCCGAGGAGTATGGGCCACCAGGGGCGATCCGGCAGGTCGCGCACCGGCACCGGCTGCGCCACCCCCGGGCGATCCGCCGCCGTCAGCCGCCTAGAACTGGAAGTAGATGAAGGCATTGCCGGATCCCTGCGAAATCACGATTGCGAACGCCATCAGGCCCCACACGATGGCGAGGAGCAACGGCGGCGTGCGTGCCAAGACGGACTCGAGCGTTCGCTCGCGCATGCACCAGTGCGCCGTCACGACACCGGTCACGATGACCGCCACCGAGCTGAGAAATATGACCGGCAGGATGGGCTTTGCACCCGCGTTAAATCCGACCATGCCGCGCAGCACATTCCAGGCAGTGCCGAAATCTTTGGCGCGGAAGAACACCCAGGTGAGGTTGACCAGTGTGTAAGTCAGGAGTCCAAGACCGAGCAATGCAAAAGGTCCCGGGCGATAACCCGAAAAGCGCTTGCGCACGCCCCGCTCCGCCAGCAGGTACGTGCCATGCAGCCCGCCCCAGGCGACAAATGTCCAGTTCGCGCCGTGCCACAGCCCGCCGAGCAGCATTGTCGTCATCAATGCCATTGCGGCCCGCAGGGGTCCGTGGCGATTGCCGCCGAGGGGAATGTAAAGATAGTCGCGCAGCCAGGATGACAGGGTGATATGCCAGCGTCGCCAGAAGTCCGAGAAACCCACGGCCGCGTAGGGGAAGCGGAAGTTGTCCGGCATGCTGAAGCCGAGGCACAGCGCCGCGCCGATGGCAGTCGTCGAGTAGCCGGCGAAGTCGCAGAAGATCTGGCCGCTGAAGGCGAGCGTTCCAGCCCAGGCGTCGAGCAACCCCGGCACCTTGCCGCGGTCGAAGACGCGCTCCGCCGCACCCGATAAAAAGGTATCTGCGAGAACCACCTTGTTGAAGAGCCCGAGCGTCATCAGCGCGAGGCCGAAGCACAGCTGCCGTGCATTGGCGCGCCGCGGCCTCTCGAACTGCGGAACGAGTTCCGTGGGCCGCATGATCGGGCCCGCGACCAGGTGCGGGAAAAAGGTCACGAACAGCGCGTAGTCAAGGAAATTCCGGGCGGGGAGCGCTCGACGCAGATAGACGTCGAGCGTGTACGACATCGTCGCGAAGGTGTAGAACGAGATTCCGACCGGCAGCACGATATCGATGTCCGGCGGCTGGTAATGGACGCCGAATGTCGCCATGACTGCGATGAAGTTCTGCAGCAGGAACTTGCCGTACTTGAAGTACAGCAGCATGCCAAGGTTCGCGACCACTGACAGCAGCATCCACGCGCGCCGGCTCGAGGGTCGCTCGGCCCGCACAAGTCCCTGCGCGGCATACCAATCCACGACGGTGGAAATCCAAAGCAGCAGAATGAACGGCGGATTCCACGCCGCGTAAAAGACGTAGCTCGCGATAAGCAAGTTGATCTTGCGGGTCGTCCAGGCAAGAGGCAGCGAATGCAGCGCCACAACAATGGCGAAGAACACCACAAACGTGAGGGTGTTGAAGACCAATGCCTTGTCTCCCCTTCTCGCGGCGCCCTGGGCCGGGGCGCCGGAAACTTGTCTGCTGCTATTTTATTGCGCAGCTAACGCCAATGGTGACACGGCTCACTGCGCGATGCCATTGTCCGCGCGCGACATCCGCCCGCAGCGCCATCGGGCGGCCATAGCTCTTTCAAGGGGCGAAAAAGCTCTGTGTATCTGCGAGGCGCTTATGCGTCCCTCGAAGAAACGCATCTTGCAGATCGTTTGATATTCCGCATTCTCTAGGACGGTGGTACGCGGCCAGGTTCGTCGTCGCGCCGTTCTTGTTCGGCGCCGGCCATTCCTGCCGCGATGGACTGCAGGAGAGACTCCACCGTCTCGGGGTCAATCGGCTTGGTTAAGTGCTGGTCGAATCCCGCTTCGAACGCACGGCGTCGGTCCTCTGCCTGGCCCCAGCCCGTCACGGCAACGAGGAAGACGTCCTGTCCCCACGACGTCGCGCGGATTTTCTGTGCTAACTCGTACCCATTGACGTCCGGCAGACCAATATCCAGCAGCAGCGCATGAGGTTGGAATATCTCGGCGAGTTCGAGTGCTCGCCGGCTGGTGAACGCCGTCTTCACCTGATGACCGGATAGCTCCAAGAAAGTCGCACACAATTCAGCGGAATCCCGATTGTCATCGACCACCATGATTCTGAGCTTCGCGACCGGCACCCGATCCGCGTCGACTTCAACGTCGGAGGTCTCCGACGTAACCATGCCGAGCGGCAGCCGGACGATGAATTCGCTGCCTTTATCAACTCCATCACTGCGCGCTTCTACACGCCCGTCGTGCAATGTGACGAGCCCGCGTACCAGTGCAAGTCCGACCCCCAGTCCATCCTCCGAGCGCCCGAGCGCGCAGCGCGCTTGAGAGAAAAGCGTAAACAGTCTCGGCATCATGTCTGCAGATATGCCAATCCCGTTATCGCGCACCGTGACAACGACCTCGTTTCCCTCTTGCGCTGCTCGAAGTTGAATATGGCCGCCCGCATCGGTGTACTTCGCTGCATTAATCACAAGGTTGGAGAACACCTGCGCCAGGCGCACGGGGTCTGCCTCGAGCCGCACGGCCTGCATCGGCAGGTCAAGGGAAAAAGTGTGCTGCTTTGCGTCCAGCATCGGCCGGGCAGCCTCGATTGCTGCGCCTAGTACCGAGGTCAACTCGGTGCGGCCCTTCTTGAGCTCGAGCGTGCCGCGCGTAATCCGCGAGACATCCAGCAGATCATCCAAAAGGCGAGTCATGTGGGCAACTTGTCGCTCGATCACCTCCTCGGCCCGCTTCTGCTGCTCGAGGGTTCGTCCGGCCTTTTTGGTGGTCGCCAGCGCATAACGGATCGGGGCAAGCGGATTGCGCAGCTCGTGCGCGAGGAGCGCGAGGAACTCGTCCTTGCGGCGGTCGGCTTCGCGCAGGGACGCTTCGCTCTGAAGCAGTATTTGCTCCGTTTTGCAGCGTTGGATGAAATCGCTGGCCTGGCGGGCGTAGAGGTCTAAGCGACGTAGTGCCTGATCGGTGGGTCGATGAGCCGCCGGGAAGTGGACGGAAAGTATGCCAAGCGGCGCCCGCTCGCCGTCGAGGAGCGGGGTGAATACTAGTGCACCATAATGAGCCGCGCGAGCAACACCGCGCAGCGGCTCGTAAAGTGTTTCCAGCTCGACGTCCTCGATAACCACTCTTTGACCGTTGCGCAGGGCCCGGCCGCAGGCAGAATCGTCATCTGCCGACACCGCGCGGAAGAACTCCAACGAGTCCTGGTTGAAGCCGCGATGTGCCGCGATTGCGTATACGCCGGGCATTTCACCGGGGAGCTGGATGTAGCCCCGATCTGCTCCAATTAGTTCGATCGCGGCCGCAAGCATTTCATCCAGTCCCTCGTTGAGACCACGACAACGCCAGAGGCGCGAACTCCACTCGTTCAGTTTGGCAAGCGCTTCAGCTTCCACGGACAATTGCCTTTCGCTCGCGCGCAGTGCCTCCTGCGCGCGCTGCCTTTCAGAAATGTCGCGCGCAACCTTGGAGGCGCCGACGATCTCTCCACGTGAATTGCGTATCGGCGACACTGTGAGCGAAATGGCTATGCGGCGTCCGTCCTTCGTGATCCGAGTCGTTTCGAAATGATCGATGCGCTCGCCACGTTTCAGCTTCTCCAGTATCTGTCGTTCCTCCGGTTGTAGTTCAGGGGGAATGATGAGTGTGATCGGCTTGCCAATCACCTCCTCGGCTTCGTATCCGAAGATGCGCGCGGCACCTGCGTTCCATGAACGAATCACGCCGTCGAGCGTCTTGCTAACGATGGCATCGTCGGATGATTCCACAATGGCGGCCAGTCGCGCCAGCTGAATCGAGTATTCGGAGTCCGCTTCCTCGACAGGGATTGACGTCGCTTCAAGCTTTACCGTGGACTCAGGGGTGGGTGCCGATTGATTCACGCGCGTCTTGCGAACGGGTGGCCACATTCTCATCGAGACTTACTCCGGCCGGCTCTTCGGCTCTATGTCAGGGTGCTAGTCCATGCGTGCGTTCACGCTGTTTTTCTGCATATTCTCGTTTGCCGGGCGAATCCGTCGGCTCGAACCGGCAGCCCACCCGGGCCAATGCTCATGTAGCCTGATCCGGCGGACGCTTCCGTGCAAGCGCCGGCAATACGGCCGATGGTTGCGGTGCTACGGGCCGTTTCTGTGCTCGCCTGTCGCACATCAGGTCGAGACTGAATGATCAAAGAGTTAATCGGTTTGAGTGCGCCCGGCTTTCGGTGAAGCACTGCCGCGCCAGCACGCCGACCGTCTCAGAAGCTCGCCATGCACGCGTGGAAACGAACCGTTGCATGAATTACTGTGCACTGCAGAACCGGTCGCGCCACGAGCGGAGCTAGCCCCATGAACAAGATCGAGCCATCGTTCACAGTTGCGGCTGCGGGGGCAATAATCCTGCTCACGATGGCAGTGGCGCTGGTTTGCCCCGCTGCAGAGCTCTCTCGCGACGACCCGATATCGAAGCCCATGCCCGACTTACGCATCGTGGCAGCGCTGAAGGACGTGTCGAGTACGCGAATCGAGGCCGATATCAGGGAGCTCGCCGGCTTCGGCACGCGATCGACGCTTTCGGCGCAAGATCCGGCAGCGATTGCCGCGGGCCGCGGAATTGGCGCCGCGCGAGAATGGATCAAGGCGCGGTTCGATAGCTATTCACGCGCGTGCGGCGGTTGCCTCGATGTGAAGGTCGATGCTTTCACGCAGCAGCCGGCCGAGCGAATCCCGCAGCCCACTATGATTACCAATGTATACGCCATCCTGAAAGGTTCGGATCCAGAGGCTGCGCAGCGCGTCGTGCTGGTTTCAGGGCACTACGACTCGCGCAACAGTGACATCTTAGACATCGATCACGATGCACCCGGCGCCAACGACGATGCCAGTGGTGTCGCCGTCAGTCTCGAAAGTGCACGCGTGCTCAGCAAATTGAAATTTCCGGCAACAATTATTTTCCTCGCAGTTGCCGGCGAGGAACAGGGACTGAACGGCAGTTCGCACTTTGCACGAATGGCGCGTGAGCAGAACTGGAATATCGAGGCCGTTCTGAACAACGATATCGTCGGCGGCAACAAGAGCCTCGAGCAGGACCCGCGAGAAGTGCGCGTTTTTTCCGAGGGATTACCTGTTGCCGCCGACGAGCGGCAGCTGCAGCTGCTTCGAATGCGTGGCGGGGAAAGCGACTCGTCGTCGCGCGAATTAGCGCGCTACATCAGGGAGCTTGCCGCAAGCTATGACACCGGTGTCAATCCGCTCCTCATATTCAGGCTCGACCGCTACCTGCGGGGCGGCGATCATTCTTCATTCAACCAACAGGGTTATGCGGCGGTGCGCTTCACCGAGTATCGCGAGGACTTCAACCGGCAGCATCAGGACGTGCGCACCGAGAATGGAATTGAATATGGGGATCTCCTTAAATTCGTTGACTTCGAGTACGTGTCGCGAGTCGCGCGGCTGAATGCCGCAACTCTGGCCGCCCTTGCCGCGGCCCCGGCACCGCCCGCACATGTGGCGATTCTCACGAGCAAACTTGAAAACGACTCAAGCTTGGAATGGGAGGCTTCACCCGGAGCGAGCGGCTACGAAGTCGTCTGGCGTGCGACGAGCAGCCCGGAATGGCAACATGCGCGAAAGGGCGGCAACAGTACGAGAATTACGTTACCGATTTCCAAGGACAATGTGATATTCGCCGTCCGGGCACTCGATGCTCAGGGGCACCGCAGTTTGCCAATAGTGCCGGAGCCTAAGCGCTGACGAGCACGGTTCGGCGGTGGACGATGTGGAGCGGATTCTGATTTGATCGCTGTATGTGACCACACGGCCAATAGTCCGTTCAAATCACGCGGCTGAACTTCGTAGCTGTGCAGCGTCATGTGACCGACTCTGGGCCCTAGCGCCTTCTCGGGATCGTACCACCGGTATCGAGTCGACGCGGCTGCACCCAGCGTGACAGCGGCTTTCCGCCCACGTCGCCGGCGCACGCAGGCATAAGGAAGCCCGATCTCGTATCATGGCTTTCCGTCCAGAGGCGCCCATGCAACTTCGCACATTAGGCCGTTCCAATTTGCGGATCGCTCCGCTATGTCTCGGCGGCAATGTATTTGGCTGGACCGCGAACGAAGCAGCGTCTTTTAAGGTGCTGGATGCGTTCGTCGACGCCGGACTTAATTTCATCGATACGGCCGATGTGTATTCCGCGTGGGTGCCCGGCCATCATGGCGGCGAATCGGAAACGATCATCGGCAATTGGTTGAAGCGTGGCGCCCGGCGCAATGACGTCGTGATCGCGACCAAGGTAGGCATGGAGATGGCGCCCGATCGCAAGGGACTGTCTGCCGCCCATATCGCGCGCTCTGCCGAGGAATCCCTGCGTAGACTGCAGACCGATCACATCGATCTGTATTTTGCGCATCGCGACGATCCGAGCATCTCATTCGAGGAGACGCTTGGCGCCTATCAGAAGCTGATTGAAGACGGCAAAGTGCGCGCAATCGGCGCTTCGAACTACTCGGCGACCCGTCTGGCCGAGGCACTGGAAGTGAGTCGCGAACTTGGCCTGCCGCGCTACGAAGTATTGCAGCCGCTCTACAATCTGTATGCGCGTGCGGACTATGAATCTGCCCTCGAGCCAATGTGTGTCGAGCAGCAGGTTAGCGTCGTGAGCTACTCTGCGCTCGCATCCGGCTTTCTAACTGGAAAATATCGAACGCCCGGGGATGCGGCCAAGAGTGCACGCGGGGAAAGCGTGATCGCGAAGTTCCTCAACGAGCGCGGCTTGAGAATTCTCGCGGCACTGGACGGTGTGGGACGGCGCTACGGCGCCTCCCCCGCCAGCGTGGCGCTTGCATGGCAGATCGCGCGACCCAGCATCACCGCGCCGATCGCAAGCGCAACGACCGTGGATCAACTCAGTGAATTAGTCGCCGCCACGCGTATGAAATTGGATCAGGCGGCGATCGAGCAGCTGAATACCGCCAGCAGGTGAGGACGCCCTACGCCCGGCAATCGGCTTAAGCGCGGCGGTAGCCCTTGACTAAACAAGCGAAGGGCTTTTCGGCGCGCGTACCACGACGGTGCCCGCGATCTTGTCGTGCCACGCCTGCTTGTCCCGGTCGATCGCAATCCAGATGAAGCCGAGGCCCGCTACCGCGAGAGATACGAAGCAGCCGAGGGCACGCACGATGGCAGTCGACCAGTCGATCTCGCGCCCATCGAGCCGCGCGACTTGCAGGCCGCAGATGATGCCGCCAACGGTCGCTCTCTTCAGTTTCCACATCACCGCTCCATAGGCTGCAAGATCGACCAACTCCATATTGGTCGCATGCAACGTTCCCAGCAGTATAGAGATCAGAATCGCATCGATCAGAAGCGCGCCCATTCGAATCCAGAAGCCCGCGCGCGGCGCCGCCAGGAGATTCACGCCCGGTTCGGTGCTCGCAGAGACCTTCTCGCTTGCGGACACGCGCTCGCTGCCGGATAGGCCGCCGCCTGCTGCGACAGCCGGTGCAACAACCTCCGGTGCGGGTGCCTCAGGTCCTGCCGTCGTCGCCGGCGGCGCCGGAGCGCTCGCCTCTCTGCTTGTGCGTGCGGCAATCAGCAGGGCGTACATCACGACGCCGAGTCCCAGCAGGCCCACCAGTTGGAACACGATGAACCCCACGATTGGAACTGTGTAGAGGAGAAGCACGATCAATCCGCCGACGAGCGCCGCGATGGCAGTGCGCGCGTGCCCGCCCATGCTCAAAGTGCCCGTACAGCGGCGCCCTAAGGACGCAAGTACGACGGCCTTGCCAAAAAGGCATGCGCACAAGAGCGCAAAGACCAGCAGTGGTATCGCCGCGATGCCGATCACCGTGATACACAGCAGGATGAGTACGACCGGCGTGAGCAGTATCGTCAGCAGCGCCGCAATGAACGAATGGCCCGGCCTCGCCTCGAATAGTTCCACGCATCGATCGACGGCATCGCGGAACAGCAGTGCAAGAAAAACATAAAGCGCCAGGAAGCCCAGCGCCAGTGTCCATGCCCAGTCAAGGCCGGATGCGAAGGCAAGTGGACGGCCGTAGAGCAAGCATCGATCTATCCAACGCCGCAGCCGCGTGAAACCGCCTAAATCGGCGCTAAAGACATTCTCGATGTCGCCGTGTACGACAGCGTTCGGATCGCGCTTGAGGACTCCGCCAACGACAACCACACCCCCGTGGACCTCGGCCGCAGGTCCGAGCTCAACGTTGCCGAGCACCGCGACAACGTCGCCGCGGACCGTGCTGTTGATGTAGACGTTTCCCAACACTGCCACGGCGGCATCGCCCACCGGACCGGTGGCGCGCGTATCCCCGAAGACAGACACCACCGCGTCCTCGACATCGCCTGCACTGCTCGAAGAGCCAAAAACGGCGACGACTGCATCTGCGCGCTCGCCCTCGGCAAGCCTTGCGTCATGACCGATGGCGACTACGTCGTCGACAGCGGTCTTTCTCTTGCTGTCATGCTCGCGGGCATCATCGCTTGCCGGCGCGTCCGTTTCGACAGCGTCGTCATGGCCGGACGCTGTAATCGCAGCAGCGGCGGATGTCGCGGGCGATAGCGCCGCAAAGTCGCGCGCGGGTACGCTCCGAATCAGCATGCAGCAGGACGCAAGCAGCGAGCAGGCCAGCAACTTAATGAGAGAAGTATTCATCGGTTGACATAGAGAGTGCGGTAAGCCGTGGCACCGAGCCCGAACAGCACGGCGTAGAGGGCAAGAGCAGTGGCCGCTCCACCATACAGCCAGTACGTCGGAACCGTGCGGACCACGGCTGTACCGACGTCAGCAGCGACGGAGATGATGTTCGCCGGGCCGTGCAACCAGTGGCGAGCAGAATCCAGAGCACCTGCCATTTGCAGCGAGCGCAGCGTGCCGGTCACCCACATTGCTGCCGCGATCGCCAGTCTCACGAATCCATACGAGGCGACCAGAAATCCCGCGCGCGCGGCCATCGGCCAGTGCGCAAAAGTGTTGCGCCACCACGGCAGCGCAGCACGTCGCTCGATCTCGGCAAAGACGCGCGCCGGCAGATCCTGCGGGGCCCGGCGAGCGGGCTGTGCGCGAAGAGCGCGTGCAATCAGCCGTTCCAGCTTCTCCTCATTATTATCGGATTGGCTCATGACGGTTTCAGCTGCTCAAAACATCGGCTACGATGCCGCAACGTACGAGCTTCCTTGCGAGGGCCGCGCGCCCACGCTGCATGTCGGTCTTAACTTTCGCAAGCGAAACCTGCAGTTGTGTCGCAATCTGTACGTACGCCATGTCTTCGAAATGGTAGAGCACGAGTGGTAAGCGCTGGTGCTCCGGCAACTCCTGGATCGCCCGATCAATGATTGCCGCGCGCTGCTCGGCATCGATGTCCGCAGCCGCCGTGTCCGGGACGGCAAATTCGATTTCCTCCGCTTCTTCATCCGGGGTCTCGATGCGCAACTCGGAAAAGAACCGCCAACGCCTGCGATACCGCGACAGATGATTGAGCGCGAGCCGTGTGGCGACGGTCTTGAGCCAGCCGCCGGCCGTCGCGCTCGCCCGCAACTGCGCGAAGCTCCCGTAAGCCTTCAGAAAGACTTCCTGCGAAATGTCGGCCGCGAGCGCATCGTCGCCGACAAGGCGGGCGGTGGTGGAGAAAACCATATCCTGATAGGCGTGCATGAACGTTGCAAAGTCGTCCGAGTCGGTCCGCCTCGAGGGTTGGGTTCGCACTGGCGTGTCAGCGTTTATACCCAGAACACGCCTCACCGCGAAAAGTTGCAAATAATAGCGGATTTGGGATTTTGGCTAGAAGCGGCTGCCCCAAATCCTTGAAATTCGGCCCAGCAGGCGGGCGTAAGCCCCTAGTGGTGGACGAACCGCAATGTGCGTCGCTCGCAATCCTCAAAGATGGGCATTCACTCGCGCCGCGCTCGAAGTCCGGCGACGCTCGAATTCGCGCGGAGGCCCGTCACGCCCCAGGGCTACACGCGCAATCCGCTCGCGCCAGATGAGCCCGAGATCGGGTTCAGCAAACAGAACTGGAGCACGCCGGCAATCAAGGTGAGGCTTGCGGGCGCATGTCCGAACACCTCATGGCAAGCGACCGGTTCCCACCCTGACGCGTGATTGCGCCATCGCCGTGCTGGACACCGCAATGATGGTCAGCCGCGATCCCTGGTATCCCGGTAGTCGTCGTGACGGAAGACGACGTATCGCCGGATACGCGCGCAGCAAACCTCGGTAACCTGGGGGCAATGCCCGGAAGCCATAGGGGTGCAACCTTGTCTGCGCGGCGGCGCTCCATCACGCCATACAGGCATGGTTCGGCAAGCACCCCGTTTCCGCTGCGACCGAACCCCGCCTGACGCACGGAGCTCGGTCGATTGTTCGGCACTCGCCTCTGAAGGCCCCGCTTCAGAATTTCACGCGACCGCCCACCATGACCGTCGTCTGGTTTTCACTGCCGGAAGTCCCGACGGTGGTGCCAACAAAGCCGTTCGCGAGACCGTCGGTGACCTGCGAGTGGTTCACACCGCCGTAGAGGTCATAGTGCTTGTTGAAGACATAGTCGACGACAACGGACCCTTCGTTAAAGTCGCCTGAGCAGAGCAAACCCGCCGCACTGCAGCCGACATTCTGCGTGCCGGTCGGTCCAAGACCGATCGTCCAGCTGTTCTGCGTGATGTGATAAAACGCGGCGCTCAGGTTCCAATTGGTGTTGACCGTATATCTCGCGCCCACCCACTCCATGTTATAGACGGCGGCGTTATTAATGTTGATCCCCACGTCAATCAGATAATTGTTCTGGGCGGTACCGTCGGTGTAGTCCCCATGCTTCTTTTCTATATGCGAGTAGCCTGCGAAGATGGTGAGTTTATCCTTCTGACTCGAATTGACGAGCTCAAAGGTGTATCTACCCAGGATGTTATATGACGTGTCGTCGGAGATGTAGGCAGCCAATCCCGGTGTGGGTATCGGGTTCGCCTTATCGTCGAAAGAACTTCGCAGGTTAACGGCGCCCTTCTCATTCTGATAGACGGCGTCAACAGAAAGTCCATTGAAGGTCACGCCTACATTGGCCCCGTAGGCTTTGCCGATGATGCCGATATCCTGGCCGCCCACGGAATACATGCCCGCGATATGGACAGGGCCGCTCTGAAACACATATTTGGCCGAGTTATCCCAGCGTGCTGCCTGCGTACTGCCCGCGCCGCCGTTAAAGCCTGAATAGCCGAGAAACGAGAAGGCATAGGAAAGATACTGCGGATCGTACAGAACGAGCGCGTCGAGCTGCAGCGAGTTTT
>Ga0182024_10004256_pt1 | contig 33128 bp, 30 predicted proteins | sample P32metaG_FD_120480 | JGI IMG/M metagenome (GOLD analysis project Ga0182024, IMG submission 120480) | Permafrost microbial communities from Stordalen Mire, Sweden - P3-2 metaG (Illumina Assembly) | ecosystem: Environmental > Terrestrial > Soil > Wetlands > Permafrost | place: Sweden: Stordalen... | reverse complement strand
TCGTCGACGCGATCCAATGGGTCGACGCCGTCATCCCTTAACAGGTACCCGAGAGTCCAGTTTCACCTCAATTCGACGTTTCCTGCGCAGGAAATTACTGTCAGAGAACGGCCAGATGAAGGACCGCTCCCTGATTGGAAATTAGCACAGGGTGTCAAGAAATCGGGGTCTGAAAGCTTGTGCGGAACGAAACCAATTTTAGGTTAAGTTGCTTTGATTCAGTTAGCTGCGGACGGCCGAATTATTTTTAAAATAGCTGTGACCGCTTACGCGCGGTACCCCTGTTCTTGCCTCGCGGCCAGGCCGAGAGCTACAAGGGTGTCGAGAATGGCAGTGACTTCCAGGGATCTGGCACGAACGAAAGTGCGCGCGATGGTTTCCGGCGAGGCTGGTGTGATTGCAGTCAGCAGATAGTCGTGGACGGCGTACGCGTTCCGGGAGAGTGTCCGGCCACGGACGTCGAGTCGCGCGGTCGAGTGCGCGGTCTCGGTATTTCCGGAAAGCCCGCACCAGCAAGCACCGGCAATGCACACTGTCAAAGCACCGCCCTCCTGCGGCCTTGCGACAGGATATCGCGTCTGCCTGAGCGGTATACGTGGAGGAATGCTAAACCGCTGAGGCTGAAATTGCACCATGATGCCGAGCAAGAAAATTTTCCACATGGTCTTGCGCCCAGGGAAGCCTGATTTTGATGAAGCACAGGCGGAAGCAAAGCCATATTTCCGACGACTTACCGGGTAGAGTTAAAGTTGAGAAATTCGCATGAACACCAAGCGAAGAGGCGTTGCGAGAGCTGGCGATAGCCTAATCATGCCTACGATCACGGTGGAAACTCCGATGCCGCCGGGTGTTGCTGTACCCTGCGCAGCCTGCTCCGCCTCCTCGTCCGGTGCAAGCTGGTTCCGTAGCGGGTAGGCAGGGTAATGCAGAGATAGAGCCGCCGGTCCCCGTGGCGCAGCGCACAGATTCCGTCGATACGGCCACGCCGGAACTTCTCGCAAACTGGCGAGTCCAGGACGCAACGGATCAACCAGAAGAGCTTCATGCGGCGGAACTGGAACTCGCCAACTTCAAAAAGGCGCTGGACGAGAACCGGACTGGCGTCGGCGAGCCTCCGCTTTATTCGTGATCCGGTTCTTCGCTCCGCCGTCGATGATTTGAACTTCGATCACCCTTTTCTGAACAGCAGCGGCGTGAATTCGCTCAGCGCCCATCGCCACACTGGCCAGACATGGCCGCCGTCGCGATCCTTATAGATATGGTTGATCTTTAGTTTCGTCAGCTCGGCGTCGAGAGCCTTCGCGCCCTGATCGAGCGGATCTTCGGTGCCGCAACCGATCCAGATCACCGGCAGCTTCGCGTTGGTACCCTTCGGATCCGCCGCGAGCTGCGGATATCGGGCTTCAAAAGATCCACCAGTGCCCGCCGCGCTGAACAAGCCGAGACTGCTGAACAGTTCTGTGTGCTTGAACGCGATGTTATAAGTAGCCGCACCACCAGCTGAGAGACCGGCCATCGCCCGATTCTGGCGTCCTGGCGCGACACGGTAATTGGAATCGACGAACGGGATCAGTTCCTTCAGCATGTAATCTTCAAACTGGGAATTGGCAACGCCTCCGCCGCGACCGCCGGATCCGCCAGCCGCACCGGCTCCGCGCCCACCACCGCCAACACCAGCGGCGTTTCCAAGTCCGCCGCCTGCGGGCGCGGGCGCATTGCTTCCGTTAAACGGCATCACCACGATCATCGGCACGGCTTTCTTTTCCGCGATCAGACTGTCGAGTATCAGGTTCGCGTTGCCCGCCGTGGTCCAGCCGAGAGCCGTGTCGCCTGCGCCATGCACCAGATACAGGACCGGATATTTCGTCTTCCCCGTGTGATACCCCGGCGGCAGGTAGACAAGAAATTCGTGCGTATCGTTGTAGACGGTGGAGTGCTGCGTGTTCCAGTCGACGCTGCCGTGCGGAATATCGCGCATCTGCCACACGGGAATCGGATCGCCGGGCACTTCCACCAGGCTGGCGGACGTTCGCACGCGCAGCTTGATCCGTGGATTTATCGGATCGGCAATGGCGAGGCCGTCCATTGTGAAGAAGTAGAGATGCACTGTGGCTTCGAGCGGAGGAGTGGTCACGCTCCAGATGCCCGTTGCGTCCTTCGTCATCGGGACGGTGCCACCGGTGGACGCCGCCGGTGTTGCCAGCCAGTCACCGGTCAACGTGACGACGGACGCTTGTGGCGCACGCAGACGAAACGTGACGGTGCGGTCCGCATGAACTTCGGGGGACTCCAGATTATCCTGTTGCTGACCCCTGCCTCGCCCGCCGCCCGAGGCTCCGCGGCCCTGCGCAAACACAATCTGGCTGAAAAGGAATGCGCCGATCGCCAGCGCCAGCACTGCAGTCGAGCGAATCTTCATAGTCTTGCCAAGGCCTCCAAAACCGCCTCGAGTTAGCATATACCCGGGGATGGGTTGCCAGGCACGGACCTGTCACGTTTGTGCGGAGTGAAGCGGCGGAGCTGTGGAAGATCAGTGTTTGTGCGAACTCTTGCCGGAGTGTCCGCCACCGGATTGCTTCGGCGCGGAGTAGTGGGGCGTGGAGATATGTCCCGATCCGTGTGGCGCGGAAAACTTCGGCGCGGAATAGTGTGAGGAGGCCATCTGCGGCGCAGTGTAGCGCGCCATCGGCGCGCGCGACTCGGAGTAGCGCGAAGCCGGCGACTGCGAGAGATAACGGGAAGTCGACGCCTGCGGTGCGTAGCTTTTGACCGTTCCTGTAGTGTTGCGAAATGCCTGGCTAGCGTAAGGAGTGCCGCGGGAAATTTCAGGCGCACTTCTGAAAGCGTTGCTCTGCGGAACCGACGCCATCCGTTGCGGCGTTGAAGCCGCGCCACGGTTGAAGCCCTGCCATGCCTCTGAACGCCCGGCAACGGCAGTTGACCCCATCGACCGCGAAGAGTTGACGCGCGCGGCCGCGAACGCTCCGGAATTCCGGGCCGCCACGAACCCTCTGGGGTAAGCGACTCCAAGCCTGTGCGCGGGATTGTGCGACCACGCTGTCAGCGCGGCACCGCCCGCTCCGTACCCGCCGCCATATCCACCGCCAAAGCCGTGAAACCCGAGGACATTGAAGAAGAGACTGGCGAGAGAAAGCGAATGGGTGAACCAGCCGAGCACCCAGCCCCATCCGCCCCAATTCAGCGCACTGGAAAACAGACCTGCAATGTTGATCCCCGCTCCGAAACCGTAGCCGCTCGATCCGTAGCCGCCGGCTCCGTACCCGCCGTAGTAGCCAGAGCCATACGGTGCAGATGAAAAAGCGGGATAAGCGCCCGACACCGGCGGACCCCACACGGCCTGCGGACTATAAATCGGCGGATAAATCACCTGCGGATTTGCCGGCTCAATAGTAACGGCAGACTGACCGTTCTGCGTGTCCGTCGAGACCACTTGTTGCGGCGTCGTTGCCAGGCGACCGTTGTTTTGCGCCTGCACGCGCAGTGCCTGGATCGCGTTCATCACATCGGCCTGCTGCGTCAGAAACGCATTGCCCAGATCGGTGGTCCAGCGAACGTCGCGATTGAGCAGAGCGACAGCATCCGGAAACGCCACCAGAACCTGCACGCTGGGATCCCAACCCTGCTGGCGCGCAGCCTCCGTCAATGCCTGTCCGCGCAGATTTCCGTTCTGCTGAAGCCACTGCTGCGCCTCGACGAGCTCAAGCGGGTAAGTGCTGGCCGCGAGAATCTGGCCGAGGAGCGGGTCGGGATAGAGCGCGATCGGCGCAACAATATTGTCCAGTTGATCCGGCGAGAGCAATTGCGGCGCAGCGCCTGAAACCGACGCCGGTTGTGGCATCTGCGGGTATGGATCTCCAAAAGCGGGGGAGCTGACGCATGGAAGCAGAAGCACGCACAAGATCGCCGTCGCGTTACGAAGTCCCTGGACTATGGAGGTATGGCGCGGCATCGGTTATCTTATGTTGCGATCAATCTGGATGCGGTCAATACGCCGCAGCCGGACTGGTCGTGTCCGGCCGCGGCGCTCTCTTTATTTAATTAGCGGCCGAAGCGCCGCCAGCCGCCGCCAATCGCCACGCGCGGTCCGATTGCAACGCCGACCCCAACTCTGGGCCCCACCACAACCGGCGGGTAGTAGCCGTACGGGTACGGAGATCCATACGGCCCGTAGTAGGGGTTGTAATAGGACGGGGCGTAGTAGCCGGGGTAGCCGTAGCCATATCCGAGGCCTATCCCCACGCCAAAGCCAGGGCCGTAGCCGCGATAACCGTAGCCACCATAGCCATATCCGCGTGCGCCGCCACCGAATCCGCCGCGAACGGCGCCAATCGAGCCGCCTCCGCGAACCGCACCACGAGAACCGCCGCCACGAGCCTGGGCGAAACCGGTGGATGCTGCCAGTACGAGCGAAATCAGTGCAATTTGTAAGGTACGCATGAGAACCCTTTCCTTTTGAGGTGGCCCGTTCCGGGTTCGCGCCTCGCAAGCTATTAGGGCACTTGTTCCGCCAGTCTTTAAGTCGCTGATTCTAAACAGAGACTCACGCAGAGCGGGTGCGAAATGGACGGTCGGAAACCACCAGGTTGGTGCTCTTCGGCCAGCTCGGGCGAACTTAATGATTCCGGAGCAGCGTATTTCCCGCAACGCTGTTAGAATGTGAAGATCACGCCGTGACCAGCAGCCACTTTCCAACTCCGGTAGCGGTAGAGCTCAACGAGCCGTCTCTGGAACGTCTCCGTCTGAAACTCCGCTATAAAGTCCTGTACCACGTTGGCCACAATTGCCCGGACGTGGATGACATCGTGCAGGAAACGCTCACACGCTTCGTGCGTGCGGGACAGCAAAGTCAGATCCGCAATACCGCGGAGGAATTCGGCGCGTTTGTGAACGGCGTTTGCCGGAACGTGATCCTCGAGTACCGTCGGAAGGCGCGCAGAGAGCCCCTGGCAGATCCGGAGATCCCGATCAAAGATACCGGCGTGCGTCCCGATGCCGAAGTGTATGAAATGCGCCAGGCCATCGATCAGGGATTGGCGGAACTGGCCGATCGTGACCGGCGAATTCTGCGCGGATTATATCTGGATGGCAAAGAAAAAGAGGATATTTGCAGAGAATGGGGCATGACAGATGCGCAATTCCGCGTCGTCCTTTTCCGCGCTAAAGAACGATTCCGCCGTGCATATCCTCACACCTGATCCGCGTGGGAGTACCAGTAGTACCGAGTTGCATTCTCATGAAACGAACTGCCCGTCCACTACCACTAGGTGTGTGGAAAGAGACTTTCGGCGGAAACAGGAAATATGATCTGCGGAAAAGAACCATTGAATCGGGAAGAAATTATCGCCAGATATCTGGCGCGTTCCCTCGACGTTAACGCGGTGGAAGAATTTGAAGGCCACTATCTGGGCTGCGACGAATGTTTTGACGAACTACGTGTCAGCGAGCGGTTGGCGACCGATCTGCGCGTGACGAACCTTTCATGGAAACAGAATGCGGGCGTTTCGATTCTTCAGTTCCGGGCGAACGCCGAGTTAACGCAGTCGGCGCGCGAACTGGATCAATTGCGGCGGGAAGTTCTGGAGCAGAACGATTCGCGGGTCATCATCGATCTGAGGCAGGTCACAAAGATCGACAGCGCGGGGCTCGGCCAGCTGATGGGATGTTATTCGCATCTGGTCAGAAACGCGGGCGCGATGAAGATCGTGAATGCGCGGCCCGAAGTCCGAAGACTGCTGGATATGACAGGGATCAGCGCGCTGCTTCCGCATTACAGGGACGAACAGGACGCGGTGCGCAGTTTCGACGAGACAAACTGACCGGCAAATTTCCGCATAGCGCAAATAAAAAAGGGGAGCAATTGCTCCCCTTTTTTATTTTGCTTCGGTGATTCGGGCCGCGACGAACGCCGAACTATTTCGGCTGCGCGCCAAGACGGAGATAAGGTTTCAGGACTTTCAGACCGCCGGGGAATTTTTGTTTCGTCACTTCTTCCGGCATGGTCGCGGGAACCACCACGTCTTCGCCTGGCTTCCAGTTCACGGGCGTCGATACGGAGTGTTTCGCGTTGAGTTGCATCGAATCCAGCACGCGCAAGACTTCGTCGAAATTGCGCCCTACGCTCATCGGATAGATCAGAATCAGTTTGATTTTCTTATCCGGCCCGATGATAAAGACGTTGCGCACCGTAGCGTTATTAATCGGCGTACGGCCTTCCGACGTGGTTCCCGCATCGGCGGCCAGCATCCCGTAAAGCTTGGCGATTTTCAGTTCCGGATCGCCGATCATCGGATATTTGACGGCGTGTCCCTGCGTCTCTTCGATATCGGCCGCCCATCTGCCGTGGCTTTCGACGGGGTCGACGCTCAGACCGATGATCTTCGTATTCCGTGCGGCAAACTGGGGCTCAAGACCGGCCATATAACCAAGTTCAGTGGTGCAGACCGGAGTGAAGTCCTTGGGGTGCGAAAACAGTACTGCCCAGCCGTCGCCGATCCATTCGTGGAAGTGGATCGGGCCCTGCGTTGTATCAGCCGTGAAATCGGGGGCTTCGTCATTGATTCTTAAAGACATGTTTGTATCTCCCTGGACATGCTGCCAGGCTTTTGCCCGGCGCAAATGACTACGCTAACACACGGCAAACCCGTGTCCGGCACAAAGCCGTTCCCTTCTTCTGGTCGCGCATGAACTCGCCGATTCCACTCACGAGTTGTGCGATGCGCCGGTCAAGCTCGGTTCCCCGCGTTTTTTCTTCCTGTCGCCAGTTGTCGTATTGTTTCCAGCGTTCCTGCCGGCGCTGCCATTCGCGGTTCTGCTCTTCCACGAATTCTTTATGCCGAGACCATGCGACCTCGCATTCCGTCATCAGCTTTGCGTGGCTTTGGGTGAGTTTTTCGAGTTGATCCTGCACTGTCACGACGATACCCTTCTTAATTTTACGGGAACCGGATCGCCTGATGCTCTGTTAACCATCAGCCAGGCCCTTCGTTATAACGAATATGCTGTTTCTCTCACGTACTTTGCGCGCATTGTCTTCAGGCATCGTGCTCGTCGCCGCCGGGTATGCCCAAGTGAATTCAGGTTCTATCGATTCGCGGCCCGCTTTCGACGTCGCATCCGTCAGGCCGAACAACTCCGGGACCGGCGTGGATCGGATCAAAAACAGCGGCGGAGTCCTGTTCATTGAAAATGTATCGCTCAAGCGGTTGATCGGGATGGCGTTTGAGATACCCGAATCGCAGGATTACCTGTTTTCCGGACCGGTCTGGCTGGATTCTGAGAACTTCGATATTCAGGCACGCTTTCCGCCAGACACGCCGGACCCGATCTTCAACCAGATGTTGCAAAGGCTTCTTGAGAAGCGATTCAGAATGGTTGTCCATCGCGCGCCGAAGGAATTTTCCGTACTTGCGCTCTTACCTGGCAAGGGAAGCCGGCAAGGTCTCAGCCTTCACTCCGCCGCGGCGCCCGGCGGCGCCTACAAATTCCGGGTGATTGGCGGACATGCGACAGGATCTTCCGTTTCGATGTCGATGCTTGCCGGTAGACTTTCTCGTCCTGATTTTGGCTTGAACCGCCCGGTCCTCAATCTGACGGGTCTGGAAGGAACCTATGACTTGACTCTGGACTGGAAACCGGACAGTCCGCAGGAAAGCTCGCCCGCAGACCACGGATCGGACGCGTCGATTTATGCCGCGATCGCGGAGCAACTCGGGTTAAAACTGGAACCACGCAAGGTTTCGCTCGACGTGCTGGTCATCGATCGCGCAGATAAGGTACCGACGGCAAATTAGTGCCGCCGAAATCCTCTACCGCTGATTCGCCTTCAGAATCTTCTTCCGCAGCCGGATCGACTTCGGCGTCACTTCCACCATCTCATCGTCGCGCACAAATTCAATCGCCTGCTCCAGGCTCATCAGTCTCGGCGGAATCAGCCGGATCGCTTCGTCCGCCGACGACGCGCGCATATTCGTCAGTTTCTTTTCCTTGACGATATTCACGTTCAGGTCGGCCGTTTTGGCGTTTTCCCCGACGATCATGCCTTCATAGACCATCAGCCCCGGGCTCACAAAAATCTCGCCACGCTCCTGCAAACTGAAGATCGCATTCCCCGTAACCTTGCCGTCGCGATCCGAAACCAGCGATCCTGTCGGCCGCGTCGGAATATCGCCCTGCCACTCGATGTAACCGTGAAACAGCGAATTCAGAATCGCCGTGCCACGCGTGTCGGTCAGAATTTCACCGCGCAACCCGATCAGCCCCCGCGACGGAATAGCAAATTCCAGGCGCACGCGGCCCGACCCGTTGTTAATCATCTTGCCCATCTTGCCCTTGCGGCTGCCGAGCTTTTCGATTACCACGCCGATAAACTGCTCCGGACAATCGATGACCAGAAGTTCGAGCGGTTCCATCTTCTTGCCGTCGATCTCCTTCGTCAGGATTTCCGGCTTGCCTACCGCGAGTTCAAACCCTTCGCGCCGCATCATTTCGATGAGGATCGCGAGTTGCAGTTCGCCGCGGCCGAGCACGCGGAAAGTTTCCGGCGAATCGGATTCCACGCGGATCGAAACGTTGGTCAGCAGTTCTTTATCCAGACGGTCCCGAATATTGCGCGAGGTGACGAACGTTCCTTCTTTCCCCGCGAAGGGCGAGGTGTTCACCGTAAACGTCATCCCGATCGTCGGCTCATCGATCTGAATCGGCGGCATCGGTTTCGGGTCGGTGGCGCTGGTGATCGTCTCGCCGATCGTAATGCCTTCCACGCCTGCTACCGCGACAATATCGCCAGGCATGACGATGGTTTCGTCCACGCGCTTCAGACCTTCGAACGTGTACATCTTGGTGATTTTGGTCTTCTGCATGGTGCCGTCGACGCGGCAAATCGCCACTTCGTCGCCATGCCGCAGCGTGCCCTGAAATACACGGCCAATCGCCAGACGGCCCAGGTAGTCGCTGTAATCGAGATTGGCAACCTGCGCCCGGAGTACCGCATCCGGATCGCCCGCGGGCGGCGGAATATTCGCCAGAATCGCTTCGAACAGAGGCCGCAAATCTTCCGCGGTGTCTTCCATTTTGACCTTGGCTACGCCCAGCTTCGCGTTGGAATAGAGCACCGGGAAATCCAGCTGGTCCTCGTGCGCGTCCAGATCGATAAACAGATCGTAGATCTCGTTGAGAACTTCCTCAATGCGCGCATCCGGCCGGTCGATCTTGTTGATCACGACGATCGGCTTCAGCTTCGCTTCAAGCGCTTTCATCAGAACGTAACGCGTCTGCGGCAGGGGGCCTTCGCTCGCATCCACCAGCAGCATCACGCCATCCACCATCTTGAGCGCGCGTTCCACTTCGCCGCCGAAATCGCTGTGGCCGGGCGTATCCACAATATTGATCTTCGTGCCGTGAAAGCGCACGCCGGTGATCTTCGAAAGAATCGTGATGCCGCGTTCTTTCTCCAGATCGTTGGAATCCATGACGCGCTCGACGACAGCTTCATTGGCGCGGAAGATGCCGCTCTGTTTCAGCATGGCGTCCACAAGCGTGGTCTTGCCGTGATCGACGTGGGCGATGATAGCGATATTACGGGTGTTCTGACTCATTCCATCTTTCTTTGTTTCGATTGTGTTGAATTACTCTTCGTGTACCGCATCCGCGGGCTGCAGTTTCGCGGCGAACCGGGCCGGATAAACGCCGGCCGCGATCGTGAAAATCCAGACCAGCAGCAACGCGCCCGCAAGCAGACCCAGCGGTGGATGGAACTGAATCGTCCATCCGAAACTCTGCTTATTGATCACGTAGATCAACTCGAGCGACAACGCCGCGCCGAGCATCAACCCCAGCCCCGCGGCCAGCAGCCCCACCAGTCCCGCTTCCGTCAGAACCATGCGGCGGATCTGCCCGTCGTCCGCCCCCAGATACCGGATCAGTCCGATTTCCCGGCGGCGGTCCAATACCAATGCTAGCAGCGAGTTCGCCGTGCCCAGCATGGCCACGATAATGGCGATGCCTTCGAGCGCCCAGGTGACGGCGAAAGTACGGTCGAAAATCAGCACGGCGCCACGCCGGATCGATGCGTTCGGAGTCAGCGAAACAGGAAATGCCGCCAGCCGCTGTTCCAGACGGCGCCTCACCTTTTTAGCGTCGCTCCCTTTCGCGACATAAATAGCGATGTTCGTCACCGGCTGGTCTGGCAGGTATTTGCGCATGGTGCTCCAGTCGGCGACGACAAGCCCGCGATGGCTGGAATAGTCGTAATAAACGCCGGCGACCGTCAGCGACGCCACGGTGGTGCCCAACGCGATCTTCAGCACGTCGCCCGTCCGCACATGATGTTTGTTGGCGAACGGTTCGGAGACGATGATGCGGTCGTGGTCCGGCAACGAGCGCAGAATCTCGTCCGCATTGCCCTCGAGAAAACGCATGGCGTTGTAGCGCCGCACAATCTCGCTCGCGCCCGCGCCGAACGTCGCCTGCTGGCCTTCGTAGCGAAATGTGAAAGCGTGGAATGCGTCGATATCCGCCACGCCAGGCATCCCGGCAACGATCGGCGCAACCTCCGGCGCCACGGGCGGCGAGAGTCCAGCCGTCCCTGGACCCTGCGCATTCAGGTAAATATCCGCGCGCAGCTGGTTCTCCAGCCACACCTGCACGGTCTCTCGGAAACTCGCTACCATGATGCCCACACTGATCGTCATGGACAAGGCCACCGCCAGCGCCGTCACCACAATAGATGTCCGGGCGAGCGACGCCGTAAGGCTTCGACCCGCGATGAGTCCGGCCGCTCCCGGAATCCGCTTCAGCACGCCGCGCAGCATACCGATCCCGCCACTCACAAATGCCGGCGAGATCGCCGCGGCCACCACCACTGCGCACAAAGTCGCGACATACCCCAGTACCGGCCTGCCATCGATGGGTCCGAACTGGCTGAGAACCACGGCAGCCGTTGCAGCAATCCCTGCCATTGTCAGATCCCGGCGAATGTGTAAATGCGCTTCGTGCTCGCGGGCTTCGCGCCGCATCGCCTCGGCGGGAGCCACCCTCGCCGCTTCGCGTGCCGGAAGCAGAGCGGCGACAATCGCCACCGACGTGCCCGTGCCGATTGCCGCCGCAACCGACACCCACGAAATCGTAATAGTCCCCGGCGTGCTCGTCACAAAAATCGCGTTCACCGTGCTCGAAATCGTACCCACCATGCCGCTCGCCATCAAACGTCCCAGGCCGATTCCGAGTGCCGAACCCACCACGCCCATCGCCGCGGCTTCGCCCAGAAATATCGCCAGCACCCCGCGCGAACTCACCCCGAGCGCGCGAAGAATTCCGATCTCGCTGCGCCGCCGGACTACGCTCACCGCAATCGTGTTGTATATAAGGAACGCGCCCACCAGCAGCGAGATATAACTCAATATACCCAGATTCGTCCGAAAGGCCCGCAGCATGCGCTGGTTCTCTTCGCTCCGCGCGCCGGGCGTTACGACGTCGTAAGTAAAGGGCACCGTCGCGCGAACCAGCTTTTCCACGTAGTCCGCGTTTTCCCCCGCATCCACTGTCACTTCAATGCGGTCGAGCTTGCCAAACGAATCGAGTAACTCCTGCGCCGACGCAATATCCACCGCAACCCAGCCCGTGTTCTGCCCCGCCACGATCTTTTGTATTCGAAACCGCGCCGCGCGTTTCCGCCCGCGCAACGCGATCATGCTCCCCGTCGTCCACCCAAATCGCTCGGCGGTGTCGCTCGACACGATCGCGGCCGCGGGGTCGATCACCGATTCCACACCAAACAACGTGACCGATCCCTGGCCACGCACCGTCACCGGCTGTTCGATGACGGCCGCGAACTGCGCGTTCACAGGCAGCGCCGTCAGCTTCGCGATCAGGCCCTCGTCCACGCCGCCATTCGCCGTCACCTCGTAATCCACGGTGCCAACCAGCGAAGCGACAGACGATTGAAATGAGCCCGTAGCCGCATCGCCCGCCAGTTTCACCGCAATCACCACGGCAACTCCCAGCGCGACAGCCAGAATCGTGAGCCCGCTGCGCAGCTTATCCCGCCGCAGAGGCCGCAGCACAAACTGCCGAATCAGCGCCGCGAATTTCAACGGAGCACGCTCTCGATCAACCCGTCGCGCATCTGCACCCGCACGTCCGCAATCGCCGCGGCTTCCGCGCTGTGGGTCGCGATCACGACCGCGGCTCCAAACTCATCCGCCGCCCGGCGAATCAGCCGCAGCACCAGATCGCCGCTCGCCGTATCCAGATTGCCCGTCGGCTCGTCCGCCACCAGAATCGCCGGATTGTGTACCAGTGCCCGCGCGATCGCCACCCGCTGCATCTGCCCTCCGGATAACTGCCACGGGAGCGCATCGGCTTTCTCCGGCAGACCCACCCACTCCAGCCGTTCGCGCGCCGTTGCCGTCACGCGATCCGCCCCCGCCAACAGCAAAGGCAGTTCCACATTCTCGAGCGCAGTGAGCGTCGGCAACAGCTGGAAAAACTGAAAAACGAACCCAATCTTGCCCCGCCTTAACCCGGTCAGCGCGGCATCGCCGAGCCCGCTGGTCACCAGTCCGGCCACTTCCACTTCACCCGATGTCGGGAAATCCATCGCACCGCAAAGGTTCAGCAGCGTGGTTTTGCCGCAACCGCTGCGACCCACCAAAGCGGTAATTTCACCCTTCGACAGTTCGAGCGAAACCCCGCGCAGGGCCTCCACTCCGCCCTCGTAAGTCCTATGGACGTTGCGAATCGACACCGCCGGTTTGCCCCGCATTAAATTTTGCGTTGAAAACAATTTACTTGCGCTCTGTTTTTAGTGTATTCTGGGGGTGCTCTGGTATAAATCCGCGCGTCATCGAGAAGAATGCTTGCCCCGCAAAACTCTCTTACACGCGACGACATGGAAACTCGCCGATTAGCAGCCGCAGGTGAGCTGCTGAACGGTCTCACTCAATCGCAGGTGGCGCGCCGGTTTGGCGTGAGCCGCACAACTGCCTCCCGCTGGCACAGATCCATTGTGGTGAAAGGTGTGGACGGAATGCGCAAACGCCGCGCAACCGGTCGCCCCAGCCGTCTCACCGCGGATCAGGTGGAAACCATTCGCATCATGTATTGCGAAGGCGCGCAGGCGCACGGTTTCTCCACCGATCGCTGGACCACGGGCAAACTCGCCGAAGCCATCGAACGCCGCTTCGGCATCCGTTACGATCAGGACCACGTCGGCCGTCTGATGCACAAGTTCGGCTTGCGCGAACGCCGCTTCACGTATACACCCGCGCCTGTGTTTGTGATGGACGTTCCCTCGCAATTACACGCGATCGCTGTCGCCTGATTTTCAGGCGACGCGGGCGATTGGTTTGGCGATGACACCGCCGTCCTCGCGGCGGGTCTTCTGTCTGCGCGAGCGAATCTCGGACTCGCGCGCAACAATATGAAGGGTGCCGAAAGCAAAAGCGCTTGAACGGGAATCCGGCACCGGGAACGTGTTCGAGGACCTCGGTCTGACTGACGCCGACGAACATCTGGTAAAGGCCGGGCTGGTTATCACGATTAGCCGGATCATCCGTCAGCGCGGGTTGACCCAGGCCGCAGCCGCCAAGCTCATGGGTATCGACCAGCCCAAAGTCTCAGCGATGCTGGCAGGCCAATTCCGCGGCTATTCGATCGAGTAACTGACTCACTTCCTTCGTCACAGTTCCGAACCCGCCGCCACGCTGGCCCGCTTATAAAGCGTCCCGTCGCGAATCTCCAGCTGCATATCGCAATGATCGAGCGTCCCCAGCCGATGCGCGATCACGAACGTCGTCCGCCCGTGCATCAGCCGTTCCAGCGCATCCAGAATCGTCGCTTCCGTCCCCACGTCAAGCGCGCTGGTCGGTTCATCCAGAATCAGAATCGGCGCATCTCTCAGGAAAGCGCGGGCAAGAGCGATGCGCTGCCGTTCCCCGCCCGAAAGCCGCATTCCCCGCTCGCCGACCAGCGTCCCATAGCCATCGGGCAAAGCCGTAATAAAATCGTGCGCGTTCGCAAGCCGCGCGGCTTCGATAATCTCCGCCTCCGTCGTGTTCTTCGCATCCGCCGTACCGGCGCGCCCATACGCGATGTTCTCCGCGATAGTCGTCGAAAACAGCACAGCGTCCTGCAACACAATCCCGAACTGATTCCGAAAATCGGCCAGCTTGTATTCCCGGATATCCACCCCGTCCATCAGAATTCGTCCGCCGCTCACATCGTAGAAGCGCGTCAGCAGACTCATCATCGTGCTCTTCCCCGCCCCGGTTTTTCCCTGTATCCCCGCGCGCGTCCCGGCGGGCACGTCGATCGAAATTCCCTGCACCACCGGATGCTGCCCGTCGTAAGCGAACGAAACGTCTTCAAAGCGAATCTCGCCGCGCGCCCTGATCAAAGGCCGCGCCTTCGGATGTTCCGCCACTTCCGGCTCTTCGTCCAGCAGCGCGAACGCACGTTCCGCACTCGCCAGCGCGCCCTGCAGATCCGCCAGTTTCTTGCTGACCGCCTTGAGTGGCGAGTACAACTGAGAAACGTAGGCCGTTACCAGCATCAAATCTCCCAGGCTCAGCAGACCGCTGCGCACATGCAGCACCCCGATGTAAAGCGTTGCAGCCGTCCCCAACGCGATCGTCATCCCCACCAGCAGATCGAAACCATCCTGCAGAAATGAAACCCTCAGCAGTTCGCGCTTGCGGCGCGTCGCGCGTCCGAAAAACCGCTCCTCTTCCTCGCCCTCGCGCCCAAACGCCTTCACCACGCGGATGGACGATAGCACCTCCTGCACCACGGAATTCGCCGAGCTTTCCAGCTTCTTCACGTCTTTCCATCGCTGGCGAAGCCGCCCGCGAAAAGTGCGTGTCAGCCAGAAAAGCACCGGCGAAATACTCAGCGCCACAAACGCCAGCTGCATATCCAGCCGCCCCATCACGTAAATCATGCCCGCGAGTGTCGCGACCGAAGATATCAGCGGGATGATCCCGTTCACGGTGATCGATTGCACGGAAGGCGCGTCGTACTGGATGCGAAACGTGGAGTCCGAAGTGCCGATCGAATCGTGATACCGCAGCGACAGCCGCTGCACATGCGCAAACAGCCGCGTCCGGAAATCGAGCACCATCCCTTCGCCCGCCGACGCCTCCAGATGGGAACTCAGCATCGACTGCAGGTACGACAGCAGCGTCACGCCGATCAGCAGCCCGATCGCAAAGCCAAGCAAAGCGTCGGGCGAATGCTGCAAACCCTGCGGTACAAAACCCCGAAGCAATTTCGGCAGCGGATGCGAAGAGAGCACGCTGTCGATAATAATTTTGACCGGCAGCGGCGTCAGCAGCGCAAGCGGCGTCGAGGCCAGGCTTAGAAAAAAGATGATGCCGATCCGCAGCCAGTACGGGCGGGCCTGCAACGCCATGCGCCGCACGATGCTCCAGTCGGAGTAGCGCGCCGCCGCTTCGGGTGTACTGCCGGGATTTGGAAGACGGCTGGCCATCGGCTTGTGCGCGGCTTCTCAGCCCGGCGGCGGTTCTGAAATTCCCGAAATCCCCAACGCCGCCGCGGCCATTCGGTACTTCGATACGGTCGCGGGAGTCAGCCTGAACTCTTCAATCAACTGGCTGAACAGTGCCGGCATCTCGTGGCGAAACTTCAGTTCCAGAATCGGCTGCGTTTCCGACAGGGCAATTTCCGCCGCGCCATGATCGAACCGCAGGGCGCCCGTTCGATGCGCCAGCAGTTCCTGATCCACGGTGAGCCGCAACGGCCCGGCCTGCGTCTCCGTCACGCGCGCCAGCCGCCGATACGAAACCTGGCAGACCGGCCTCAACCGGCGCGCCAGAATCCGCCGATGAAACCAGTAGCCGCTCCAGCCCCTTTCGGGATCCGTATGCCCCAGCCTGCTGAGATCGTCGATCCCGATCACGGATCTTCGCTTGGTAACAACGCCCGATTTCCTGAGCTTCCGTTCGAGAAACGCGCCATCGCCACCGCCGTAGCGCCGCACACGGTATTTACTCCTCGCGTAGGAACCGCGCTGGTGCAGCACGTCGAGGTTTTCCGTGTCGAAATAGAGGCTGGTCGTCTGATAGCAGCCAGTCTCGTCGTGCGCGTATGGGTCGGGGCCGATATGCACGCGTGCCCAGTCGCTGACCGCGCGCGCGCAATCCGAGTCGATCAGAAACTTCATCTCGGCAGCCGGCTCGCGGGCTTCAGAAACGGAGGCCATTCTGGAGCCCAGAATATCACGATCCGGTTACAAAAACTCTTTGCTTACAAAGTCTTGCCAACACCCGGACGTCCCGCAAGGTCTTCTTAACCCTGTCGCGTCAGATAGCCGGTCGTCAGCGTTCGCGCCCAGTTGCCGGGCACGCGATGCTCGTTCTTCAGATGCGCCACAACGTCGTTGGAGCGTTTCTTTTCCGCGTCGAACTGGGTCAGCACTTGCGTCCAGTGCGCCAGCGACTTCCCCGTCATCTCCACTACCTGCTCATCGCTCACTTCCCAATGGTCTGCTATCAAGTATGTTTTCCTTTGTGCGGGCGTTTCAAACTTGCAACTCAAGTGTCTCACCCGCACTACGCCGGACACCCAGGCCCGCGGGAACAACAGCAGATATGATATGGTCTCCGCTATGAAGCTGGCCCTCTTCTTTTCGCTCGCCCTCTCCCTGTTTGCACAACAACCCGCGCCCACGCAGCAAATCGGCCTGCCCGCCAATCAGCAGGGCGGCAAAATCAAGACCGTTCCGCCTCCCGGGATTGTGGTCCCCGAGGCCGACCAGCGCGCCCTCCGCACCAGCCTCACTCGTCTCAACGGGAAGCTCGATGCGCTCAAAGGCAACCCGCGTCTGCCCGATATCCAGATCTTCACGAAAGCTGTCAGCTACGCCCTCGATGGCAACGAATTCTTCGCGCCCGAAGAAATCTTCAAAGCCAAAGAACTCCTCCGCATCGCCAACGAACGCGCCGACCAGCTCACTCACGGCGACGCCCCGTGGACCCGCTCCACCGGCCTCGTCGTCCGCGGCTACGTTTCCAAAATCGATGGCAGCGTGCAGCCCTACGGCCTCGTCGTCCCGCCTGGCTACGCGCCGGACCGCGCGCACAACTGGCGCGTCGACGCCTGGTTCCACGGCCGCAGCGAAACGCTCAGCGAAATCAATTTCCTCTGGGACCGCATGCGCAACGTCGGCGAATTTCAACCTCGCGACACCATCGTCCTTCACCTGTACGGCCGTTATTGCAACGCCAGCACCTTCGCCGGCGAAGTGGATCTCTTCGAAGCCCTCGCCGACGTGAAAAAGAATTTCCAGGTCGATGACAACCGCATCTTCGACCGCGGCTTCAGCATGGGCGGCGCATCCGCCTGGCACATCGGCGCGCACTACGGAACGTACTTCGCCGCCGTCGCGCCCGGCGCCGGCTTCACGGAAACCATGGAATACTCTGGCCAGGCTCAGAAAGGCGTAAAGCTGAATTGGTTTGAAGACAAGCTCATGCACCTCACCAACGCCACCGACTATGCAGCCAATTTCTTCAACGTTCCGGTCATTGCATACAACGGCGATCAGGATGCCCAAAAACAAGCGGCCGACATCATGGCGCGCAACATGGCGCCCGAAGGTCTCACGCTCGCGCGCGTCATTGGTCTGAATATCGGCCACGCCTACACGCCCGCCGCGAAAGTCCAGCTCGATTCCATGATGGATGCCATCGCGCAAAAGGGCCGCGACCAATGGCCGCACGAAGTCCGCTTCACCACGTGGACCCTCAAATACAACCGCATGCGCTGGGTCGTCGTCGATGGCCTCGAAAAACACTGGGATCGCGCGCGCGTCAACGCAACAGTGCAAAACGACCACACCATCCAGGCGACAACCTCCAACGTCTCCGCAGTGAGCTTCGAAATGGGAGTCGGCGCCAGCCTCCTGAATCGTGCCGCGAAGGTCTCAGTCGTGATCAATGGCCAGACGCTCGCCGCCCCCGCCCCCATGACCGACGGCTCCTGGACAGCGCACCTCCGCAAGACCGGCGCGAACTGGGCTGTTGTCTCTGATGACGATCCAACCGCCCTCCGCAAACGCCACGACTTGCAGGGACCCATTGACGACGCCTTCATGGACAGCTTCCTGATGGTGAATCCCACCGGCACGCCGATGAACGACACCGTGGGCAACTGGACAAAATCCGAGGAAGCGCACGCGATTCACCTCTGGCGCACGCAGATGCGCGGCGACGCGCCCGTCAAAGACGATACCGCCGTAACCGACGCCGACATCGCCTCCAGCAACTTAATCCTCTGGGGCGACCCAAAAAGCAACAAGGTTCTCGCGCGAATCATCGACAAACTCCCGGTGCAATGGTCCACCGACGCAGTCGCCCTCGGCGCGCGCAAATTCGCCGCCGGAACGAACGCGTTGGTGATGATCTACCCGAATCCTCTGAACCCGAAGAAGTACGTGGTGATCAACAGCGGCAACACGTTCCGCGAATACGCGCAGTCGACAAATTCATTCCAGGTGGCATACCTGCCCGATTACGCGGTGGTCGACCTGACAACTCCGCCAGATGCCCGCTGGCCGGGCAAGATCGCCGCCGCCGGCTTTTTCGGCGAAAACTGGCAGCTACAGCCAAACGACGGCCGGTAGGGTACGATCGCGAAGCCGGGTGTCAGAGCCCTCGCGGCCATCGCTGACGTCCATTGAACACGGCAAGCAATTCCAGTCGCCCGCTACGGATCCGGTAAGGAACGATATACGATGTGCCGGACACGACAAGCTCCCTGGTTCCGGCCAAACGGCCGGGTCTTCCCATCTGAGGTTGCGTGCGAAGAAGATCGATCGCCTCGACGATCCGGCGCGCGACAGAGGCCGCATTCGCATCCGAGTCCTGTTCAATAAATTCTCTGACCGCAATCAGGTGACGGATCGCCCTCGGCGACCAGATGACATTCATCGCGGAGCGCGCTTTTCCTTCGCCGTCCCCCAGGACTCCAGCCACGCGGTCACCTTTTCATGGCCAACGCCCTGCCCCGCATCCAGTTCATCGATAGCCGCATGGATTTCTCCCAGCTGCCACTCTTCCTGCACTACCCAGGCCGCTATCGCCTCGGCAGCCAGAAAAGATTTCGAACGTTTCGAATGCCTCGCCAGCGCTGTCAGGCGCTGCTTCGTCTCTGAGTCCAGCCGGATGGAAAGGGTTTCCGTCATACGTTGTATGCACCTGTATACAACCTAACACCTGCTCTAATTCCCCGTCGGCTTCTCGATCCGGTCGATCACCAGGAACTCGACAGGCCCCTTCGCCGATTCGAGTTTCAGCCCCAGTTGTTGTTGTAAAGCCGTGAAGATAGACGGACCAGTCGGGTCAGTTGCGAACACTGGCATTGACGGCTCGGCTTGCCTCACCTCGCCCCCGGCCAGCGCTCGCGGCGCAAGGTCGGCGCGCGACACTTCAAGATGGATATCAAACATCCCCTCGATTCCGGTCTTGTCGATAACATCCCGGCCCAGTCTGATCCCAAGCTGGATGCACAGGCTCTCCATGGTGGCGCCGCACATGTCAAACGTGCCGTCGGGGCCGGGGTGATTGATGCCCCTTGAAATGCAGGTTCCTCCTTTCGCTGCCCGCAGCTTCGCCCCTCCTTTTGCCGTTGTCAAAAAATATAGGGGTCCTTCCTTCGCCTCACGATGGACCTTCAACTGAAATCGGTCTTCGAGAAGCGCGCGCAGCATCCGCCCATACAGTTGCTCACGAGGTGGATCGCCCTCCGCCTTCGCGGCGATATCGTAACGATCGGAATCGATCCATCCAGGCCCTCCAGTGACCTGCATCCGAAAGCTTCGTGGATCGGGGCTCCCGCCATTTGCATAAATACCGTAGGCCGTCAGGATGAGATCCCGGAGTTCGGCGCATTCGAGCGTGATCCGGCCGGGAGAGGCCATGCCGCCGCTGCCGCGTCCGGGTCCGCCGCAGTTCTGATTTGGTTTAATCAGTGCTACTTCGAATGCCCGATCTGCCATTCCGATTGCGGCGCTGATGAAGATCAGGCCCGCAACCGCAAGCCCGCGGTGTTCTCCGCGGCCTCTGCGTCTCTGCAAGAAACCGTACGCCTCGTGCCCCTTAATTCGCCGTCGGCGACTGATCCGCGTGATCCACAACCAGCACATCGACCATCGCCTTTCTGCGTTCCAGCGTCAACCCGAGCTGCTTCTCCAGAAGCGGCTTCAAATCAGACAACACATCGTCGGCTCCCTGAGGACCAGCGCCCTCCGGCGGCAGTTCGTGAACGACCTCCAGATCGAAGCGCCCCGGCAGCCCCGTCATATCCACCACCGGAATAGCCGCATTCTCGTACTGCGGTGTTTTGCTGCTCATCGCTTCGAGTACGCAGGCAAACAGCGCCATCGGCATATTACTGAATGAATCCTGAAGGCGACCGCTCGGATTCCGATTCCTTTGCAGATGAACATCGTCGCTGTATCCCAGAAACTGCGTCGGCATCTCCATTCCGCGCGGGGTCGTACTTCCCGTCGGATTCGCGAACCCGCGGCCCGCCCTTCGCCACCAGCAGAGCCATCACCGTCATTTCTTTTTTCTCGTGGTGCACCGTCAGATGAAATCGCTCGCCCAGCAGCGTTTGCAGCATCAGCCGCATCTGGTTCTCCGGAACAGAACCCGAAGCCTTCGCCGCAATGTCGAAGAGCGGCGGCCCATGCAGGAAATCCGGCCCCGCGATCTGCGGATCATCCGCGCCATACGCCCATCGCAGACTCAGCCACAGCGATACCTGCCGCATCGTCAGCGTGTCCGGCGAAAACTGTATCGTAGTGCGGGGACGGCCGGGACTATTATTCACCCTGACCGACGCGACGTCGAAAGCGGGTGACGATGTGTCGGCCGCAGCCACCTGACCACGGCCCGGGGATGCGCCTGTCATCCCGATCACAATCGGAAGGGTCAGCGCCGCCACCGCGACCTGGCAAATCCGGACAACCGCTAAAGCTAAATGAGTCGCCACAACTTCTCTCCTAATCCCGAAAAATGTGAAGGGCACCTTCGTCCTCATGCCGGAAAAAATGAAGCCCCCGACACGTTTTGCGCGGGTGATCGCGAAGGTTCAGTTTTCGGACGGTTTCCCCACGTGGTCGATAACAAGATGCTCGCGAGGAGCTTTGCTCGCCTGCAGTTTCAGGCCAACGTCTTGCACTGCCGTGAAGACCGACATAGCCGGATCCGCGTCAGGAGACGCTCCTGTGGGCATACCTGACGATTTGAGCAGAGCCTCCATATTGAAATGAAAATATCCGGTGATTCCGGTCTTATTAATGATTGGTACGTCGAGGATCCTGGGCTTAACGTTGCCAAGAAACCAGGCAAAAATATCCAGATTCATGACAGCGTCCTGCGGAGTCTGGGGGCAGCGATCCTGTGGCTGAACTGGCGAGCTCGGCGGGTGGATAGGGTCGAGGGGTGTACACCCCCCTTGAAATGGTCGTAGTTTTAGGCCACCTTTTGCCACAGTAAGCGCGTAAGCTGGCTCATCTTTCATCTCCGCGTGAATCTTCAGCGCGAAACGGCTTTCGAGCAGCGACTGGAGCATGGGGCCACGCATCATGAACTGGCCCGGAGAACCCTCGGCCTTTGCTTCGATGGTATAGTTTTCCGAATTGCCCCACCCAGGAAGCTGTTCGATCTCAACAGGACGGTTATTGCCGTTGAAGCGTCCATCGGCGAACACGACGTATGCGGTCCTGATGAACGTTGACAAAGGCCAGCAAGAGATCTTAATTCTGTTGGGAGAATCGGGTGGTGCCGCGCCTCGCCCTTCAGCTTCTCCAACTGGAGAATCGGTGCAGCGTTTGATGGAAGCGACTTCAAATTTTGGTTTCGTCATCGCCCGTGCTTGCGCCTGGACCGTGGACGCACTGACAAGTCCAATCACCATCGGCACAGCGATGAAACTAGTCCAACGCGCCATAATCAGAAGTCGGAAAACGCTCATCTGGAGCAGGGCAGGGAACCTCGGCGCGAACCTACAAACCCGGAGTTTTTCAACCTGAGACACTACCCGGGGCTGATACTTCAACGCCGCAGTTAGGAAAATCCCGACAACCGCTGGATGAGTCGACATAAGTCTCTCCTAATCCCGAAAAATGTGAAGGATATTTTGGTCTTCATCTCGGACAAAGCGAAGCCCAACCGCAATCCCGCAGCCCAAAACAATGGCTGGGGGCAACAGGTACCGTATGACGGGAATGCCCAGGAAGAAAATCAGCACGGTCCCCGCGGCGAAGATCATTCCCCCAATGTCTGCGCTGACCGGTATCTTCGCCATATTGATTTCCGGGGCTGGTCCATCGTCTTTCGCGATCTCCACAAAGGGATGGTGCGCAATCGAGTGCGTCATAATCTGTTCCTTTATTCCGGCTTCACCCCGGCCAGCGAAGCCGTCGCCAGCATCCCGCCCAAACCCATCGTCTCCACCACAGAAGAAGGCACAATCACCATTGAGCCCCGCTCCTTAATCGCTTCGTACAGCATATTCATTGCGCGCAAATGCAGCGCCACCGGATTGTTCTGATACATCAGCGCCGCTTCCGAAAATTTCTGCGCGATGTCCGTTTCTGCCTGCCCCAGAATGATGCGCGCCTGGCGCTCGCGTTCCGCCTGCGCCTGCCGCGACATCGCATCTTCCAGTCCCTGCGGAATCCGCACATCGCGAATCTCCACCGACTGCACCGTGATCCCCCACGGGTTCGTCTTTTCGTCCAGAATGCGCTGCAACTCACGCCCCAGCGATTCGCGGTCGGTAATCAACTGCGACAGCTCGTGTCGGCCAATCGACTCCCTGAGTCCCGTCTGCGCGCTCATCGTGATCGCCTCCACGAAATTCTCCACTTCGAGAATCGCCTTCTCCGCGTTCCACACCAGCCAGAACACAATCGCATCCACGTTCACCGGCACCGTATCGCGCGTCAGCGTCGATTCGGCCTTCACGCTCGCCACGCGCACCCTCTGGTCCACACGTTGGCTCAGCCGGTCGATCACGGGGACGATATAAAACATCCCCGGTCCCCGCAGCCCGATATATCGGCCTCTCCGCATCACCGCGACTTTCTCCCAGGGATCCGCTACCTTGATCGAAAACAGCAGGTAAATGCCGATCAGCACTCCAATAATCAAAGGAGTCCTGTAGTGCCCGGCCATCGTTTCCACAATCGACCGCGCCTGGCTATCGAGCGCAATCGTCACCGCCGCGCCGCCAATCACCGAAACGGCCAACAACGCGACGGCGATCCCGCTGATCTGATTTTTATTTCGATCCGGCCACATAGTCCTCATCTCCTTTTCCCTGCCCCCACTGCGTGCGAAGCCTGCAGGTGCTCGATCAACTCCGTAACCGTAAACCCGTTCGACCCCGCCCGCGCCACGAATTCACCCACGAACCTGTCGAGCAGCCGCTGCCGCTCCGTCCCGTTCCGCGTAACTTTTTGAGCCCCCACAAAAGTCCCTGTGCCCTGCTCCGTCACCAGCACTCCGCGGATTTCCAGTTCGCTGTAAGCCCGTATCACCGTATTCGGATTGATCGACAAATCGACCGCCAGCTGCCGCACGGTCGGCAGTTGCATACCCTCGTGAAGCGCCCCCGCCGCAATGCCGCCCGTCACCTGATCCATAATCTGGCGATAAATCGGCACGCCACTCTGCGCGTCCAGCTGGAACCGAAAATCCTTCACTGGATATATAGTGTACTAGTTATCTAGAACAGTCAAGACAAAAAAATAGACAAACTGGCAGGACAGTGGAAAAAACCACGCGCGACTCAATCCGGACGAATGCCGATGCACGGCATATGAAAACGTTGAAGTTGCCTTTTCTTATCCGTGTTCATCTGTGTGCATCTGTGGCCATTGTGCCTTTTTCATCGGGTCTTTCGGCGAATTCCCGGCATCAGCCCCAGGCCGAGAATCAGCATCCCGATCGTCCCCGGCTCCGGCGCCTCGTTATACCCGACCGCATCCAGCATCGCGATTTCCACCCCGCCGTCGTTCAGAATATTTGTCCCAAACCCTGTATTACAGCCGTCCGCATCCTGAACGTAAGTGCAGTTCGTCGAGAAATCGCCGTAGTCGCCGCCGTTCGGAGAGTTGTTATAGGGTGCAAGGTTGGTGACGCCGCCGTTGATGGAAAAGTACGCCAGTGTGTTGGCATCGGCCTGATCCCCGCCCGGGCCGAAAAAGCTCCGCGTTCCCGAAGCGGAATACCGGAACAGGTCGGCCGCGCTGACAGCCGATCCGCCGTCACATGCGGGCGACACCTCCGGCGTATTCGCGGGTCCCGGCGGCGACGGCTCCGTCACCAGACACGACGACGTCCCAAGCGCCTCGTCCGTCTCATGCTCCACCGTGGTGAAAAAATCGTACTCGCCCGATATATACGTGCCGGTGTCGTAGTACAACGGCTCAGTGCTCGATATCGTGATGATGTCGTTGTAACAATTAGCCTGCCCCAGGGTGCACGATGGGTCCCTGGTATTGCACGATGCGTCGGTCGCGGTGGTGCAGATCCCACTCGATCCGCTAAACCCCAGCGCGGCGGCGAGCGAACTGGTCATCGCAACGCCGTCGCCGCTGACAACCGGATTCGTCGTCCCCCCGCCCAGACTCGAGATCGCGGTACTGTCGGCGGTTCCCGACGCATTTGCTGTGAGCTGCGCGTAATAGCTCGCGTAATCGACCGTGCCGTAAAACTGCACGTTTTCGCCGACATCTTTGCCTATATTACCCATCTGAACGTAGATCACCGAGTTGGCGTTAGTGAAAACGCTGGCATACTGGCCGGCAATGGTCGTTTGCAGGGTTGTGCAGACGCTGATGGACAGCGAGCTGCTGCAATCGTATGTAATCCCGTTTGCGAACACCGGAAGCGCGGCAAATGCCAGCGCCACCAGCCCAGTCCCAATTCTGTTCATGTTTCCTCCACTAAGCGATCTGGCGTCGCTCTCGTATGTCGATTCTAACAAAAACACATCGCGCGCCAGGCTCGCCGCCGAATGTAGGGCAGGTTGGTAACCTGCCGCCGCTAAACTGCCAGGGAGGCAACGTGACCCAAATCGCAGTTCCGTGTGGGGCAGGCGGTTCCGCCTGCCCGAAAACCACCCAAAACCCAAAAAAAGAGGCGACCTATCCAGGCCGCCCCTTTCCTTCCCCACATTCAAACTCAAAACTCAGAACGTCAAGTGCATATTCACTTCCAAAAACCGCGAGCTTCCAATCGTATGCTGGATAATCCCCAGGCTCCCCGTCGGAGCCAGCAGCGGCGGATTATCCGCGAAGAACGAAACGTCATTATTCGGCGTATCGAAATCCGGATGATTAAAAACGTTATACGCGTTGAAATTAAACCGCAGTTTCATCCGCTCATTAATCTGGAACTGCTTGCCCAGCGTCATATCGAAACGCACGCCGAACGGCCCGCGGAACATATTGCGTCCGCTGCTGCCAAAGATCGACTCGCCGGTATCGCAATTGCCCTTGGAATCGCACAGAGGCACGCCATCCTGACCTGGCTGGAGCAACTGGGGCTGGAAGGCAGTCGCGCTCAGCACCGGCTTACCCGCATTCACCCCGGTCGTACCCTGCAACTGCGCCTGTTGTGACGTCACACCTGGAGCCAGCGGCACCATCGGATTGATGATCTCAGCGTCGCTGGAGTAATAAAGACTCGCCACCGAGCCCGAATAATCGTACACGCTATACGGCTGGCCGCTCTGTGCCACCGTCTGACCGCCGAGAATCCAGCCATTTACCACCGTACCCAGCGCTTTATTCGACGTCGCTTTCGGCATCGCGTAGCTGTAATTAACCAGAAATACATGCGTCCGGTCGAAATCCGAAGAGCCATACCCTGTCAGCGGCTGTAACGGATTGTTGCCGGTATAGAACAGCCCCAGACCGCTTTGATCGTCCAGGGAATGCGACCACGTATACGTCGCCGTAAGTTGCAGTCCGAACGACAGCCTCTTGTGGATCGCAACCTGAAGCGCGTCGTAGTTCGAAATTCCGTTCGCTTCATACTGAACCGAGTTGGCGCTGTAGCCGATGTACGGAACCCGGATCGCGGTATTGCCCGCATTGCTGAACCCGTTGAGCTGCGTGTTGACAGGCTCGTTCAGGTTGCCGGTCGGGTAGGTATAACCGTAAGAAGAGGTCTGCCCGTTCACGGGATTCGTAGAGGTGGCAAGCAGCGGTTGATTGAAGGGAACCGGAATAATTCCATGCGAGCCGTGATTTCCGACGTAGCCAACCGTCATCAGCAGGTTAGGACTCAATTGATATTGCAGATCGAGCGTCCAGTTCTGCGTGTGGGGAAGCGGATTGTTGCTGTCGTAACCGCTGTACACAAACGGCCCGAAGAGATTCCCCGCCGGAAATGAGCTCTTGGTGGTTTGGGCCACGTTCGGAAGCTGCGCCAGGAACGCGGCCGCAGTCGTGGGAACAACCGCACCGGCCGTGGGGAAGGGGTTCGCGAAAGTAGAAGCGGAAGTGGTATCCACCTCGCTCACGAATGGCGGCGAAAGTGTGACGCCAAACGGGCCGCTGAAGCCGCCGCCCGCGCCTGCGGAGAAATAGCTGAACAGTTCACCGCGGTCATAGTAGACGCCATATCCACTGCGGACCGTCAGTTTCTTTGTCGGGCTCCACGCGATGCCGATGCGGGGAGCAATTCCAAACTGGTGAGCCTTCATCAGCGTGTTACCGGCGCCGGCAGTGCCAAGCGTGGGGTTATTCCCCGCCACCACAAGGCCCGAGTTCGTGATCGTATCCGTCCCCGCGTTGTAGGCGTAGGTCGACGGGTCGAACTCCGTCAGCCGGCCGTACTTTTCGCTCATCGGACCGTCGAAATCCCAGCGCACGCCGGCCGTCACGGTCACGTTGCTTCTCACTTTGTACGTGTCGTTGGCAAAGGCTCCCGCCGTATCGGCGCGGTAGTAGCGATTGGCCGATCCGAGAAATGCCGTGGCCTTGTTGCTGTCGGTGAGGCTGCCTTCGAGGAAGTTGTCGAAGCTCGAAAAAACGATGATATCGGTATTGGTGTTGCTGTTTTCGATGTTGAGCTGCGTATGGTCCAGGGTCCCGCCAAAGGTAAACGTGTGGCGGCCCTTAACCCACCCAAGGCTCGTTGCATATTCCATTTGATTCTGGTACATGCCTGCATTCGCAAAACTCGGATTGGGCCCCAGGTAGAATGTGCCGCCCAGAGTCTGATCGTCTTTCTTGATCTGGATTTCCGGAAAACCGCCGCTCTCGGGAAGGGCGATGCCAAATTGCGAGGGAGTGACCTGATCGGTGGTTCCGGAATACGCTTCCATCCGCGTGAAACCCACACGCTGCTGCCAGGTGAGTGTCGGCGCCAGCACCAGCGTGTTGTCGAACGATATCACCTGGCTGCCCGCCTGAAGCTTCTGCGGGAAACCGAACGCGTCGGTGCCGCTCGAAAACGGACTTGATGTCGGATCGCTCTGGAAGTAATACTTGGCTGCCAACCGGTCCTTTGAGCTCATAAGATAGTCGATGTTTCCGCTGCCCTGATTTACGCGAGCCTGCACATTGGGACCCTGCTGCAGCACGTTGTAGCCGAGTTGCTTCGAGGTGGCAATGCTGTTGATCGTGGGGGTCGGGATCAGAAACCCACCTCCCGGGACGGTTGCCTGCAGCATCGACAGCGCCACAGGGTTGATGAGGCTCGGAGCTATCGTCGCGCCGTAGCCGCCCGACGCCGTGGGCACGGCTACCGCAGCGAGAATTCCTGCAGGGCTGCGATCGTTCGTGAGCGTGAAAGGAACATCGGCGGTCGCGATCGCCGTCTGGGCGTCGGCGATCTTGACGCCCTGGTAAGAACCGAAATAGAAGAGCTTATCTTTTTTGAGCGGCCCGCCCACAGTCACGCCGTATGCGTTACGGGCCATGAAGGGATTTCTCTCGGGAATGTACGGGTTGGCATTGTAGAAGAACGGCGCAGCGTTCATATCGCTGTTCTGGAAATGCTCATAGACTTCCGCGTGGATCGTGTTCGTGCCGGATTTCGTGACCACCCCGATATGAGCGCCACTGTTGGCTCCCTGCGTTGCATCGTACATGGCAGCGTTTACGCTGACCTGTTCTATCGTCTCCGGCGCCGGCGTCGGAAGCGCCTGGCCTATGGCGCCGTAGACCGACGTGCTGGTCGAAACAGACCCGCCCGCGATGAAATTTTCGCCGGTGTTCAGTGTAAAGCGGCTCTCGCCGACTGAACTGGTGGAATTCCCGTTAAACAGGTTGTTGTTGTTAATCCCGTTCAGTGAGAAGCTGTTGCTGCTGCCTCGCTGACCGTTGGAATAGATCGCCTGGTTTCCCAGCCCGGCGTTGGAACCGGAACCGCTCAGAAAATCGGCGTTGACGCCCGGCGCCAGAATCGCCAGCTGCGTGAAGCTGCCCGTACCGAGCGGCGTCTCCTCAATCGTCAGCTTGTCGACCACATAGCCGTTCGTCGCGTCCACCTGATTCATCATCGGCGAGCCCGATACGTCTACCGACGTCGAGACTGCGCCTACCGTCAGACTTCCGTCCACGGTCGTTGTTCGATCGCCATCCACCTGAACGCCCGTGTGATTTTCCGTCTCGAAACCAGTCTTGCCGAAGCTCACCGAATACGACCCGATTGGAAGATTCGAAAGCGAATACTCTCCACTTTCCTTTGTTTTCGCCGTGACCTCAAGATTCGTTCCCGTGTTCTTCACCTGGACCGTAACGTCGCCTACCGTGGCGCCGGACGCATCCTTCACCGTCCCGGTGATCCCTCCGAGGATAAGCTGCGCGTATGCCTGCCCGCTCATGACAAGACCCAACAAAACAACTGGCCATAACGGTGAAAAAAGTGGACGTTTCGATGAAATCATTCCTGACGCTCCTGGAGTTTTTATCGCAGATTTGCCCCCGCGCGATCCCGTCAGACCGACAGTCACAGCGAAGACCCTTGTTTCTCATAATAGACGCGGAATGTTACAAAACAAGTAGGCGGCCGTCATTTCACCAAATTGTAATAATCGATGACAGCGATCACGTTTTTGTATCGGCGCGCAGCGCGGTCCGCCCACCGGGCCGCGTGATCCACCGGCGTTCCACACAAACATCTCGTCCGTTTTGCTAAACTGGCACTCGGACAGTCTTTCCCCGATGCCATCAGGAACCAGTCGCGACCTGACGACCACGCTCGTCGCCGGTCTCAAGCAAATGATTGCCGATGGTGATCTGCGCCACGGCGCCAAACTGCCACCCGAACGCGATCTGGCTAAGCGTTTCAGCGTCAACCGGGCCTCCGTCCGGCAGGCCCTGAAGGCGCTCGAAGTCATGGGCGTCGTCCGCCAGCGCGTAGGCGACGGGACTTACCTCACACAGGACGCTTCCACCACCCTGAGCGCGCCGCTCGATTTCCTTCTCCTCGTCGATGGCATCACTTACAGCGAGCTATACGAAGCCAGGCGCATCCTCGAACCCGAACTGGCGGCTCGCGCCGCGCGCCGGCACACGGCTGACGAACTCCTCCATCTCGAAGAAGCTGTTTTCGATATGAAGCGCCACTTTGAATCGGGATCCCTTGCCGACGTCGCCTCCTGCGACCAGCGCTTTCATCGCCTGATCTGGGAAATGGCGGGCAATCGCGTCTGCCTCCGCATGTTCGTACCTCTGCACCGCATCATGACCGACCATTTCGCGGTCAGCTGGTCGATCCACGACTACGAAAATGCGATCGGTTCGCACGCCGGCATCCTCGAAGCCATCCGCACCGGCAATCCTGAGGACGCTCGCCGCCATATGAACGAGCATCTGGATCGCGCCGAATCCATCCACCTCAACAACGCCCGACAAACCCTCGCCTCGTAGCAGCGGCTCGTCCGCTCGCCCATCCCGTCCAATCCCAACCCGCTCGTGCGAAAACCGGCCATTTCCCCGCGCCGCGACCGTGAAGGAGCGGGAATCTAATCTCACAACCGGCACCGAATCTCAATTTGCAACGCTCCAACGCCCCCCAGCCATCCGGTCTTCCGAGCCATCGGCCCCGATCAATGTACCCCGTCGAAAAAAAGGTGTAATATCATTCCACATCGCAACCGTGTAGTCTGTCACTTGTGACAGCAAAGCTTTTACCCGCGCTGCTTCTGTTCGCCGTCCTGGGAACAAATCAGCAAGCTTCGGCAGCCTCGGTCGGTGCCGCGAAGCCGCCAAAACCCCAAACCCAGCAAAAGACCCCGAGCGACGCCCGTATCGAACAGGCAATCAGGATCAAACTGGCCAAATCGAAACTCAATACCGACCATTTCACAGTTTCCGTAACAAATGGTGTCGCCACGGTTGACGGGAGCACCAACGTCATGCAGCACAAAGGAGCCATGACGCGTATCGCCAAGGCCGCCGGAGCCAGCAACGTTCGCAACAACATACGTGTTTCGGACGCAGCCAAAGCCAAAGCCGCTGCCACCCTCGCCAAACACCGGTCTACCGCCGCGCCGCCCCGGGCAGCCACCCACATCGCCGCCAGCGCGCCTCCCGCAGCCCCCCCACCGATTCCGAGAGCTACCGTCCTCCCTGCGGGCAGCTCGCGCTAAATCACGCCAAAATCCGCGTGGGTCAACCTGTCACTCGATTTCGCGTTCTGACTATGCACCACACGGCCGTGGATTTCGTTAGAAAAAATGCCCCTTGGTACCGACTAAACCCCTACGATTTCAGATATACTCCTATAGATAACCTCTGACCCTATAAGGAAAATCCTGAGTCCATTTGAGTGACAGAAATGTACTAAAAGTGCCATAAAGTCACACGTCACCCCTGAAGACGGGGGAGATTGGTACTAGAACCAATAGCTTCAATTAGATAGTTCGGATGGCCCCCAGTTTGCATAAGATAGTATCGTGATGGTCATACTAACCCAAGCTAGATTATTGTCAAAAGCAGTACTAATCGCCCTGTTGGCGTGTGTACTTTCGTCCGCAGGCACCGTAGCCCCGGATCTCAATGCGCTCAGCGCGAATACTGTGGTCCAGGTCATTGTGGGGCTCAACCCGTCACAAACGCCCGCCGCCGCGAATATGGGGGGCGTGGTCCAGCTCACCGCTCTTCCAAACGCAATCGTGGCGCAGACGACAGCTGGCGCGGCGATCGCTCTAAGCACCGATCCCGCCGTGAATCACGTCTCGATCAACCACGTGATGGTCGGCAGCGGTTCGCCGGTCTACGATTTCCTGCCCGCAACCATTCAGCAGACATCCGCACCCTACAATGGAACGGCCGCCAGCGGCAGCTTCGGCAGCGGCATCGGCGTCGCGGTGATCGATAGCGGCATCAACACCACCAACCAGGACCTGATGGGCACCGGCCTTTCCGGCAGATCGAATAATCTCGCGACGCGCGTTGTGTATTCGCAGAGCTTCATTTCTTACGAAACCACGACCAACGATCTGTATGGCCACGGCACGCACGTGGCTGGCATCATCGCCGGTGACGGCACCAATAGCTACGGTGCGGCTTTCTCTAACAACATTCACGGTGTAGCTCCTGCAGCGCACCTCATCAATCTGAAGGTCATCGACCAGAACGGCGTCTCCACCGATGCCGAAGTCATCCAGGCGATTCAGACCGCAATCGCGCTCAAGAACAATTTCAACATCCGCGTGATTAACCTCTCGCTGGGCCGGCCTGCATTCGAGAGCTACACAGTCGATCCTCTGGATCAGGCCGTCGAACAGGCTTGGGCAGCAGGCATTACCGTCGTCGTCGCCGCGGGTAACGGAGGCCGCCCGGAGCCCGGTTCGATCACGAACGGCTACGGCACGATCGAAGTTCCCGGCAACGATCCTCTGGCCATCACGGTCGGCGCAATGAACACCGAAGGCACTGCGACTCGCTCCGATGACTTGATGACCACCTACAGCTCGAAGGGCCCGACGATGGGCGATTCGATTCTGAAGCCGGATCTGGTCGCTCCCGGCAATATGATCTTCTCGATTCTGGTGCCCGGCGATACGCTTCCTCTCGCGGAGCCGACGGATGTCGCGCCGCTATCGGCTTACATCACGTCTCCGGCTGGCCAGGCAAGTAACTATCTGGTTCTGAGCGGAACGAGCATGGCGGCTGCCGCAACAAGCGGAGCCGTAGCGTCCCTGCTGAGCACGTCGGCCAATTCTACTCTGAGTCCGGATCAGGTGAAGGCCCGCCTGATGGTGACGGCGAGCAAGAATTTCCCGCAGAGCTCGACCATCACCGACTCGACAACCGGTCAGACATTTAATATTCAGTACGACATTTTCACAGTTGGAGCCGGATATCTCGATCTGGACGCCGCCATCGCCAGCACGGTGACCTTGCCTGCAGGCATGAGCGCAGCGTCTCCGATCGCGCAGGTAAACGGAACGCTTGACGCCAATGGTGACGCAGTCGTGACCGTCGTCAACGACGCCTCGGCTGTATGGGGAAGCTCTGCGGTTTGGGGCAGTTCCGCAGTCTGGGGCAGTTCTGCGGTCTGGGGCTCGTCCGTATGGCAGGCTGGCAGCTCCGCGGTCTGGGGTAGCTCCGCAGTCTGGGGTAGCTCCGCAGTCTGGGGTAGCTCAGCGGTCTGGGGTAGCTCAGCGGTCTGGGGTAGCTCAGCGGTCTGGGGTAGCTCAGCGGTCTGGGGCAGCTCAGCCGTCTGGGGCAGCTCGGCGGTCTGGGGTAGCTCAGCGGTCTGGGGTAGCTCGGCGGTCTGGGGTAGCTCGGCGGTCTGGGGTAGTTCAGCGGTCTGGGGTAGCTCAGCCGTCTGGGGCAGCTCAGCCGTCTGGGGTAGCTCAGCGGTCTGGGGCAGCTCAGCCGTCTGGGGTAGTTCAGCCGTCTGGGGTAGCAGCACAATCTATTCGGATTCAGCGGTTTGGGGCAGCCTCCTGGATGGCGACCAGTAACGCGTAGTCTGAACAATCCGGTTTAATCGGGATAGGGGGAAGCCTCACGGCTTCTCCCCTCCCACACCACCGGACATGCGGGTCCGCATCCGGCGGTTCGGCGGGTTAAGCTATTGTGCGACAGTCAATCTCGGAATCCCGAGCGA
>Ga0182024_10004255_pt1 | contig 33129 bp, 29 predicted proteins | sample P32metaG_FD_120480 | JGI IMG/M metagenome (GOLD analysis project Ga0182024, IMG submission 120480) | Permafrost microbial communities from Stordalen Mire, Sweden - P3-2 metaG (Illumina Assembly) | ecosystem: Environmental > Terrestrial > Soil > Wetlands > Permafrost | place: Sweden: Stordalen... | reverse complement strand
CGACCACCCGCGCCACGTCTCGTCTGGCAGAAACCTCATACCTTCCCTACTCATACCATCAAAAATCATGTCCAGAAAATTTAAGTGGTATTGGGCGGTTCCGCCTGCCTCCTGTCGAGCGAAGCTCGGGTCTCTACGGCGTAGTCGTCTCACGCCTCCATCCCGGCGTGAAGTCCCGGAAAATGCATCTGCCCGCACACCCACGGGACTTCGCTGCCACCTTTCCGGCCGGCGTTGCCCGCGCCCGCGATAATCCGCATTCTGCCTGGCGCAGACCATTGGATTAATGGTGGTGATGATGGTGTTCGGCAACCGCCGTGATGATGCAGCCGTTGTCGGAAATCGCGCAATTTGCATGCTCAAACTGAACCGTCGTGTGATTGATGTGGAACCGGTCCGCCAGCACATGATTAATGCAATGCAGGATTTCTCCACTGCGGGACGGCGGCATGTCGTCGATCAGCACGTGAGTACTCAGGGCGTGCGATTCAGAGCCCAGACTCCAGATGTGCAGATCGTGAACATCCAGAACTCCCTCCACTTCCCCGATCGCCGCCGTCACCACTCCAAGCTCGATGCCGCGTGGCCGGCCTTCCAGCAGGATATTCAGCGACTCGCGAATAATGTCCCAGGCGGTCCAGATAATCAGGAACGCGATCACGGCAGAGAGCAACGGATCGGCCGTGGTCCATCCCGTAAACCGAATCACCAGCGATCCCGCAATAATGCCGATGGCGCCCAACAGGTCGCCCAGCATGTGAATATAGGCGCCACGAAGATTGACGCTCTTGTCTCCACTCCGCTGGATTCCGACCATCACGCCGCCATTGAGCAGGACCGCACCCAACGCAACCCAAAGCATGACCCGGTCGTTCACGGCGACAGGATGCAGAAGTCGCGTCCAGCTTTCGTAGAGAATCCAGACGGACAGCACGACGAGAGTCAATGCATTCACAAAAGCGGCCAGCACTCCCGCGCGATGGTACCCAAACGTGCGGGTTTCGTCGGCGGGCATCCGCTGGCAGAAAACTGCAAACCACGCGAGCAGCAGCGCCAGCGCGTCGGTCGCGTTGTGACCGGCGTCCGACAGCAGCGCCAGACTGTGCGCGCGCACGCCGGCTATCACTTCAATCGCGACGAATATGGCGGTGGCGATCAGCGACCAGATCAGAACCCGGCCCGATTGACTCCCGTGATGGTGTGAATGCAAAATTCGCTCCACTTCTATTGTAGAGAATCACCCGCAAAAGAAAAATGGAGCCCCGAGGCGACTGCCCCGAGGCTCCGTTTATTTACCAGGCTGGCAGGCTTCTACTTTACCGGCGGGCCGTTCAGTACGAACGTATAGATCGTGCTTCCGACAATGACCAGGACGTGCTGTTTGCCGTCCAGCATGTAAGTAATCGGTGCGTTGGGAGCGCCGAGCATACCCGCGTGCCAGAGGATTTTGCCGTCGGCGGCATTGAACGCCACCAGGTTACTGCCGATGGATCCAAACAGAAGATTTCCCGCCGTGGTGAGCAGGGCACCGGCGCCACCCTGATGAGTCCACCGCGGCTTGCCGGTCTTGATATCGAGAGCCTTGAGCTCGCTCGGGCCGCCCGATCCCGCCTGGGCTTCCTTGCCGCCGTAACCTTCCGGATGGTCGTCAGTGTCGGTCAGATAGTAAACGCTGTAGCCCTGATTGGCATTCACATAGAAGAGGCCGGTGTTGGGGTTATAAGCCGGAGGCGGCCAGTTCGTCACGCCGCCGGTGGAAGGCGAAACCAGCACTCCGCTCAGCGTGGGTTCTTTTTCGGGATTCGGAATCGGCTGGCCTTTGGCATCTACGCCCTTCGCCCAGTTGACGGAATCGCCGAACGGAACGCTGACGCCGATGCTCTTGCCGTTAGTCCGGTCCATCACGAAGAAGTAGCCGTTGCGGCTCGCCTGCGCGAGAAGCTTGCGCGGTTTGCCATCAATGACCGCATCGAAAATGATGGGCGTTTCCACGGCGTCCCAGTCATGCGTGTCGTGCGGCGAAGCCTGGAAATACCAGGCGATCTTACCGGTATCCGGATTGATCGCCATGATGGTGCACGTATACAGGTCGGCGCCTTTGCGGCTCTGTGACGCAAAAAGGGGATTCGGATTTCCCGTGCCGTAATAGTAGAGGTTCAGTTCGGGATCGTAGGTACCCGGAATCCAGGGCCCGCCGCCGCCGTGCGCCGCGGCATATTCATCCGGCCAGGTTTCAATACCCGGTTCGCCGGCTCGCGGCTGGGAGTAGCGCGTCCACTGGACGTCGCCCGTTTCCGGATCGCGCGCCTGGAGGAAGCCGGGGATATCCAGCGAATCGCCGCCGGTTCCCACAATGATGTGATTGCCGATCACCATCGGCGGTACGGTCGAAAAGTAGTACTGTCGCGGATCGGCCACCGGCACGATGAAGCGCTGCTTACCCGTCGTCGCGTCAAGTGAGACGAGGAAGTTATCGCGCGTCATAAAGTACAGCCAGTTGCCATACATACCAAAACCGCGATTGCTCGTGGTGGGCTCGTCGCCGTGCGCCTGGCGATAGTAGTGCCACATTTCGCGGCCCGTGCGCGCATCCACGCACCATGCGTTGTCGGTCGCGGTGAAGTAGAGGAAGCCATTTACCAGAAGCGGAGTTCCCGCGACGCGAACCATGCCTCCGCCACCCCGGCCACCACCGCCGCCATCGGCAGGAGTGCCACCGTTGACGGTCGCCATCCAGTCGAGGGACAGATTCTGCACATTCGTATCGTTAATAATTTTGAGCGGACTGAACCGTCGCCCGGTGTAATCGCCGTTATACATCGGCCAGGAGTCGGAGGGTGGATGCAAAAGCATCTGGTTGGTGAGACCCTGCCCGAACGACGCAGCCGGTAGCGCAAGAGCGATGGTTAGTAGAATATTTCGGATTTTCATTTGATGGTCACCAGATAGGCTGTAATGTTGTGCATGTCGTCGTCGTTCAGCGACCGCAGAATATCGCCGTGCGCCTGGAGGGGGTTATGCGTTACCACTTTCGGGAAATCACCGATTTTGGTCCATGAATGATACTTGCCCTGCATATCCTTCATCGTCACGTTAAAGTCATTCACGCCCATCGCGACGCCGTCGATTTTCGTGCCGTCCGCGAGCGTCACCGTGATCGTCGGCGTCGCTTTGCCAATGACAGGCGGCGTTTCATCGAGCACGGTGGATCCCGGATCGCCGCCCGTACCAGCCGCAGCCGCCACTTCGCCACCACCACCACCGCGTCCGCCGCGTCCACCGCCGCCACGACCACCGCGACCGCCTGCCGCACCTCTGCCAGCAGCCGGAGCTGCCGCAGCGGCCGCTGGAGCGGGCGCATCAGGACCTGCTGTGTGTCCGGCATCCGCGGCCGGAGGCGTGGGAGCCGCAGCCACGGCGCCGCGACCACCGCCACGTCCGCCGCCACCGCCACGTCCACCACCGCCGCCGCTGATCCAGAGGCTCTGCAGCGCGTGCGGCTCCGTTCGTCCGCCGATACCCGCCAAATCGCCCGTGACCGAGTGACATGCCGCACATTTCGCAGTGAAAAGAGTCTCGCCCTTTTTGGCATCGCCCAGAACCAACTGGAGATATTCGTAGGTGTTGCGGTTGGCAATTCCGTAATACTGAACCTTCAGCCAGGCGTCGATATCGGCAACCTGCGCATCGGTCAGGCTCGCGCTGATCGCCGTCTTATTCGTGTGGCTATGAACCTTCGGGAAGAGCAACTCTCCTTTGTCGTCGTCCACGACAATTTTGGAGCGCATCAGATCCGGCCCGATGTCGGTCCCTTTCGCCGTGGCGCCGTGGCAGAAACCGCAATTCGCGACGAACAGCGTGCTTCCGCGCTCGACCGATGCCGGGTCTTGCCTGCTGCGTTGAACAGCGGCCGGTGTCGCCGATATTGTGGCATTCGCGCCGACTTTCGGCGGGGCCACGCCTGGCACGGGCGTCACCTGTGCCACAAGCTGAAACAACGCCCCGGCGCACAAGGCCAAAGGAAGAACGTAGATTTTTTGTGGGCGATTCATGAAGATTACGGGCTCCAGGGTACTGCTCTCACTAAAGGAATCGTTAAGCATATCAATGGGAACGCCGGAACGCAAGGGTTGCGGACCGGGAGTGTGAACGAATGTGAACGTCCGGATAAGCGATCGTGAATCCCACAGGAGTGCGGGATATCTGCGCTACTGTAGAGATATCCGCTTCGGGAAATCGCGCATGATTGACACCTACCATTTCGTGACCCGCTGGCGCGTGAAGGCCGGCGCGGAAGAAGTGTATGACATTATCAGCCAGGCGCTCGAATACCCGCGTTGGTGGCCTTCCGTGTATCTCGACAGCCGCGAAATTGCAGTGGGCGCGCCACACGGAGCAGGACGCCGGGTACGCTTTCACACCAGGGGCCTGCTGCCTTATACGCTTCAATGGGAGTCTTGTCTCACGGAGACCGCGCCGCCACGTCGCCTCGTCTTCGAAGCAGCGGGAGATTTCGATGGCCGGGGCGTATGGTCGTTTGCGCAGGATGGCGCATTCGTGGACATCACCTTCGACTGGAAGATCGCGGCAGGCAAGCCGCTGCTGCGCTATCTGACGCCGGTTCTGCGGCCACTCTTCGAGGCCAATCACCGGTGGGCGATGCAGCAGGGCGAAATCAGCCTCCGCGAAGAGTTAATCCGCTATCGCGCGCGAACTCCGGAAGATCTCCTCGAAGCGGTCGAGCCGCGTGGGCCGGTAGAAGTTCCCGTTGGCTGGATCGCGGTGAGCGCGCTCGCGATTTCCGCCATCGCCTGCATCGCGCTGACGCGGCGCAGGTCGCGCAAAATGCAGACGGCGCAGTAATCAGGCGTCGGTCCAGTCTAAATTCTGCAGCTCGTGCAGACGATGATAGATCCCTCCCTGGGTCATTAATTCGTCGTGAGTTCCCGTTTCCGCGATGCGGCCCTGATCCATCACGACGATTTTGTCGGCGCGCCGGATGGTCGAGATTCTGTGCGCGATCACGACCACTGTACGGCCCGTCATCAGGTTTCCTAACGCTTTCTGGACGAGCATTTCGGATTCAGTATCCAGATGCGATGTCGCTTCGTCCAGAATTAAGATCGGAGTGTTGCGATAGAGGGCGCGGGCGATGGCCAGCCGCTGGCGTTGGCCGCCGGAAAGCTTCACGCCGCGATCGCCAATCACAGTCTTATAGCCCTGGGGCATCTCTTCGATAAATTCGTGTGCATGCGCGGCACGCGCGGATTCCACCACCCGCGACTGATCGAACTTCTCGTGGCCGTAAGCAATGTTATTCGAGACTGTGTCGTTGAAGAGAAACGTTTCCTGTGCCACAAGGCTGATCTGGTTCCGCAGGGATTCCAGAGTCAAGTCGCGCACGTCAAAGCCATCCACCCGCACAGAACCGGCCACAACGTCCAGGAAACGCGGCAGTAGCCCAACAAGCGTAGTCTTCCCCGCCCCGCTTGAGCCAACCAGCGCGACAATTTCACCGGCGCGGATCTCGAGCGAGACATCGTCGATTTGCAATCCGGTCGCCGTTGGATAGCGGAATCCAACGTGATCGTAGACCACGCTTTGGCGAAACGCCTGCAGTTCCCGCGCTCCTTTTCGCGCGATAATTTCCTCGGGCTGGTCGAGGTAAGCGAAAACTTTTTCCGAGGCGCCCATCGCCTGCTGGAAGATACTGTACAGATTCGTGAGCCGCTTCAGGGGCTCATAGAGAAAGAGCATGGCGGCCAGAAACGCCGCGAAGTCTTCCGGCTTCAGCACCTTCGCCTTAATCTCGGCGCGCCCGAACCAAAGCAGGCCGACGAAGGTAACCGCGCCCGTCAGTTCGATAAAAGGCGAGGGAATGCCCTGGATGAGCACCTTTCGCATGTTGGTCTTCAGGAGCCGGGACGCCGCGGTACTGAATCGCCGGCTCTCGTATTGCTCCGCACCGAACGCCTTGACTACCTGCTGACCGGAGATTGACTCCTGCAATACCTGATTCAGCTCGCCCACTGCATCCTGCGTCCGACGGCTGGAACGCCGGATTCTTCGCCCGAGTTTGGCGGTCGGAAGCAGGACAAAAGGAAACAGCGCCAGGCTGAAGAGCGCCAGACGCCAATCGACGCCCAGCATCACAGCCAGCAGGCCAATGGCGGAAAAGCTCTGCCGCAAAACATCAGCCAGCATATCGGAACAGGCTGTCTGCACGCGCTCGATATCGCTCATGACCGAGGACATCAGTTGCCCTGTCGAGGTGGCGGCGAAAAAACCCGCGCCGTGACCCAGCAGTTTGTCGAACACCTCATTGCGAAGATCGGTGATCGCGGAAAGACCGACAAAGTTGGTGAGGTAGTCGCCCAGGTAATCGCAGATCCCGCGAACCAGAAAAACCGCTATGACGGTGATGGCGAAGATCGTGAAAATGTTATGAATCCGTGGCGGGAAAAAGTCCTCCAGGTAGACATCGTGGTGAGACAGCGGGACGCTGAAAAGCTTTTCCGGGATGGAAGGGGCAGACGGATTCAACACCCGTATCGCCACTTTGATCAACAACGCGCGCGCGGCCGTCATAGCACCCATCACCGCCATCAGGATCACTGACAGCGCCAGAAGGGCCCAATAGCGGCGCGAGTAACTCGCGAGGCGAAGAACGTCTTTCATCGGTGCGCCTCGTTCACGGAAGAGACCCGCCCGATAGCACGCAGGACATCGCTCACCGGGATACCTGCGATAGGTCCGTCTGTCTTCAGAACTTTGCCGACCGTCCTCCAGGGCGACCAGATTTCGGAATCGGAGGGGCCAAAAAGGACAACCAGCGGCAAGCCGAATGCAGCGGCTACATGGGCCGGTCCGGAATCGTTACCCACGAACAGCGAGGCATCGCGCATCAGTTGGGCGATCTCCGATAGCGGCGCACCGATCACCGTTCGCCACTGCCGAAACGGCGACAGATCCTCGCCGGGACCGCCAACGAAGACAGGCTCAAGCTGCATGGACTCCGCGATGTCCCGCGCCACTTCGACAAACCCGGCGGCGGGCCACGTTTTCTCCGGCGTTGCCGCCAGCGGGTGAATCACGGCGTATTGTCCCGCAGGCGCATACGGGGAATGCCCTTCCGGCGCGGGCACATGAGCGCGCGGAATCCACGTCCGTTCCACGCCCAGATAAAAGATCGCGGACGCCATGTGTTCGGCGGTATGCACGCGGCGGCTCACGCCCAGAATTTCCTGCGCGGTCGGGATCGGCGTGTTGTAGACAAATTCCGGCCGGAATATATCGAAACCGGCGCGCACTTTGGCGCCCGAGAGAATCGTCAATCGCGCACTGCGGGTTCCACCGTGGAGATTCAGGCAGAGGTCCGGGGCGAAGCCGCGAATCGCGCGGGCCGATGGAGGCAGGACGTGGGTGATCGCGGGGTTTCCGCGAAACACGTCGGCGAAACGATCTTCCACCACGGCGGCGATCTCGATATCCGGCCGCGCATGGTGCAGGATTTCTATGGCAGGCGTGGTGAGGACGCAGTCGCCAAGCGAGCGCAGGCGAATGATCGCAACGCGGCTTCGCAGCGGTAGTTTTTCGATGATATCGGTCTGAGCCGCCACGCTTATTCGTCGATGACGGCTTCGTCGATCAACATCACAGGAATGTCGTCGCGAACCGGATAAAGGCGATGACAGGATACGCAGCGCAGGCCAGTTCCATCGGGTTTGAGTTCAACCCTGGCCCGGCAGGCGGGACAGATGAGAATTTCGAGCAGGTCGGGGCTAATGGCCATGTTGAAACCAGTCTACCAGCGGCGGCTACGCACCATCCTGGGCTTTGGCAAACCGGCTCATATCCACGATGGCGCGAAGATGCGTCCCTTCGCCGATGAGCTTATCGCCGGCCCTTGCTTCCACGCGGAACTCGCAGCGCCGGGCGGTTGCCTTCGTGAGCTCGGCCGTGTAAGCGACATCCGCGCCCTCGCGCGCCGCCGCGGTATGCCAGATGTTGACATGCATCCCGACGGTCGAGAGGCCATCCGGAAGCATTTCTGCCATCATATTGCGGCAGGCTCGTTCCATAAACAGAATCATGCGCGGCGTGGAAAGAACGCGCGAACCACCGGGACCCATAAAAGTAATCACATCTTCTTCCGCGACCACGTGGTCCTCCACGCGCGTCGCGCCAATCCGTATTTCAGTCATTTATCCCCTGGGTTGTCCCGTAAGACCCGCCACAATACCGCGCATATAAGCGAAGGATTTCTGCATCGCCGGCAGCGGATCGAATTCATCCATCTCCTGTTCCAGAGAACATATCCCGGCGTAACCCTGCTTCATCAGTTGTTTGAAAATCGCCGGGATCGGGATCACGCCATCGCCCACCGGAACTTCGACATGCTTCGCGTTCAAATCTCTGAAGTGCGTCTCAAACAGGCGGGCGCCCGCAGCCGCAACCGACTGCACCACGTCGACGCCCGCGAGCGTAGTGTGTCCGATATCGATGCAGAGCCCCACTCTGGGATCCATCCCCTTGACGGCGTCCAGCACCGTCTGTGGCGTCGGGAAATTCTTGTCCGCCGGCCCGTGATTATGAATCGCGACCCGGATGTTGTATTCCTTCACCAGCTTTTCCACCAGCGGAAGATTCTCATGCGTGGGCGCGATAATCATGATCGGAAAACCGACGGCTTTGGCGTATTCAAAATGCGGCCTGAGGCCCGCTTCGTCAGTCTCAGTCATCGTGATGTTGCCGCCGCCGATCACCTTCAGTCCCGCTTTGTCGAAGGCCGCCCGGCCCGCTGCCAGAGCCTTCGGCGAATCGGTTTGCGGCAGGTGGACTTCCTTGATATCGACATATTCGACGTTCAGCACCTTGACCATGCGGATACAGTTGTCGCGCGCAAACTGGCGAAGGGAGTAGGTCGCAACGCCAAATCGGATATCTCCCGCAGCGGGCTCGGCGGCCCTTGTTTGCAGGGCGAGGGGCACCGCCAGGCTGGCCGAACTGAGAAGGAAGTCTCTTCGTCTCATATGCAGGAATCATACCCCAGGACCGGGGTGCCGGCCACGCTGTAATAATCTGGATCCAATGAAGACTCTCGCGGGTAAGACGGCTGTTGTAACCGGGGCGAGCCGTGGCATTGGACACGCTATCGGGTTGCACCTGGCGGGCGAAGGCGCGAATATTGTGCTCACGGCGCGCGATGCCGCGCTTCTCGATTCCGCCGTGCAGGCGATCCGTGAGGCGGGCGGCAATGCCGTTAGCGTCGCAGCGGATCTGCGCGATCCCGCGGCAGCCACGATTGTGGAACGTGCAGCTATCGCCGCATATGGCGGCGTCGATATCCTGGTGAATAACGCCGGCGCGACCAAACGTGGTGAATTCGAAGACCTAACCGACGACGACTGGCAGGATGGCTTCGCTCTGAAGTTCTTCGGCGCGGTGCGTCTGACGCGGGCGGCCTGGCCGCATTTGCGCGAGCGGCGTGGATCGGTGGTTTACATCGCCGGATCCGGCGGCCGCACTCCAGGAGCGCAGTTTTCCGTAGGGGGTTCGGTCAATGCAGCGCTGTTGTCGCTGACCAAATCACTGGCCGATACGGGGCTGCGCGATGGTATTCAGGTGAACTGCGTCAACCCAGGACCTGTGCGGACGGCTCGACTGGAGACGCGTCTCACGCGCATCGCGACCGAGCACGGCGTGACGCGGGAACGTGCGCTGGAACTGTTTCTTACAGGGGAGAAAATAACCCGTGTCGCCGAACCGGAAGAGATTGCCGCGCTGGTGGCGTTCATTGTCGGACCGGCAGGCCGATCGCTGCACGGCTCGATCATCGACATAGATGGCGGCGCCACGAAGACGATTTAGTCTCCCCGGGCAATACCCGGGGACGCATCGGAAATGACTCTGGCGCTTTCGACATAGACGCTGTCGGCAAAATAGCAGAGCCCAGGCAACACGCGGCTGCTCTTTCTCAGCAGCTCCGAAGTTCGGATCGCCATCCGGAGAACCAGTGGCATCAGCCGGATGTCGGCGGCCTGCAGCCCGATACCGAAGAAGCAATCCACGGAGAACGTAGTCCGGCCGACGTGCGCTGTGAAGAGTTGCCGTAGAGCGGGAAGGCTCCGATACCTGATCTCAAAGTCGCGGGCCTGACGGAAACGACGCCTGGCCTGGTGATAAATGCAACGCAGGCCAAATGATGTTGGCATCTGGATAAAACTTCGCCCGCCTGCCTGCAGGACCCGGCCAACTTCTTTGAGCGCGGCGACGGCATCGCTGCCGCTGAAATGCTGAAGCACGCTGTAAGAAAAGACCACATCGACGGATTCCGCCCGAAAAGGGAGGGAGCGGGCGTCACCGACGACAAACGTGGGGTTCAGCCCCAATCGTCTTGCGACTCGCTTCGCGGCCAGGACGGCGCCGAGGCTCGGGTCAATACCGATAACCGTGTATCCCGCGCGCGCAGCCGCCATGGACCATCGTCCCCAGTTACACCCGACGTCCAGCAAAACCAGGCCGTCCGCCGGAGGAAGACGGAGCTCGGGAATCGGATACTCCCGCAGTCTCCCGATCAAGTGCCTGTACGCAATACCATTCGTCGCGCCAATCAAAAACGACACAACGGGATCGACGCTTTCCTGCGATTCGCGGGCTATCCGCCCTTTGAGTTCGAAGAGCTCTCGCTCCGAGATTCCCGTAGTATCCAGGAAGTACGGATCCTCCGCATCGGCACTCCAGTGTTCGGCCCTTTCAAGAGAACGCCCGGCCAGCCACATGGTTTGCGGACCGTCGTCGAGCAGGACGGGAATATCGTTGACCACCGGATATTGATGCCCCGCCTCGCAATGCAGGGTCGATCCGGCCTCCAGCAACGACGTTCGATGCCGGGGACAAACCAGGCGCTTTAATAAGCCGGGGTCAACCGCCACGGAGTGAGTTTAGCAACACATGGCTGGTGGCAGAGTCCGGAGAAGTCAATACTCCCGGCGCATCATTGCCTGGAACGCAAGCGGCGTTCCACGCATTCCCCGGCGGTCTGCGTTGCCACTCGACCCGTCTCCAGGGTCCAGGCCCGCGGTCATGCCCGCAATCCAGCACAAGAGCATGCCGGTCGCGGGAACGTACGTGATCAGATCGACCCCGCTGTGTATCGTTCCGGCCAGCAGCGAGACCGTGCAGACAATCGCGAAGTCCCTGCGCCGCTGAGAACGCGTGCGCAAAATACCGCGCCACGCCGCGCGGGCGACGATCGTTCCGACGACGACCGCCATCGCAACGCCGATCACACCACCTTCCGCCAGAAACTGCAGATAGTCGTTGTGGACGTAATCGAGCGTGCGCGTCACGGAAGCGGCGCGATAAGGCGTCACCGCTGAGACGAAACCTCCGAAGCCGCAGCCGAAAACAGGATAGGCTGCGACGACGCGCAGCGCCTCTTTCCAGAACAGAAAGCGATCGTTGAGCGGAATGTCGCCGGACGTTGAGGAAGCCATGCGCTCCAGCAGTCGGCCTGAGGCAAAGACTGCGCTCGCAGACGTCACAGCCAGCAGACTTCCTCCGGCCGCGAAAATGCGCGCGGCGCCGCGCAGCCTGGTCATCGCGTGAAGCCATATGAGCAGCAGGATCGACACCAGCGCGACGAAGAACCCGGCGCGCGAAAGTGAGAACGTAATTCCCGCGAACAGGAGCGCGGCCACGCCGGCGCCCGCACATGCCGCCCACGCCCGAACACCGCCTGGCGCAAACTCAAGGACAGCGCCGACGGCAAATGGCAGGCACATTTCAAGCATCGCGGCAAAGTGATCGCGGTCCACGAATGTTCCCGAGACAGTTACGTTCGCGACGCCGCTCGAATTCTGAACGAAGCCGATCGCGGCTTCGAGACTCGCGATAAGGACTGGCGGCAGCGCGACAATCCACGGGCGTTCCGGCATTCTCCGGACCAGATCGCGGGCGATCAGGAAAGTCGCGCTGAACGCCAGATAGCGGAGAGCATACTGCAGCGTGGCTTCGGGGCGTATGCTGAGTGGAATCCAGCCGGGGTACGGATGGAAGCGAAGCAGAGGCTGCGCCAGTGCGGCCCGCTCCGGAGAGAGATGGGCAATCCAGGCAATTGGCATCGGTACTGTCTGCAGGAGTGCCCAGAACGGGATCGCGAGTAACGCGAGGTAGAGAAGCCGATCGACTGGCACGGGAATCTGGTCGCTGCCGACGGGCAGATAGCCGGCGATGAGAACCACGCCGAGAGCGACAACGCAGGGATTCCAGTCGGCCGCGAGGATGCCGCCGTAGCGAAGCGTCGCATAGCCGAGTACCATGCCCGTCGCGGTCAGGATGAGAGCTGCTCTAATCAGGAATTCCTCTCACCGCCGCGCGGGGTCACTTCGCGACAGGCGCGCCACCATGAGACCGCGGCAAACCCTCGCCGGCCTCCAGCGCGTCGAACATGAGGGGCATCAACGACTCCTGAGAAAACCTCCGGGCGATCGCCTGCTCCGCGACGCGCGGCACAGATAAATCGGAACACGCTGCCCCTGTAATCGCCTGAACGACCGTATCCACATCCCCGTGCTCCGCCCGCGTCATCCAGCCAGGCGAGGCCGAGTCCATTGCGAGATCGGTGATGTGACTGTGTTCGGGCCCTATATAGAGAAACGGGATACCCAGCGCGAGCACGTTGTAAACCTTACAGGTATGCACAATGCCGACGTAAGGTTCCCCCATCACAACAGTATGCAGGTCCGCCGCCGATAACGATGCCGAAAGCCGATTCATCGCCACGTACGGCAGGCAAAGAATGTTTCGCAGGCGATGGCCGGCCGCGTATGCCTTCACCCGCGCAAACTCGCTGCCTCCTCCGATGAAACAGAAAACTATCCGCGCGTCATTCTTCATGCGGCGCGCGGCCTCGAGCAATGTTTCGAGCGGATGGCAGGGGCTGTGATTGCCCGAATACATGACGACAAAGCGACCGTCCAGTCCGTTTTCATGGCGAAACGCCTCGCGGCCTTCACTGTCGTAATGGATGGTTGCGTCGTGCGACCACGGTGGAATAATTTCGATCTTTTCCTGCGGGACGCCGTATGCCGCCACACGGCCAGCCATAAAACGATCCATCACAATGATTTTCCGCGCCGTGGCAAAACCGAAAGTGACAATGTTTTTTACGACGCCCGAGATGAAAGAGTCGGCACTGAGCCAACCCGCCGCAATCGCTTCGTCCGGATTCAGATCGAGCACCCAGCAAACCAGGTTTCCGCCCCGGATCGCGACCATAGCCGCCGCCATACCCGACACGAGTGGTGGTGACGTCATGGATACGACCATGTCATAGCGGGGCAACAGACACATGCGCGCCGCGCAACTCACGAGGAAACTGCCAAAGTCAATCGCGCGCTTCCAGCGAGCCGATTTCCCGAAGCCCGTCGATACGATGCGGACGATCTCCACACCCTTCCAGATCTCACGGTGACTGAACTGTACCCAGGGCCGGTCATACGCGCGCCGCCCGGTTAATACGGTGACTTCGTGGCCTGCCGCTGCCAGACCGGTTGCCAGATCGGCGGCGTGCTGACCGCTCGACACATTGTCCGGATAGAACGTCTGATTGACCAGTAGGATCTTCAGAGTTCCTGTCCGCCAATCTGTGGTTTTTTCACCATGACTTTTCCTATTACAAGTAGATCCATATCCGTTCTCAAAAAGCAAGACAAAGCTTCGTCAGGACTATTTACAATTGGCTCGTTTTCATTGAACGAGGTGTTGAGCAGAATGGGGATACCCGTAAGAGTCTCGAACTTTCGCAGCAGTTTCCAGTAACGTAAATTCTCGTCTTTTTCAATGGTTTGCAGGCGTCCGGTGCCGTCTTCATGCACCACTGCCGGAACGCTCGCGCGAACCGAGGCACGAAATGGATATGCCTGCACCATGAATGGCGACGGGTAGTCGATTTCAAAGTAGTCCGCCGTTCGCTCAGCAATCACAGACGGGCAAAACGGCCGGAACGATTCGCGCCGCTTAATCCGGCGATTGAGAGTGTCTTTCATTTCGAGGCGACGCGGGTCGGCCAGGATACTCCGGTTACCGAGCGCGCGCGGCCCGAATTCCATGCGGCCCTGGAACCAACCCGTGACCTTGCCCTGAGCGATCTGCGCGGCGGTTTCACGGAGCAAGTCATCCTCGTCGTGGAACTCCTGAAAAGCAACGCCTGTCTTTGCGATCGCCGTCAGGATTTCGTCCTCCGCGAATTCCCGTCCGAAGTAAGCGTGACGCATCCCTTCTCCACGCGGCTGACCAAGAACCTGATGAGCGACATGCAGAGCGGCGCCCATCGAGATCCCGGCATCGTTGGCGGCGGGGGGAATATACAGCCCGGTAAACGGCGTCTCGGCAAACATCCGGCCGTTAGCGGCGCAATTCAGGGCAACGCCACCGGCTAGGCCAGATTCTTCATCCCGGTCTCGCGCTGCACGTAACGCAGAAATCCGAAACACACTTCTTCGAACACGAGTTGAACGGATGCGGCAAGATCCGCGTGACGGGGTTCTAATTCCGCCGCGGCGTTGCGAACCGGACCGAACTCTTCGGCTAACCGCCGCGAGTACAAAGGAGCAATCTCAGGCGAGCCGTTGTTCCAGGTCATCTCGGCGCCGCTGGAGTGATGAACGAAGTAATTCAGGTTCAGCCGTATCTGGCCGTCGTTCAGACTCACGACATTGCGAACAGCGGGCGCGAACACAGGAGAGCCGTAAGCGGCCAACCCCATCATTTTGTATTCGTCGCCGTAGTTCGGAAAGCCGAGTAGCTGGGTAAACGCAGAATAGAAAATCCCGAGAGAATGCGGGAAACGCACCGCGCCGCGGACGTCGATTTGATTTCCCCGCCCCACCCCCCACATCGCGCTGCTGAAATCGCCAAAGCCATCGATGGAAACAACGGCCGCTTCTTCGAACGGCGATGCAAAAAACGCGCTGGCCAAATGCGCCCGATGATGTTCCACGAAATGAAGACGAGCGCCGCCAAGGCCTAAACCGCGCAACAGTTCGGGGATGGCCGTAACCGCCGAACGATTTCTGAATCGGCTGACAGCCTGCGGTAGAGACGAGGGATGCGTGGCGACCCATGCCGCTTTCCGCCAAAGATTTGCGTTCGTATCGCGACCGATCGCAACATGGCGGACATCGGCGCGATCAACACCGGCGAGGCAGGCTTCACAGGCCAGCGCGGGAAAACCGGCCCAGTGTTTGATCCGGTTCAGGCGCTCTTCCTCAACCGCGAAAGCGCATTGGCCATCGCGGATCAGCGCCGCTGCGGAATCGCCATGATATGCATTCAGGCCCAGTATATTCATTCAGCGCCGAGTGTCAATCCTGATGGTAGCCGTTCCGGGTTCTCCCCTTCGCCCGCGTAATCCCGCTTCCCACAATAGAGCATCGACCAGAAATCGATACCAGAAACCCTGCAAAGCGTGAAATACAAAACCTTCGGCGCTATCGAGGAATCCACCCCTCAGAACGTAGCGGTAAACGAAATACGCAGCAGGCCGGACGAACAACGGCGTGCGACCGTAGATTTTATCCCTCAGCCAGCGGCGTCGCGCGATCGGCCCATTCAGGAGACTCGCCGGAACCCGATCGCCGCGCCCTTCAAGCGACCTTTGTTGCTCCTCCGCCTCAGCCGCAGCCCAGCGAAAATGCCGCTCACTCCACGATGAGAGATCGCCGGCAGCCGTATCGATGAAATCGTGCCGCAGACTTTCCACCCGCCCTTTGACAACGAAGTGCTGATCGTAGAGCCTGTCTTCGCAAATACCGAGTCCACGGCGGAAGAGTCGCAACTGATAGTTCGGATAGTGGCCGCCATGCCGTATCCACTGGCCCCGGAAGACCGTGCGCCGACGCAGCATGTAACCATCGACCCCTGGTTCCGGCGCCTGTACCAGCGTCGCGACTTCTTCCGCGAGTTCCCGCGTAAGGCGCTCATCCGCGTCAAGATTCAGAACCCATTCGCCGCGGAAGGGAAGATTTTCCAGCGCCCAGTTGCGTTGCTTTCCGTAACCGTCAAAGACGTGGGTGAAGATGCACGCGCCCGCCGCGCGGGCGATCGCAAGAGTGCCATCCGTACTGCCTGAATCCACCAGGAATATTTCGCAGTCAAGTTTCCCCAGACTATCCAGACAGCCACGCAGGTTGACTTCTTCGTTCAACGCCAGAACGACCACCGAGAGTCTGCGAGCCTCAGACACTTTGTTCGCGCTCCCCTGTGTTCGCCATGCGCTCATACTCGGCAATCAGAAGAGCCGCCACAAGCGCAGGCGAATAGCTCTCCCGCGCCAACCGGCGGCCGTTCTGTCCCATCCGGACCAAACCCCGGGGATCAGACATCATTTCGCGAATCGCCAGCGCAAGGGGTTCCGCCGCGCTGGCCGCAACCTTTCCGGCCAGCGCTCCGGTAACCTCGGCGCGGATTCCGACATTCTCCGAAATCAGAACGGGCACGCCATGCGCCATCGCCTCCACCACCGCGACGCCGAAATTTTCCGAATGCGAGGGCAGCACGAAAAGATCGGCCTCGGCAAAGAGACTCTGTTTTTGATCGCCGGCCACATTCCCGGTAAAGCAGATTCTTTCTCTGGAAGCCCCCGCCGCCGCCCCGGCGCGAATCGACGCAACATAGGCCGGATCGCCATCTCCCGCAATCACGAGCCGAAAATCCTCATCGTTTGCCGCCACGCGATTGAACGCGTCCAGCAAAAGTTCAAGCCCTTTTTTCGGGTCAATGCGCGAAAGAAACAGAATCGTCCGTGCCTTATCCCGAATGAGACGCAGCGGCAATTCAGCCGGCATCGCGACGGGATTCGGAATCACGATCGTGCGAGAGCCCCCGCATGCGGCCAGGACTTCGAGCCGCTCCTGTTCGCTGGTCGCCTGCACGGCCGCTGCGCCGCGCAGTGCTGCGTCCTCGATCAATGCCAGCGAACACCTCTTCAAAAGAGGATGCCGCGTCTTGAGTCCCCAGGCGGACAATGTTCCGAGAGGGCGAATAAGATAAGGCACACCGGCGCGGCGGGCCAGCCACGCCGCCGCAGTAGCAGGATAGCTGAACAAGGCATGGATGTGTACCACGTCGTATTCAGAAATGTGCCGGGCCAGCCACCGCGTCAGCGGCCACGAAAAGCAATAGAAACTGGTCTGGCGAGGAAAGTAAAACACGGTTGCGCCGTCTTCGGCGCTGGCAACACCAAGCGGAACTCTTGCGCGCGCCCGCGGGCCATCGTCGTCAGTGGTTGCTACGTGGACAATGACGCCACGCGCGGCGAGGCCTGCCATCGTCTGCCGAAGCACGATCCCAGGTCCGCCGCGCACCGGGCTGAGCGACGGAATGACGTGAAGTACTTTCATGACAATCCGGCCAGAGCGGTAATCAACCTTTCATGGAATTGAGCTTCCGTGTAACGCGATTCATACCGCGTGCGACTCGCCGCCGACCATCGATCCCACTCTTCGCCCGGCGTCATCAGACGGATCAGCCCGGCAGCGAGTTCATCTGTATTGGCCGGATTCACGGCCAGGCCGCCGGCGTCGCTGCCGTCGCCCGGGCATACGACCTCGCGACCGGCATCGGAAGTGCTGACTACGCATGGCCGGCCCATTCGCATAGCTTCCAGATAAACCAGGCCAAAGCCTTCCCCACGGCTCGGCAGCGCCATGCACCGGCACTCCGCAAGATACCGCATCTTATCCGCCTCGCTGACGGTACCTGCAATCTCAATCGCTTGCCTGACACCGTGTTTCTCAGCCAGTGCCGATAATTCCTCCCGCATTTCACACGGCCCGATCATCCGCAGCTTCGCCCCCGGAAACCGATTCAGTACTTTGCTCCACGCCGCGATCACTGCATCGTGGCCCTTGTAAGCTTCGCTGCGCGCCATACGGCCGATCATCAGCACGGAAGGCGGATCCACCGGCGCGGCGACCATACCCTCGCCCATTGGTTCGCCGAAACCCAGTGGCACGGTCAAATGCAGTGCCGAGCGCAGATGCGGCTGGTATTTGAGAAATGATTCCCAGGTGAAATCCGAATTAGTCAGAAAGAGATCCACCCGATTCAGCAGCTTCCTCACAGTCGGCGACTGGGGCCGCCAGGCTTCCACTCCGTGCAAAAACAAAACCGTGCAGGAACCGTTGGTCCGAAGGAACGGCAGCAACCGCAGCAGCCCGATGTGCCAGACGACAATCAGACGCACAGGCCATTTCCTGCATGCAGCCGACACCACAGCCAGCGGTTGGCTGCGCGTATAGTGCAGTTTCCCACTCACGGCCGCTTGGTCGGCCAGCATGGGCGGTCCGTAACAGATGACGTGATTCTCTCCGGCGGAAGCCCGGGCAATTCCCTCCCACGCCATTCGGCCGGCGCGCTCCACGCCGCCCACTCCGGCAAAAGACGGAAAGAGCCCCAGTACACCGCCATCGAGTCTGTTCACACAGCCTCCGGCAGTGGAAAAACACGACCCGCAACAACCTTGCGGCGGCGAGTTACCGGCAGGACCACAATAAATACGACGGCGATTTGCTGGATCAACCCACCCAGATATTGCGCAGCCTGAGATTCGATCGGCAGCAACGTGCTCAGTAAAGCCAGTCCGATACCGGAGAAGAGCAGGCCTGCGCCCTCAACCAGCAAAGTACGTTCAAGCAGGCCCAATAAAAGGCCAAGCAGGAACATGACCGGGACAACCCCCCACCATCCGAAGTTGATAAAAGACTCCGTCAGACAGCCAACTGCTATGGAAACTCCGTCCAGATTGTCTTTATCGGTGACACCGTAAGCGACCTGATAAAAACGATTCGCGTCGTTGACGGTCGGCTTCTCCGGCCAGACGATGCGCGGAATCAGGGTGGCGGCGAGATAAGAATACGTCTTGCCGTTCTGGTAGGGAACAAGCCGCGGCGTCTTGACCAGCACGTTCGTCGACAGGGACAGTAACGCGACGCGGTCGATCGATTCCCCGAAAAGTTCCTGAGTGCCCCGTACGTCGCGATGCGTCAGGACGGCGTCCCATTCCTTAAACGAGGCTCCCATCCAGAACGCCGCTTTTTCGAAAATCCCCGCCGTTTGCGTGTCCGACCAGTACACGCTGCGAAAGGCCATCTTGCCGGCCTGCAGGAACAAAAAAGCGGGAACGATCACGGCGATCGTCTTAACCGGCAGACGCCCGTACTTCGATATGTAGACAAACGCGATGATCAGTCCCATGAAGACAACCGGGCCCAGCCACCCGCTGGCAATCCCCGTAACGATTCGCGCCACCACAAACGAGCCCAGTGCGTAACGCTGCGAGCGTGTCGCCGTGCCTTCCATCTGTTTTGTGGCCAGCATCGCGCAGATCGCAACGGGCACCATATTGGAAAGCGACATCATAAACTGCCGCGCGCCGGGACCGAGCGCGTTGGGCCAGTCTTCGTTAACCCCCAAAAGAATGCCGAATGCCATGGCGCAATAGAGATACCGCCACGCGCCCGGCGATTCGGCGATATCCGGAAGGTTTGCGGGGTTGATCGGGCGAAACCGGACCTTCATCCCGATTCCGAGCGCGAAAACCCCCAGGACTGCCATCTCAAGAACGCTGTAAACCGCGGGTTCGCTGAAACGGGCATCCGTCTGCGGATCGACCGGCGGAGTCGCCAGAAACAGGGGCATTGCGAACGCCGCCCAGTATGCCAGCGCCAGCGTGGCGAACAATGGTATGCGCGTTTCCCTCTCGCGCTGCCACCGGCTGTACGCATAACACGGGAAGAAAAACAGCAGGGTTGCGAGAACTCCCTCGCGCACCGATATGGTGTTGGCGCTGAGCCACCACATGAATCCCGTTACGAGTAGCGGCGGCAGCCAGATTTTCAGACCGGGCGTGGGCGGTCTGCGATACGGGAGGTAACTCATCAGTCCTCCATAATCGCAGCGACCGCCCGGTTCAGTGCATCCGCGGCAGCGCGCGGCGAATACCGTGCCATCAGCTTTTCCGCCTCGGCTCCCATTCGCGAGGCCATGCTTTGGGTATTGGCAATCTGACGAATATACTCCGTCAGGGCGTGTACGTCCCCCAACGGGAAAACGAAACCGGTGCGCCCCGGCTCGATCAGATCGGGCGCACATCCTACGCGGTCGCTCACAATGCACGCGCGGCCGCGCGTCATGGCCTCATTCACCACCAGGCCCCAGGTGTCCTGGTCGGACGGCAAGACCAGAATGTCCGCGGCAGTGTAGGCATCCGGCATCTCGGTTTGATTGAGGAAACCCGTAAAAGTCACGGGCGCGCAAAGACTGGCTCCCAATTCCTCCATTTCGCCGCGCAGCGGGCCGTCACCAACAATCAGTCCATGAACCGGAGCGCCAGGCGCGGAAGCAGCCGCCACAGCGCGCATGAAATCGAATGGCCGTTTGCGGGCGATAAACTTACCGGCAAAAAGGAATACGCACGCGTTCTCACGTATACCCCATCGGCTGCGTAACGCGCGGCGATGTGCAGCCACATCGCGGGCGACCGGAGCCGTCAGGCCCGTGCAATGTGGCACGATGAACACCCGTTCCGGACGAGCGCCATAATGCAGAAAATAGTCGCGCGACCAGGTTCCAGCCGCCAGACACGCGTCGATGCGCGAAATAAAATACCGATACGGCAGCCATTTCAGAATTTTCCTGAAGGCCGGCCTGTCGTCGTGTAAATGGGAATCGCTGCGCACCATGACCGGAGTGCCGCTCTCCCAACAAGCCCGGATAGCCTGCCAGTAGCTTTTCGTGTGCCATCCGGATACGACTACGGCATCGAACCTTTCGTGGATCATAATGCTCCGTAGCTCGGGCGAATCCGTGCCGCCAAACTCATTGAGGCCCGGCTTGCGGGAGACATTCCTGAGGAACCTGTAGCGGTAGCCTTCGAGAAGCGGCACATCCCAGTCGAAATCGACGCCAAAGCCAGCCTGCGCCTGGTCGCCCGCCGTCGCGCGATGAGCGTAGAGTACTTCCACCTCCAGATCCGGCGAGCGCGCCAGTTCCCGGTACCAGTGCGCGTGATACTGGATCGGATGCGAGGCGACAATGGCGATGCGTCTCTTCATTTACCTGCGTCCACAACCTGATCGAAGATCGCCGCCAATTTTCCCGTCATGGCGCGGGCGGTGTGTTCGGAAGCATCGGAGCTGTCGATATTTCCGCCCGCTATCGCACCCTGGTTTTCGGTTAGCAGCGCTTCGAGTCGCACAGCGGCTTCCTCGGTCTGCCGTTCTGCGGGCCTCCCGTCGCTGAATGTCAGAATGCGGGCGGGCGCGAGAGCGCTCAGAGATTGCACCGCGCTGCTCTCCTCGTGCAGAATAGCCAGAATCGGTCTTCCCGAAAGCGCATATGGATAGATCTTCGATGCCGAGTAGTGGGGCTCATCGGTGCCGACGACCAGCAGAGCCGTCGCATCCAGCAGGATTTGCAAGGCATCCAGATACGCAACGCGGCCCGTGACCTCATGCAACATATTGTCAACGCCAAACTCCGCGGCAATAGGTTCGGCTCGCGGGGCGGCGGGAGCGGACGAATAGCTGGTTCCCACAAAGTGAACCCGCAAACGCGCCGCCAGTGCCGGATTGCGCTCGCGAAGAATCTGCAGACCGCCAAACAGGCCGCGCAACGCGGGATACATTCCCGGAATACAGACACCGGCGTAAACCAGGTGAAGCATGCCGTCCGTCGAGTCGAAGCACGCGTTCGTCCGGCGATGGGCGCGCAGGAAATCGAAATCGGACGCTTCCGTTCCAAAGGGCAATGCGGTGGCGCCGGTCCCGGCGAGTTCCGGATATCGTTCCATTACCGCGCGCGTTGTGCCCTCGGAGACGCCGGTGATGTGGCTTGCCCTGCCAATCGCGAAGGGTTCGAGTAGCCGTGCCATCGCATAAGCGAGCGGCCATTTGCGTGGACGTTCCGAACGCGGCATGCGCCAATAGACTTCAGTAATCCAGGGATCCTGATAGTCGATCACATATGGAATGCCGAAGCGCAGGAAGGCGATCCTTCCGAGGATCATAGTCACATAGGGCGGCACGCTGATAAACAGCAGTTCGATCGACCGCGCCCGGCAGAGTCTCCGGATGACGCGCCAGTGATGCCAGAGGCTGCGCATTCCGACGTCGCCAATTCCGAAACAGCGCATCCAGCGCGCTGGCAGGGCGCGGGTCCGAATCACCTCAAGTCCCGGCGGTAGCAGACGTTCGTTGTCCGAATCGACGGGACACTCGTAATACTCCGGAGCTGTTGTGATCACAATCGGCCGCCAGCCAAACTCTTCCAGATGCGACGCGAACAGGCGAACTCTGACAGCAGATGGCAAGCTGCTCGGCGGAAAATCGGGCGCGATGATGGCCACCGTTCGGGTTCCTCCGGGCGGGGTTGCTGCAAATGGGTTAGCGGGCTTCACCGCCCCATCCCCTGCGCGTCCTTGTTTTCGATCAGCTTGAGCACTCGCTCCCGGAAGACTCCCCGGAACCGCCGTAGCTGGAATTCGAGGTTGCCTTCGCCCAGCGCATATTCGCGGGCGTTGCGGCGCATACGAGCGAGCAACTCGCGGTCTTCGTAGAGACGGAGAATCTGCCGGGCGAGATCGGCCGCATCGCCCGAGTCGTATGTGAGACCGAGTTCCGCCGAGGCGATCAGATGCCTGAGTCCCTCGGTGCGAGTGCTGACAATCGCCAGCCCGGCCATCGCATAGTCGAAAAATTTATTGGAGGTAGTGAGATCGAGATTAATGCGCGCCGGGGATTCCAGCGAGAGGCCCACGCTGTACGGCACGGCAACCCGCACGGCATCCGGCGAGCGATAAGGCGGCAGAATCGTCACCCGGTCATCCACTCCGGCTTCCCGGATGAACCGTCGCACACGATCGCCACCATCCGTTGCCGGGCGTCCCTGGAGGTACAGCCTGATCCCGACGGGGAGCAGTTTCATCGCGCCGATCGCGTCGTCAAGTCCCCGAGCTCCCAGATCGATAGTCCCGTTTCGCCAGTACAGCGTGAAATCGCCCGCCGCTTCGCAGTCGGGCAACTCCTCGGCAGGGGGCGCGTTGACCAGTGGCAGCACGCCGCGGACGGCGAACTCGCGTTCAATAAACTCCGCTGCCTGGGGACTCGCCGCCAGCACCAGTACGCAGGCTGGCAGGCAGATACGTTGTACCGCCCGGATCATAGCTCGATCCGTCTCGGTTTGCCAGTGCGCCATCTCCGCGTAAATCTCCTGGCAATCGAACATAAATGGCACTCCGGCAAAGCGGGCGGCATTGCTGACCGGCAGGAGCGCATCGATATTGAAACCGAAGTACAGATCCGCGTGTTGCGCGGCGACCATTTGTTCCAGTCCGATGGAGCGCGTCGAAAGACCCGCCGTTCGCGGCGCCCCTCCACGGCGAAACGATTCCCGCGCAGAATAGTGCCGTATTTTTTCCATGAGCAGGCGGAGTTTTCCTCCGCCTCGCCACGCGAAGTACCACGTGCGGCGAGTCAGATTCGGGATTCCGTCAAATTCGGCGGGCATGGGAACCTTCTTCCCGCGCGGCACACAATCGATAAAGACGACTTCGAACCGAGGATCCATCAGTGCCAATGCAGCCGCATATCGCGGCGCGCGCGGCTCGTCCGTGGCGGCGTAGCTCGTGGCGACACAGATGCGGATGCGCCTCTCGCCGGTCATGGAACCCATAAGAATCCCCGGCTGTAAGCGTAACTAGTCAACACCGCGACGTCCAGCCGGAAGCGCCGCTTCATGCCTGCTCCCCGTCGTACGGCCGCTTCGGCTTGTATAACCGGCCATTCAGAGTTATCAGCCAGGCCGCCAACCCCGGAATTAAATACCCCGCTCCCAGGATGTCCATCAGTTCGCCGCACTCCCCCAGTCTGCCCGAAAGGAGGCAGCGCACGAAATAGTTTGCGTCGAACACGTTCTGCTTCCACAAGATGTAGCGTCGCGCGCCGGAACGATCCGGCGCCGGCAAAGAGGGATGATTTGCTCAATCACGCGCCGATTCTCCCTCACGCACCTTACTCCTGAGAACGGTGCCATGCTCAACCGGCCTTCGTGCTGGCGCTGCCGAATCAGTCTGGCGCGAAGCTCCGAAACAGATCCGTGCCTGCATACCCGGACCCACATCTCGTAGTCGCCGGAAACCGCATACGTTTCGTTAAACGGACCCGCAGCCTCAAGCACCCGGCGCCGCACGCACACGGTGGAAAGGGTGCCGGTGATGCAGCCCTCGTAGAACAGCCTCTGGATACACCGCAGACTGTGAAATACAATCGGACCGCCGGTCGTGTCCCATCCGCCGGTCACCCTGCTCTGGCTGTCGATCTCATACACCGAACAAATCGTCATCACGATTTTTTCATTCGCTTCCATCGATGCGACCTCGTGAGCGAGGCAGCCGGGTTCCAGCGCGTCGTCCTGGCAGAGGAACCTCACGAGCGGCGCTGTCGCACGGGCCGTCAGCCGGTTCAGATTTGCAAACAGCCCCACATTTCGCTCGTTGAGGTAAACCTTCAAGCGTGAGTCGCAATAGCTCGCGAGAATAGCGCGCGAGCGGTCGGACGATCCGTCGTCACCGGCAAGCAACTCGAAATCCTCCGGATTCTGGGCCAGCACGGAGTCCACGCACTCGGCCAGGAACGCTTCGCCATTAAATACAGGCAGGATGATTGAGATGCGTGGCACGGGTCCCTTAGCCCTTCACCGGCGGAGCGTTATCGATTCTCCGCAGAACCATGCCGTAGCCGGTCGTCTTCGCGATCAATCCGAACGACGCCACGGCCGCCAGCGTCAGCGGAATGCTGAGTAAATGATGAGCGCGGCTGGAGCGGTAAGAATGCCAGAAGGGGTCGCGCTTAATCCACAGGCGGATCTCCCGATACTCCCCGGGGATCGCGAAAGGCCTCGTCTGTTGCGTCGACCGGCAGAGCATCTGCCGCAGCGCCTCTGGATTGTATGGTTTTACGTGGTCAAAATCGTCGTAGAAACCACGGTGCATCACCGGCGTCAGAACGATTACGATTCCGCCCGGTCTCAACTTTTCGAGGTAGTGCCCCAGGAAAGCGATCAGTTGATCGGTATCGAGATGCTCAATAATGTGGGCCAGCAGGATTGCATCGAACTTCTCATCGGCCTGCAAATCTCCGGCGAGGTACACCTCCCGATTCCGCGCCCGGCCTTGCTCCACTGTCTTCGGATTCAGATCCACGCCCGTATAACTCCATCCCGTGCTCTGAATTGCGGAATGGAACCTGCCAAATCCGCAACCGACGTCCAGTAAACGAGCGCCTTCGTGAAAGTGGCGGCGCAGGATACCGCGGACGAATGTCTCCTCCGAATCCACCTTCCGGCGCAACTCGTAAACCGAATCGACAATGCGATGCAGAAACGTCATAGCGGTCGCGGTGTAAAGACGAGCGTTGGATCGTCCGTTCCTTCCAGCGGCTGGCTGGAGTAGCCAAGCGATTCCATAAACTCCACCAGTTCGCGGACGCTGGCTCCGTATCGAGCCATGTTCTCGTCGATTGCTTCGCTAACCACCAGGGGCTTGTGCTCTGCAAGCGTTCTCCTCGCTCCCTGCGCCACCGCGAGTTCCATTCCCTCCACATCGATCTTCATCGCAACGACGCGCTGCCCGCCAAAATCGTCCGCAAAATCGTCCAGCGGGCGAATATCGAAACGCGGACCGCCATCGGCGTCGAAATTCACGTGGGTCCACACAAGCTCTTCTTCCGAAACCAGCCCGGCCGTTGTGCTCGTTGCCCCCAGGCCGCATTCATGTACAACCAGATTATCCAGATTTCCCCGTGATCGTGTCAGCCAGAGGCAACGCAGCGTTCTGGGATCGACCTCAAAAGCATGCGCCGTGCCCGATCGCATTTTCGACAGCGCCAGCAGAGAAAAGAATCCCACGTTCGCCCCGGCGTCGATAAACACGCCGTCACGGCCCGCAACCGCGGCGGAAATCCATTCTCCCAGTTTTGGATCGATCTCCCCCGTGACCAGAAGCCCCTGGCCGACTACCGAGCGCGTGTCCACGTAGCAGATATGCCCGGTTGTGAGTCGCGCCCGCACGGGTACCGTCCAGCGCGACACAATTGGCCGCAGAAGCCGTCGCAACGGGCGTGCCACGTCCGACCTTCCAAGCCTGGTAAGCAGTTCTCCACCGGACAACTTAACGCTTCTCCCTCTCCCGTAACGAGCCCAGCACCACCAGCGCCCACGCGCGCACCGCATTCATGCGCCCGCTTTCGAAAGCCGCCCACAACCGTTCGATCTCGCGCCGATCCAAATCCGCCTGCAGCGCCCGTTCCAGAAGCTCCGCCGAATGGCGTCGCATCCATCGGTCCAAAGGCAACGCGAAACCTCTCTTCGCTCTGCGCGCGGCCGCCGATACAACCTCGTCGCCGATCGCATCCACCAGGGCTGGTTTGTTAACGCCGGCCCGCATATGACGATAGCAGGGCTGCGCCAGCGCCTGTTCCACCACTTCGTGATCCAGATATGGAGCCCGAATCTCCAGCGACCACGCCATGCCGAAAACGTCCGCGTCGCGCAGCAGCTGATCGTGCAGATAGCGCTTCATTTCAGCCATCCGGAATGCGTTCGCATCTCCGAAGCGACCTGAACCAGCCCATGTTTCCGGCATGCACTGGAGGATATCTGCCGCGCTCCTACCCGTCAGACGCCCCACCACATCCGCCGCAAAAAATCCGCGCATCGCCAGATACAACGACGCCGGGGTAGCCGCGCCAAGCCCGCGCAGCCGGCCCCAGCTGTCCATTCCCATGCGGACTCCTGTACCTGCAACGATTCCCGCCAGCACCTGCCGCGCAGACTCAGGCGGTCGTCCGAAGGCATCCAGTTCCCTCCGATACTTTGTCAGCCAGCGATAATGCCGGTAGCCACAAAATACTTCATCGCCGCCAACCCCGGAGAGCACGGCCTTCAGCCCCGCAGCGTGCGCCGCTCTGGCGACAAAGTATGTGTTCAACCCATCGGTGGTCGGCTGGTCCATCGCAGAGAGCACGCGGGGAATTTCCGCCAAGAAATCTTCCGCAGTCACGCGAACCTCGCTGTGTGCCGTCCCGTAATGCGCCGCGATCCCGCTGGTCTCCTCGTTGTGGTCGGCTTCGTCGAAGGTCACAGTCAATGTTTTTACGTTCAGGCCCGTGCGACGCGCCATCGCCACCAGCCCCGTCGAATCTACGCCACTGCTCAGAAAGATACCGAGCGGAGCATCCGAAATCAGATGCTGACCGATCGCCGTGGTCAATACCTGCCCCAGTGCCTCCTGCTTCCCATCGTCGGCGACAGCCTGTTCAATAGACCAGTAGCGCTCCCGCCGCAAACCCACCGCGGAAATCTCGAGATAACTCCCCGGTTCCAGACACCGAACATCTTTGCGCCATGTCATCGGGTGCGGCACCGACCCCAGCAGCAGAAACCCGCTGACCGCATCAGGATCCATCGCATCTCCCGCGATCCCGCTCAGCATCGTCGCTTTCACTTCTGAGGCAAACGCGCAACGCCCGTCCGGCCCAACCGCGTAGTAAAGCGGCTTCATCCCCAGACGGTCCCGCACCGCATAACAGACCACGCGACGGGAATCGTAAAGCAGGAACGCATACATCCCCCGCAATCGCCGCAGCATCCCGTCGAATCCCCATTCTTCATATCCGTGAACGAGAATCTCGGAATCCGACACCGACCGGAACGCGTGGCCGCGCGCCACAAGTTCCCGCATCAGCTCGCGGTAGTTATAAATCTCGCCATTGCAGACTACCCATACGGTGCCGTCCTCGTTGCAAAGCGGCTGCCGCCCGGCGGCGGAGAGATCGATAATGGAGAGCCTGCGATGGCCCAGCGCAATGTGCTCGTCTGCGAAGGCCCCCGAGTCGTCGGGGCCGCGATGCGCCTGTGCCGCGGTCATGCGGCTCACGGCAGCCACGTCCGCCGGCCCGATCTTTCCTGCGCAGCTGAACAATCCGGCGATACCGCACATGATCTGAGCCTGAACGCCGACGCTGCTGTGATCGGGAGTTCCGCACCCAGGAACATCCCGGCACCGCTACATCAGATCGACGCTTCCCGAGGAGCCCTTTCCGTAATAGGATGCCCGGTAATCCTCGTAATTGTCGTGGCCGTAGTAGCCGATCTGCTTCGGATTCCAGTCGTTCAGAATCGAACCCAGTATGGGAATCCCGTCCTGGCGGAAGCGTTCTCTGGCCGTGATCACCGTATCGCGCAAAGTCTTGCCGGACCGCACCACGAACACCACGCCATCCGTCAGATGCGCGATCGCGCGCGCGTCGGGAAGGTGCAGCATCGGTGGCGTATCGATGATGATGACGTCGAATTGCCCCCGCGCAATCCGCAGAATCTCCGCAAAGCGGGGCGAGTACAACAGATTGATGACCGTGCTGCGCAGTTTGCCCCGCGTCATCACGGAAAGGTTCGCAATCGCCGTCTCCTGGATCGCCGACGCCACTCCCGTCTCATCCATAGGCTGGCTCCGGTCCAGAAGCGTCGCCAGGCCGTTCTCGTTATCCAGATCGAATATTCCGTGCAGCCGCGGACGCCGCATGTCTCCGTCGATCAACAAAACCCGCCAGCTGATCTCCGCGTAGCTGATCGCCAGATTACACGCAACCGTCGTTTTCCCCTCATGCGGACCGGGGCTGCTCACCGCGATTGCTTTCGGCGGTCCGCTCTGCCTGTTGGCAAACAGCAGCGAAGTCAGCGCCACCCGGAACGACTCCGCCACCATCGAATCGGCCTGGTTGAAGGCGCTGCGTTCCACCATGCCCGCCGGCCCGGCAATCTGCCGCTGCCTTCCGAGTCCGCCGTTGCCGAATAATTTCCACGCCGGCCGCTCAACCAGCTTCGATGGCACCACCGCTAGTTCCGTTGCCCCCAGGTAATACGAGGTCTCGCCCGGCACCGCGATGCTGCGGTCCATATTCTCCCGCATGAAGACCAGGCCCACGCCGGCAAACAAACCCAGCACGAGCCCGGCCATCATCCCGTGTCGCACGCTGGGCTTGATCGGTACGGACGGAGGCACAGCCGGGTCCACCACGCGGAAATTACTGGAACGCATCGCTGCGGAAATTCCGGCTTCCTTGACTCGTTGCAGCAGCGATTCCCAGACCTCGCGATTCGTGTCCACTTCGCGTTTCAGAATGTTATAGTGAACCGCCTTCGATGCGTCGTCGGAAACCAGGCCGGCCTGCGCGGAAACCGCCTGACTCAGCAGACTCTCGCGCGTCTGCGCCACCACGAGTTCGCTGTGGATCTTGTCCAGAATCCTGCCCCGGATTTTGTTCATATCGGATTCAAGCGACGTGATCGTGCTCTGGAGTTTTTTCGCGGAGGGAGCCTCCGTCGTATAAGTGACCAGCAAGTCCGCCAGTTCGCGCCGCGCATCCGCCAGCTTCTGGTGATCGGCTTTCAGCGCCGTATCGTCCAGCACTTCCGGCAGCGTATCGATGGGCGCTTTCTCCGCCAGTTCATACCGCGACTGCTTGGCGATGCGGTCTTCCTGCGCCGTCGATAGTTCCGCTTGTAGTTGCCCCAGCTTCTGCTCCGACACACTCTGCGTGCCCTGGTCGCTCGTGAACTGCAGGTTGGTCGCCTTCGCGTAGCGCTGCAAGTCGTCTTCCGACGCTACCAGCCGCACCTTTAATTCCTCGAGCTGCCTCGTCAGGTATTCGCTGGTCTTCTGTGTCGCCTGCCAGTGCGATTCCAGACGCTCGTTGATGAATTCCTCGGCGAGCGCATTGGCGTAGTCGGCGGCAACTTTCGGATTCGAAGAATCGCAGTCGACCCGGATGATCCTGCTGGCCGATGTCGCGGTGACGTTGACACCGTCCGCCGTGCTGCGCAGGATTTCTTCTTTCGATAGCTGCGGAGCCCCCGGCAGATTCAGCACCGCGCGCCAGCGGCTCAGCCGGTCCACCGGCTGTTCAATAGTTTTCTCCGAAGACACCAGCCGGTGAATCACGCGCTCCTGCAGCGTGTTGCTTCCGAGGATGTCCACCTGCGTCTGAAGGTTCGTCGCCTCCATGTCGCTGTTGGAATCGCTCCCGTCTTTCACGCCCACGATGCCGGCATTCATATCCAGCACTTCGATTGTCGTGGTGGCCTGGTAAACCGGCGTCTGCGGGAGCGTATATAAGAGCCCGCCGATGCCTCCCAGAATTGCCGTGAGCGCCAGCACCCACTTCCGGCGGCGCATCATCCGCCAGTATTCGACTAGACCTCCCGGTTCCGCACCCGTCCCCGATCCCTGCGACGGATGCCGCCCCCCGGGAAAATCCGTGCGGCGCCGGTTCATCGGGCTCAGCGACGGCCCGGCTTCAATCCGCTGGCGCAGCCGTTCCACACGGCCCGTTGCCGATGATGCCGGCAGTTGCTCCGGTTGCCCGTCGATTTTTCCGTCGGTCTCGTTCATAAAATCAATACAGCCGGATCACAGTTCCTGTACCGATCGCCAGAATCGTCGAAATAGTTTTTTCGAGCGCCCCCTGCGACGCCGCACTGCCCGGCACGACCAGAATATCCTTCGCCTGCATCTTTATGTCCGGCGCCTTCTCTTTCATGATCTTGTCCAGATCCACCGGAATGTTCACCCGCTTGTCTTCTCCCGCCACGCGCTTAATCGATGCTTTGGATGGCGCCGCTGTCTTCAGCGTCCCTTCCGCCATCGCGACCGCCTGAAGCACCGACACCGTCTGTCCCTCCGCCAAAGCGAAGGCGCCCGTTCTCTTCACGTCTCCGATGACATAGATCAATTCCGCGCGCGGCACCGAGAGAAAGTCATTGCTCATCACCGGAATATTTTCGGCGGAACTGCCCTCTTCGAGCCCTTTCAGAGAAATATCCGCCACAGAATACTGCCCGCTCCCGTCCGGATGCGCGCCTGCCACGGGGATCTCGCCATTCGAAACACGCCGCGTCAGCCGCACGCGATAACCCGCGTCGGGCAGAATGCCGCCCGCCATCGCCAGCACTTCGAACAAAGTTTTTCCCGGCGGCACATTCAGAACTCCCGGCGTCTTAACGGCGCCGCTGACTGTAACCGGCTGCATTCTCCGCTCCACAATTGCCACCGCGACATCCGGCTTCACCACGTAAGTGGTCAGCTTCCCGGTAATGGCCGTTGTCAGTTCAGCCACGGTGAGTCCTGCCGCCTGCAGACGTCCGATCATCGGAAGAATGATGCTGCCGGAATCGTCGATGCGCGCCGTCTTGCCCGTGAACTCGTCCACATTCATCACCTGCACCGAGACCGCATCTCCCGCGCCGAGCACGTACGGCTGTTCCTGACCCGAGGCGATCTGCAACAACGCCACGGCCAGCAGCAACCCGATTCCTCTCATCGGGAACCTTCCCTCGTGAGGGTCACATCGTCCACCCATGCCGCGCCCGACATCGCGAGTTCGGAAGGCGCGGCCGCACGCCGCAAAATTTCGATTCGAACGGGTCTCGCGTGAGACCCGGCGTCCACGCTGACCGCAATTGGCGTCCATTCGCGGGCGCCGCTCACGCTCGCCGTTTCCGCCAGTTCCCTTCCCGTCTGCTCATCGCGCACTCGCATCCCGATTCCACTGGCCGCGACGTGCGGGTCGGCTGCCGTAGCCTTCAGTTCCGTCCTGACCATCGCCTGGAGTTTCCAGTGCCCGCCTGGCAGTACACGCACCTGCGAAATCCCGCTGAATTCGTCCCGGTTCGTCCCGTCGAATTCCAGCCGCAATGAAGCGCCGCCCCCATGCCTCACGCCGGTATCGCGCGACACTTCTACTCCCGTCCCGGACTCCACCAGCCAATCTAATCCCCGACCCGTCCAATCACTCTCAAACCCGCCATTCCACACACCCTCCGTGGATAACCCGGATTCGATCGCAGCCGCGACCTCATACGCATGCGCACGCTCGAGCGATTCCGCATAGAAGCGCGATTCCGTTACCCCGGCCATTCCCTTTTTCCCGAGTGCAGCCCAGGCCGCGTCCGTGGCGCTCCGGTCCCCGGCGTCCAACAGGAAACGGAAATAACCCCGACCCGCGATGGTATTGGAGCCAACGCCCCACCGAAATACGTCCGCCGCAGTTCCTCCCAGCCGCTGCCAGGTCTGAAAAACGTTTCCGTCGTACTCGCGAGTCTCACCAACGACACGATTCGTCAACTGCAACGCGGTAACCGGAGCGTTCAGCCGGAAGTACATGCCTGCGGCTCTCATTGCGACATGCGGCAAACCGGGCGCCCTCGCCACTTCCCGCGCGGCACAATACCGGGCGTCGTCATCGCGGCCGTCGGCGTGAAATGCTTCCGCCATGTCGGCCCAACGTTCGGGCGAACCCGGATCGAGACTCAAAGCAAGCAGGATGGGTTGTTCGGCTTTGCCTGGCTGTCCCGCCCAGATTGCCTGGTATCCGGCGGCGAGCGATGAATCCGTGGTCATAGGCCGCACCATCGACTGATATCCTCCGATGCTCAGCACGCATCCGACAAGCGGCATAGACAACCGGCGCTGAAGTCCTTGCCAATTCATTCGAGTCCATTCTCCGGACAAGCACACCCAACGTATTATCTGTATGTTAGCACACAACTTAGCCCTCAAAGCAGGCCGAATCGCCCAACTGGCGGGTGACTGGCCGGAAACGGGTTCGAAGGGCAATTTGTTGGGTTCGAAAGGGGTCCGGGTGGGTTCGAATATTTTTGCCGGGCGTTTGTTTTCATGGACTTGTTGGGTTCGAATAGCCCCGGCGTTTTTCCCGACTTTCCCTCGCCGGATGCCGGGGGTTGGCGCGGAGCGGGCGATGCTGTTGAGGCAAGTCGTATTCATCCGACTCGACTGTAGCGCATGGGCGCAAGAAAACGGGGTTGGCGAAAAGCCTGAATTACCCGTAAGTTATTCAGGGGCAATGAGATGCGAAAGTTGAAAATTCTTGTGAATGGGGTACGGCGGTCACTACGTTTGGCCACAGCAGGGGATGAAAACGCGAGTTCGTGGCGCGTTCCGCAGGGCATGCGGTCGAACGGGGAACCCTTTCCCAGTCAGGGAGATAGGTG